>SDBU01004652.1_pt1 | contig 16768 bp, 20 predicted proteins | sample 2277071 | NCBI WGS metagenome assembly SDBU01 (sample SAMN10397929, study PRJNA504765) | marine sediment metagenome | isolation source: marine sediment core GS08_GC12, 126 cmbsf | place: Arctic Ocean: Gakkel Ridge, Loki's castle | collected 2008 | reverse complement strand
AACGGCACTGTCTTCTGCACAGTCTTGATCCATTTACAAACACGCTACCAAGCGTATAGGGGGCGTTGCCGTGTGCCTAGCCTGTAGAGTTCCGTGCATTATGCTCCAACGAGCGGAGGGGGGAATTGACCTGACTCAAAAAGAAATACTCCCTGCCGGCTTAGAAAGATTGCCGCAAACGGAACATACTGATGAGAATTACTATAGATCAGTGTCGATCGAAGAACCCGCCAGGGATAGGATACTAGAATCCATCTCACCCGTAACGCCGCCATGGGGACTTAGACGCGTTTTTGAGATGGGTTCTAGGTGAGGAACTTAAACTTACACCACGCCGTGGAAACACCCGCAGAGCCAAAGCCGATGAGGGCGTTGGTGTTGTCCTTCAGCTTGCCCTCCTTCATGGCGCAAGCCATGGCTAGAGGCACGGAAGCAGAAACCGTATTCCCGAATCGCTTGTGGGTATTGTAACCCTTCTCTTCGCCCAGGTTGCACGATTGGATAACTTTTTGGCTCATGGCATCACTTGCGGCATGGCTGAAAACGATCTCGTGCTTGAAACTGTTCAGTATCGCGTCTCCTCTGTAATGCTTACATAGCTTTGAAAACACAAATCGAAAAATCTTTTCCCCATAAGAGAAGAACGTGAGGGATGGAATTTCATTCCTTAGCTCGCCATCGCTGAATTCGCTAAAATGCGGCAGGGGTATTTTACACAGGTTATGCTGACCTCCCCAGGTCCTAAAGGTGGCGTAGTATTCATCGTCTTCTTCTGAATCATCCACAATAGTCGCTGTTGCAGCTTCACCAATGGTAAATATGGGGAAATTAAATTCAATATCTTTTAGTGACTTAAATTCAAAATCGACATACTCTCGAAAGTTGAACTCACAGTTTAAGATCATTACCCTCTTGTACATGCCGGTTTTTATGAATGAATGGGCAACATGAATGGCTCTGAGCCAGCTCGCACACGCATCCAATATGTCAAAGCATGTGGCTTTGTCCAACTTGAGTAACTTCTGAAAGACATTGGCGGTTGCCGGCTCAATACATCCTCTCCCCACGCCCACATAGATCAAAAGATCGACGTCATTCGGAGACATGTTGGCCGCCTCCAAGGCCTTCCTGCCGGCTTCAATACCAAACTGAATAGCTCGCTCGTTCTTGGCACGATGATATCGCACCGAGGTTATTGACTTGTTGAATAGCTCGTCGAGTCTCAAGGCAAGCAAATCCAATGCCCTCTGTGTCAAATACCGCGCACTCCTGGAAATCACCTCCTGGATAATCTCAGTATTGGTGACAACCTTGCTGGGAAGCGCATATTCGATGGCGCAATATCTCATCGGACCTCCTTATGGCCACTCAAGTAAAAGCATGATAAAGCTATGAACGCCTTTCCGGGTTTCTTAAGTAGCCTTCACACAACCACGCGCATGCTTATGTCCACTGCCCTTGCCGCGTGGGTCAGTGCACCTATAGAAATTATGTCAACTCCTGTATTGGCGACTTCGACCAATGTTTCAAGGGTAACACCTCCTGAAACCTCGACCAACGCCGTCCCGTCAATAAGTGCAACTGCCTTACGTATATCGTTTGGTTTCATGTTGTCAAGCATAATTATATCCACACCACTTTCAAGGGCTTCTCTGACCTGGTTCATATCTGAGACTTCCACCTCGATTTGTAAAGGATGCGCCCGGTCATTCCGAATCCTATCTACCGCCTCCCGGATCCCGCCACAAGCCATAATATGGTTGTCTTTGATCAATACACCGTCATAAAGCCCAAAACGATGATTGTCGGCCCCTCCGATCTTGACCGCATATTTTTCCAGCCTGCGCCAACCTGGTGTGGTTTTACGGGTGTCGGTCAGCCGCACCTTGGATCCTGCAACCTGGTCTACGTATTGCCTGGTAAGGGTTGAAATGCCCGAGAGCCGCTGAAGGAAATTGAGGGCTGTGCGTTCTCCCGTCAGCACGGCCCGACAGTTGCCCCTTACCGTCAGAATTTCATCCCGGTTTTCTACCCGGTCACCATCTTGAAAAGTGGTGTCAAAACTCATTCCAGGGTCAAGGTTGGTAAAGACCTGTTCGGCTACATGTAGGCCGGCCAGAATCAAGGGCTCTTTGGCAAAAAGGACCGCTGTGGCCGCACGGTCTGGCTCGATCAATGCGTTGGTGGTGACATCTCCAGGCCCTATGTCTTCCTCAAGGGCCAGGCCAATCAGCTTTTCATTCTTGAACATGGGCTTTGTCGTTCGTTTTATGATTGTCGATTGTCGATTGTTGATTGTTTTTTTAAATCATCAATCATCGATCATCAATCGAAAGATTCATGAATTGCCGGCTATCTGACTTACGGTATTCAACTGATCTTCCAACTTGTTTCTCTTTTCCCCGAGTTTCTCCCCTTTTTCCCGCACCTTTTGAACCACCTCTTGTGGAGCCTTTTCCAGGAAATCTTCGTTGCTGAGCTTCCTGTCAATCCCTTCCAGCTCCTTGGTAATCTTGCCAATCCCTTTCTTGAGACGCCCCACCTCAAGCTCAAAGTCAATGATCCCCTTTAGAGAGACAAATATTGTGCAATCGCCAAAAACAGATGTTGCAGACGAAGCCGGTCGCTTACCAGGTCTCGTTACCTTTAGGCTTTTCAACCTGCAAAGGTTGACGATCATGTCTCGGCGTTGCTCAAGTAAGTCTTTGTCCCCTTTGTCCGGACTATGAACAACTACATCCACAAACAAGGAAGGCGGCACGTTCATCTCACCCCTGATATTTCTGATGCCGCTGACCACACCCATGAGAAGCCTCATGACCTCTTCAGCCCTACGGTCATCCCGATCCTTGGCAACGCATGGGAAGTCAGCCCGCATGATGGAGCCTTCCGTGCCCGGAAGTTTATCCCATATCTCCTCAGCAACAAACGGAATAAAGGGGTGAAGTAGACGCAGGGTTTCGTTCAGGACAGACCAAAGGACAAGTCGTGTGGTCTCATAACCTGCGGGTTTTTGAACTCTGTTTGCCCCCTCGTCAGGATCTGCCCCAGGCCCGGACTGTCCGTAGAGGACAGGTTTGATGATCTCAAGGTACCAATCACACAGCTCATGCCACACAAACTGATAAAGGGCATTTGCCGCGTCATTGAACTTATATTCGTCTAGCCTCGTTGTCACGGTTGCGACTACGCTGTTGAGCCGGCTCAGAATCCATCTGTCTGCCAGTGACAGGTCTTGGGCCTCCTTCTGGGACCCATCAGGCTCAAAATCTGAGAGGTGCATTAGGGAAAAACGAGCTGCATTCCAGAGCTTGTTGATGAAGTGACGGTAACCTTCTATCCGATCTTCGGAGAGCTTTATGTCGCGCCCTTGGGCGGCCAGGGCGGCCAGGGTGAATCTAAAGGCGTCTGCACCATATTCGTCGATCACATACAGGGGATCAATCACATTCCCCTTTGACTTGCTCATTTTTTTGCCTTCAGCATCTCTGACCAAGGCATGGATATAGACATCCCTGAAAGGGACGTCATTCATGAAACGGAGCCCCATCATCATCATTCTCGCGACCCAGAAGAACAGGATATCAAAACCGGTCACCAGCACTGACGTGGGATAAAAGGTCTTCAAGGTTTGGGATCCGTCAGGCCAGCCCATGGTGGAAAAGGGCCACAGGGCGGAACTGAACCAGGTATCCAGGACATCCGTTTCCTGAACAAGGGCGCTGCCGTTGCAGGCCGAGCACACAGAGGGTGGATCCATGGCAACGATCAGCTCATCGCAGTCCTCACATGTCCAGGCGGGGATACGATGCCCCCACCAGATCTGCCGCGAGATACACCAGTCCCTGATATTATTCATCCACTCAAAATATGTCTTGGTCCAGGTATCGGGAATGATCCGGGTGTCACCTGTCTCGACCGCGGCAATGGCCTTCTCCGCCAGTGGTTTGACCCTGACAAACCACTGTTTGGACAGATAAGGCTCCACGGTTGTTCGACACCGGTAGCAATGTCCCACACTGTGCTGGTAAGGTTCTGTCTTCTCCAGGAGGCCCTCCTCCCTGAGGGCTTCAAGAACTTCCTCTCGACATTCAAACCGATCTTTGCCCTGGAAGCGGCCCGCCTGTTCATTCATGAAGCCATCGCCGCCTATTACTTTGACGGAGTCAAGGCTATGGCGCTCGCCTATTTCAAAGTCATGAGGATCATGGGCAGGCGTAATCTTCAGGGCGCCGGTCCCGAATGTCGCGTCCACATACTCGTCAAAGATGAGCGGAATCGTCCGGTTCATCAGAGGGAGTATCACTCTCTTCCCTTCCAGACCGCGATAGCGGTCATCAGACGGGTTTACCGCCACAGCCGTATCCCCGAGCATGGTCTCAGGACGCGTGGTGGCTACAACAACCCCTCCTTCTTCGCCTTCAAACGGATATCTGACGTAATAAAGATGCCCGTCGTGGTCCTCGTGATCCACCTCTAAGTCTGACAGGGCCGTTTGGCAACGGGGGCACCAGTTGATGATATAGTCTCCGCGATAGATCAGGCCTTGTTCGTACAGCTTGACAAAGACCGTCCTCACGGCCTTGGACAGCCCCTCATCCATGGTAAAGCGCTCCCGGTCCCAATCGCACGAAGCCCCTAAGCGCTTCAACTGTTTGATGATCAGGCCGCCGTATTCTTCCCTCCACTGCCAGACCCGTTCGACGAACTCTTCACGCCCGAGGCTATGCCGGTCTTTCCCTTCTCTGGCCAGCTCCTTTTCCACCACGTTCTGGGTAGCGATTCCTGCGTGGTCCATACCCGGCATCCACAACACGTTATACCCCTGCATGCGACGGTACCGACATAGGATGTCCTGCAACGTATTGTTAAGGGCATGACCCATATGAAGCACACCGGTCACATTGGGGGGAGGGATGACAATCGAGAATGGTCTTTTGTCACTAACGTCTTCGGCCGAAAAAAGGCCTTCCTTTTCCCAGTATGCGTACCAATGTTTCTCCACTGCCTCAGGTTCATACCCCTTCTTGAGTAAATGTGAACTCATTTAACATGCCCCCAAAATTGAAAAGGGGATTAATCCCTTAACCCCCAATCTTGTTGAACAGATTTCGACCGGCCCTTTTCGGTTTTCAATGGGCTTGTTTGAGGTGATCAGGTCCCACAAGCAAATTTACCGACTAATTCTTGGTTTTGTTGAAAAATATCACCGTCTTTTGAAATGTGTCAAGATCTTTGTGAAGCCTCCTTCGCCCCACATATTCTAGAACGCATCTCAAAAATGTGGATCAGGGTTCAGGGCAAGGCGCGGGGAGGCGAAAAAGCGGAGCATACACGGTAGTATGTGAGCATTTTGAGCCGACCCGCAACACCGCCATGGGGACTTAGACGCATTTTTGAGATGCGTTCTAGTAGACCATCCACGGCTTCGGCATAAATAACTTTTCATGCAAATGAAGGGCATACCGATCTGTCATGCCGGCAATAAAATCGCACACGGTTTGCTCTTTGGACGTGCCTGGCTCAATCGTTCCGATCTGCTCCTGGAAAATCGCTTCATCCTCCAACAGCCTGTAGTAAAGTTCATAGACAATCTTCTTGGCCCGCACGAAATCCTCGTGCACGGTGTGAATGTCATAGACTCGGTCATAAAGAAAATCCCGCAGGCGGACCAAAGCCTCATACATCCTGGGATGCATTTTAAGCTCTAAGGCTGATCCTTCCAATGTGGTAAAGATAAGGTCCTTTACCATGGTATCAATGCGTTTGGAGTGAGTATGGCCCAGGGTCTCGAGGCAAACCTTGGGAACATCTTCGCCAACTATCAGACCACCACGAATGGCATCGTCAAGATCATGATTCACGTAGGCGATGATATCGGAAACCCTTACTACTCTGGCCTCAACCGTTCCCGGTAATGACGCGGAGTCACTAGGAAAGATTTCCTCCTTGCCCTTGGAATGCCTTGAGATGCCCTCCCTCACCTCTGCAGTAAGATTCAGACCACGACCGTCTCTCTCGAGGACATCCACCACCCTCAAACTCTGCTCGTGATGCGAAAACCCACCGGGAAATATCTCGTTTAAAACTGCTTCGCCCGCATGACCAAACGGTGTATGTCCGAGGTCATGGCCTAGGGCAATGGCTTCGGTAAGTACCTCGTTGAGTTGCAGGGCCTTGGCTACGGTTCGGGCAATCTGTGCAACCTCCAGAGTGTGGGTGAGACGGGTTCGATAATGATCACCTGTAGGAGAGAGAAAAACCTGTGTCTTGTGCTTCAATCGCCGGAAGGATTTTGCGTGAATAATCCTGTCCCTGTCTCGCTGGAAAGCGGTTCTAATGTCGCACGGTTCCTCTGCAACAGCCCGACCTTTGGTCTCTGCACTCAGCGCAGCATAGGGAGATAGTGTTCTTCTCTCCTCTTCTTCAAGCCGCTCCCGAATCTTCATGAGTGCACCGTATAGCAAAAAAAAGGAATTTGCAAAACCACTTCTTCGCGGGTCGCTATGGCGGTTTCGATGATTTAGAACAATAGAAGCCGTCTCAAAAAGGTGAATCAGGGTTCAGGGCAAGGCGCGGGGCGGCGAAAAAGCGCAGCATACACGGTAGTATGTGAGCATTTTGAGCTGACACGCAACGCCGCCATGGGGCCTTAGACGCTTTTTTGAGATGGTTTCTAGCCTGTTGGGTCTTGTCATTTTGGACTAAACCGTGACACCATTCTCCACCCTTCACGCACCCGGTACGGACAGATCGGTCTCCCTGTCAAAGGGCTAAACGAATCCTTGTTGTTACGATATCCTTTTGTTATCTTGACATTTCCAATACTTATGATAATGGCAAGGAACCCTAAATGTTCGGTTACGCTGGTCAACCACTATACATTGTTGCCTCTTATCAACTGCTTAACCCCGTTCGTTGAGAATATGAATGTGGGACTGTAACATGAATATGCGGCCTCATAATCTGAAACTAGTAGTCAGCCTTTTTCTCATAATAATCACCCTTGCTGTGTTCTGGCAGGTGCGAAATCATGAGTTTATCAACTACGATGACGATGATTACGTCACCAAGAACATGTATGTGCAGGCCGGATGGACCTGGAAAGGGGTCTCCTGGAGGCGGACGGGCGTCTCGACGAGGCAATTGGCCACTATTCCGAGGCAGCGCGGATTGGACCGAACTATGCGGAACTGCGCCACAACCTTGGAATCGCGTACCTTAGGCAAGGGAAGGCCGAAGAGGCCTTCCGCCATTCTTCCGATGCGATTCGGATCCAAACCGACTATGCCGAGGCGCACTTCAACCTAGGAGTTGCGCTGGCACACCAGGGACGTCTTGACGAGGCCATTGGACATTTTTCCGAGGCGGTTCGAATAAAACCCGACTTTTCAGAGGCCATGCACTACCTGAAACAAGCTCTCGAGGAGACTGGACAACTGGAGTAAACCATGAGACGTTTCTTCCTTGCCAGGGAAAAGATCCTGTCTGACAAACCGACCTTGACAGGGTCAGATGTAAAGCATCTGAGAACGGTACTCCGGCTAAAGCCTGGAGATGATGTCTTTCTATTCGACAGCCAGGGTTCGGAATATCGGGCCCGAATCATTGCCGGCACACCCAAGACCATAACCCTTTCTGTGTTGGAACAATTTCCTTCGACAGCTGAATCTCCTGTAGAAATCACCGTCGGACAGGGCCTGCTCAAGGCGAGGAAAATGGATCGCATTGTGCGGCAGATGACTGAACTGGGCATATACGCTTTGATTCCTGTTTTGGCCGAGCGCAGTATGCCAAGACCTCAACCAGAACGCTGGGCCCAAAAGGAGCAACGCTGGGAGACTATCGCACGGGAGTCGCTAAAACAGTGCGGCAGATCTCAAATACCTTGTATTGAGCCTCCATCCTCTTTCCAGGAGTTTGTTGCAGTGTCCCGGACACACGATCTGAAGATCATCTTCCATGAGGACAACTTTGGGGAGAAATCGAACCTTTACCTGAAGGATCCAAGAGATGTGCGCAGTGTGTTGGCCCTGATAGGTCCGGAAGGTGGCTTCACGCCCAATGAGGTCCAAATGGCAATAGAGAACGGTTTTGTCTGTGTCTCCCTTGGACCAAGAATCCTGAAGGCGGACACAGCGGTTGTTGCGATATGTGCCGTTCTCCAATATGCCTTTGGGGACGCCGGAGGGCGCCAAGAAAAATCTTGACAAGTATTGGGTGTTCTAATACTCCATCAATGCCAGCCGAGATAGCTCAGTCGGTAGAGCAGCGGACTGAAAATCCGCGTGTCCGCAGTTCAAATCTGCGTCTCGGCACCAAAGAAATCAAGGGGTTAGCCAACACTGGTTGACCCCTTTTCCTTTGCTGCTACCGTTTTGCTACCATTTCCTAAAACCATCTCTTCAAGCCCCTCGGCAGACTCTGGATTTGTGGGGTTCATCAGGTGAGCATAGACGTTAAGGGTCACGGTGGGGTTCGAGTGTCCCAGTTGACTTTGAATGTATTTGACGTTCTCCCCGCGCTCGATCAAGAGACTTGCGTAAGTATGTCTCAGATCGTGGAACCTGATGTGCGGTAAACCAGCGTCCTTTAGTGCCGGGTAAAAATGCCGACTCAGCATGTTGGCATGGTTAATGGGTTGCCCTGCACCGTTAGGAAAAATAAGGTCAAGCTCACTAGCAGGACAGGCTATCCTCCACTTTCTTAGCTCTGCCATCATTACCGGTCCCAGGTCAATTTTGCGATTAGACGCCTTAGACTTCGGGCTGTACCATCTGCCTTGATTGAAAGTTCGCTGTATATGAATCTGCTTGTTAAACCAGTCCATATCTGTCCATTTCAACCCTAACAGCTCCCCTTGACGCGCTCCGCTGAAGATTGAGAGCCTGAATAGCGTCCGATACTTTTCCTCTTGTTCTGCATCCAGCAAAGTCCTTATCTCTGAAGGTGTTAAAATTCTAATCTTCTGCTCTTCTACCTCGCCCTGGTTCGTTGGTCTTTCTGCGTCCCTTACGGGGTTGTGGGCAATGTACCTGTGCCTGACCGCGTATTTCATTGTCTGGTTTAATGTAACCAGTACCCTACGCAGTGTGGTTAGATTCATGCCTTTGTCTTGACAATTCTTTATAAACTTTTCCACGGAGCCCGTTGTAATCAGGTCTACCTTCAAATTGTTGAACTCGGAGAAATGATGTTCCACATGACCCCGATAACTTCTCCAGGTGTTTTGCCTGACAAAGAGTTTCTTGTGTTCAAGCCAATCTTCCGCAACTTTCTCAAACGTGGGAACCTTCTCCACGGGAAGATAGGCCCGTCTACCCACTTGTTCCTCAATCTCCTTTAGTTTCTCCTTTGCCCTTTTCTTTGTCGAACCTTCCGGCATCGTCTGCCACCTTCTGACGCCATCCTGGTCATAAAAATCAATGACCCACCGATCACGTCGTTTTCTGACACATGCCATTCAAATCACCTCCTTTCTGTGCGCTAAAACGGCCCCTGTAGTACGCTGTATGGGCCTATTTTCGATTTTAACACTAACCCCCATGCCAAACCATTAAGACAAAAGGATCGTCTGTCCTGTGGCCTTTCTTGATAGGCCCCGTTGAATCCCAGACACAAAAAAGCCCCCACACCAGGAGAACCAGGATATAGACGTGAAGTCCCTACAATCCTGATAGACCCAGTGCGGGGGCCAAACATAAAACGCCTAACATATTTCCAGGCCCACAGACGAGCCCCCCTGCACGTCGCCATGCAGGGTGTGTTAAGCGTTCTATGTGTTGATGTCGTTTTCATTGCCTGTGGTTTGGAGGTTGATGCTGTATTGCTGTATCTACAGCATGCAGTATGTGCTTGTCAAGTTTTTTCCTTGCAATTCTGGTATATGTATTTTATTCAATTTGTTACCTTCTTTGGGGGGCTGACATGGAAAAGAAGCACGTCACATTCAGGGTAGAACCGCAGTTGGTGAAAAAGCTCAAGTTCCTCGCTGTTGAACATGACAAAACGCTTACCGATTTGTTTTTAGAGGCCCTCCAAGACCTTCTCAAGAAGTACGAGAAGAAGAAAAGCAAGAAATAGCCTCAGCAGGGGTTGTTTTAATGACAAACGGACCACCAGAAGCCAGACTCCAGTCATACGAGCTTACTCAAAAGCTTGCATTTTTTGTGATTGGTCTGGAGGTTGTGTTTTGCGGATATCTTTTGTTGAATGCCAACAAATTCTCCGAGGTTCCATGGGTGGAATTTCTGTTTCTTGTTACCGCCCTCGCTGCCATTTCCGGTATGGTATGGCGATTCTGTTACAACGCGACATACCATCAAGAAACCCATGGAAGGCAAAGCAGCTATGAGAGATATCAATCCTTTCAGGTATGGAGCTATCGTGCCTTTGTAGTATTAACCCTACTCTTTCTCTTGGGGACAACGGTTGGCGGCTACCAATATATTAGAACACAAAAGACAGAACCCCTGATAATTGTCGATGACTCATCCAGCACTACGTTAGATCGCCCAGCCATTGCCCCTTCCCATGAAGGGAAGAACAACAAATAACCTCTAACCAAGAAGATGCCATGAACTGAATACCAAGGCCCCGTTTCTCATAGAGGGGGGGTTGACAATCTGATACTATCGGTGATACTATTCAATTAAACTCGGGCTGGGGCATGCCAAGAAAGAAAAAGATTGAATACTATATTGAGAATTTTGCAAACTACAGTGTGAGGCTTCCTTGGAAGTTTTTTGTAAAAATTCTGAAGTCTCACTATGGTTGCGAGATGAAAAACAAACGAGGCTCAACGAGGCTTTTTATAAAGGGTGAAATTAGGGTCACCGCCGACGAGCCTCATGGGCGGGAGAAGTATGTGTCAAAAAAAGACAGGGAGCGGGTAATAAAATACCTGATCAACAAGCTAGACTTGTAGTTAGGGGTGAACATGAAGAAAGGTTTGAAACACTACTTAAATCTAAACTATCCCGTTACGGTTGAGACCTATAGGGAAGATGGGGAAGAGCTGTACGCTTTGGAAATTCCTGATTTGCAGGGATGTGGAGCGGCAGGGAAGACCTTTGAAGAAGCAATAGAGAAGCTCCTCAACGCAAAAGAACTGTGGATAAAGGAGAGCCTCAAAAGGGGCCTGTCAGTACCTGAACCTGTGTCAGAAGACGATTTTAGTGGAAAATTCTTATTGAGGATTCCTACCAAACTTCACATGGCCTTGAGCAGGGGTGCAAAGCATGCCTCAACGAGTTTGAACCAATACGTTAGATCGCTTCTTGATAACCAGATTGCCAACGCTGATTTAATGTCAGAGATTAAGGGTCTGTTGAAAACTGTAGTAAAGCAGACACAGGCAATCGGAAGGCTCGACACTCGGTTAAGATCCCTTGAGCATAGAATGGGTAGCTTGGAGGACGCATATTCATCAGCATCTGAAGGGCGGTTGGTTCATTATGTGACGATGAAAGGCAAAGCGTATGCTACGGCTGGGGTTATTCCGAACATGTTCGAACCTGGCTATTACGGTGTGATTGACACAGGGACACCCATCGTCAATGTTGTACCGGAAGAATAAGGAGGCTTAGTAGCGTCGTGGCCAGAAGGTATCCAAAACTTCATTATCACATGGTCTTTGATGACCTTCGACAAGAAGTTGGCAACAAAATAAGCTACATGGGGACATATCGGGGCGACATCATTATTCCGATCCACTCTGTGGTTCGCAGGTTGTGTCTTCACCTTGTGTTTACCGGACTGAGAAATGGCGACAATTGCTTAATCCAACTTCTTGATCCACAAAACAAAACACTTATGAAGACCGAAACAGGCCCCATTGAAGTACCCATGAAGCCCAAACCCCGCTATTTGGTGGTGGATTTGGTTATGGGAGGAATGAAGATTTCCGCAGAGGGGAGCTATCGTGTTTTAATCGAGTTCGGAGAAGACGAGAAGGCCAAGCAAGATTTCAAAATCAACTTCAAGAAAACAAAATGACCAAATTGCTTAGAACCTTCCCCGCTTTGGGTTGATTTGCCATTTTCCGCTTAGGCTTGCTACCCCAAATGCCGAGGCCAACTCCGTCGCTCCGGGGGGCGTCTCACGGGGATCCTACCCCGTTGCCCGCACTTACAGCCTGCTCAAGTCGGCTGTTATCCACTTGTCAGATTGCCAAAGAACCAATAATCTTTCCCCGCCTCAGTCCATTTCAGCGGGTTTCTTAGGCACTTTTCGAATTATCGGCATGCTTTCCACCTCCTTTCCCGTCATAGTCATCAAGTCCAAGGTCCAGTCCTTCTAATGCCTTTGACCTTCCTTGGTCGATGTAGTCTCTCAGCACTTCCCTTGCGAGCTTAGCCTCTGGGGCGGACAGGTTTTCAGGTTCTTGCTCTTGTTTCCTAAGTGCTCGGACCTTAAGGGCTATGGTTGCCCCAGTTGCTTTATTCTTGGGGTCTTTTTCGTCCATCAGCCCTTGGGAAATTTGCTGGATATCATCTAAGAGATCTGGGTCAGACTTCAGCCCTTGCCCTTTATGGCCCCTACCCGGACCACCGGGCGAACCTGGAGCAAAGCGACCTTTATTGTCCCGTTTTCGGTCCCCTTTTCCAGCCGTTTTCTCACCGTTTTTCATGTGGACTTTCTTCTTTATAGGTAGGGTGAATTTTCCCCAAAAAAAATTAGAGTAAGCATCCTTTTTCCCGGCTTAGGTGGCCCAAAGAAAGACCCCCCCACCCTGGTTCTTGGACGGTAAGCCGTTGAAATTTTCCCCCGGCTGTCGTCAAATAGGATACCTATCAAACACCCCTGTACCTCCCCTAAGGTCGCTCCCCCCACCCCTTCGGTTTTCTGTGTGATTCCAGCATGTTACAGTCCTCGCTCAACTTCGTCAGTCTCTTTACCAGGGGCTTGCCCTTCAACACCTGCTTGCCTACGACCAATAGTGGCAACTCCTTCTCTGCCTCTTCCACTAGCTCGAACCAGGCCAACTCTGCCAAGGCATTGGGGTTATCTCCGGTTAGCTCTTGAATCGTTATATCCATAGCCTTCAAATCGAACCGATCCTTGATGTCCCTACAGTCCGTTCATAGGTCCTTTGTGAATAAGACTTTGTCCACTTTTCCCTTTTTGCTTTTGGTAGCAGTATAGTAGCAGCACCCCAAAAGTACCCACAATACTAAGTAGTTACAAAACGCAAACGGATACACAATCCGTTAGTCAGACCGTCGCCCCCTGCTGGCCCCGCCCATCGTTCAACCATGCCAACACTTCATGACGATTGAACCGGCAGTACTTGCCCACCTTGACAACCGGAAACCCTGTCCTTTTTGCTGCCCGGGTCATACCGTAGACCCAGGACTTTTTGACATTTAGAAAGGTTGCCAGTTCTTCAATGGTCATCAGCTGCGTTAAATTGGTGTTTTGTTCCATAGCTCCTCAAATCTTTTTCGAGTGTGCGTGCTGGCCATAACCGTATCCATTTGGCCGTTGCGCTGGTAGCCTTGCGCTTGTCTATTTGTTCCTCAAGGGGTCAAAAGTTGACCAGTTGACACCCCCTACAGGGGGGGGTAGTCAACTCAACTGTCTTTGTAGTCAAGTTGACTTTATCGTTTGACGAAATCTCCAATGTTATCTTATCCTTGTCAGACATCGGTTGACTAAAGTTGACTTGCTGGTTGACCTTTTCCTGGTTGACCTCAGTTGACCTGAAAGTTGACTAAATTTGACCCTATCCATTGACGTATATAAAGCCTGTTTGTGTTAACTTTCCGTCCTTAGAAAGCTGGCAATCTTTGATGGCCTGTTTTTTGATTCTGCTCACATAGCCCTTGTCGATTCCCAGGGTGTCAGAGATGTCTTTTTGACTGACACCTTCATCCAATCGGCTGAGGATTTCCTTTTTTCGTTCTCTCTTCACGCTTCCAAAGATCCATACAAGCTGACCATGCTCATCCTGCACCAGCTTAAACTCGTGGTCTGCCAACACGGGCAAGTGTTCATGAGCAACCCTGGCTTTGTCGAAATGAAGAATGAACCGGCAACCATCCTCTGGGGTGTAGTCGTGGGGCCGTTTCAGTACCAGGCTGTTATCAATGTTATCTTCCCTGGCTGACGTTCCCCTCTGCTTCCCCCCTTTCCCTACATGGTGCAGCATAATGGTTGAAATACCGGCAAAGCGAAGCTCTAAGAGCCATTGGTTTATGGGGTCCCAATCCTTCTTCACGTTCTCATCCAAACCGCTTGCCAAAGATGCCAGATTGTCAATCACCCATAGCTTGACCTTTCTTGTAGTCAGTATTCGCTTCATGGTACTGCGCCATGTCTCAGAGGCGAGGTGCGCTCGTGGAAGCCCTAGCTGATTTGCGTAACAGTCACAATATATGAAGAGAGGGTTTTCGGGGTTTGCTACGTGGCCCATATCGTTTAAGCGGTCATGCACATCTTGAACGGGCATTTCACCGTCAACAAATAAGCAGGGCACCGTGTTTTCGACTTGCCACGGGCCAAAGTTTTCCCCCGTAGCCACAGCCTCAAGTATGGCAAGGGCTAACCAGGTCTTTCCTGTGCCCCTCCATCCCGCAATGAGAGTGATTGACTGCTCGGTAAGCCACGGGTTTAGAAATATGCGTTTCTCTGGCAAGTCCAGGGCCCTGAAGTCTGTAGACTCTAAAACGGCGTCCTCAAGGGTTGCCTTCTTGGGTGGATCATAGGGTTTTGCGTTATCAATCATCATTGACAGTTTTTCTGCCGCTTCTTCCTTGTCGGTAAAGCCCTTAACCCAGTCTGACACATCTCCTTTGCTCGGCAGGCCCGGAAGCTCCAATAGCTTCAAGCTGGCAGGTGTGCCGTTGAGGGAAGCCCCCACGAGCGCCATGTGCTCTTTACCCTCGTTGTCATTGTCCGGTATTAAGACAACATGCTTACCCTGGAGAGGTTCGTTGTACTCCGGTCTCCACTTCTTGGCTCCCATAGGGCAGGTAGTGGCTGTGAAGCCCAAGACTGCAAGGTTGTCTGCATCCTTTTCACCCTCGACAACAATTACCTCTTCAGCTTTCAGGACTGCTGGTAGGTTATACAGGACACGCTCAATCCCTTTGAGATTCCAGACCCACTTGTCACCGTCCCTATGCCTCTGTGTGAAGTCCTTAGGCTCGAATCTGCACGTCTGGAAGAGTAATTGACCCCCTGTATCGATATAGTCGTATGTCGCTACCATGCGTTTCTTGACGGGCTCCAAGGGGATGCCGAAGTCACTGGCAATGCCATTGAGGATCTTGGGAAAGTCTCGCCTTGTGTCCAAGCTGTTGATCTTGGCATAGAAGTGAATGGCATCACCCTTTTTACCGCAGCCATGGCAGTAGTATTGGCCTGTCTGGTTGTTGAAGTTGAAAGACGGGTTTTCGTCCTCATGTCCGGGAAAGGGACACCGGGCTTTATATTCATCCCCTCCAGTTTGCTTAATCTCGGGAAGATACCTTTTATAAAAGGCTTCGTAATTCCCCCGAAAGTGGTCCTTGATCGGGTTGGTCATTGAATACGGCCCCCCTCGCTTATGACCAGGAGACAATCGACAAGCCTGTTAAGCCAATTCCAGCAGGGAAGGCGGTCAGTGTTGCTCCCGTTACGAACAAATAAAGGAATAAGAAGGGATAGGCCTAGTCCGGCAATCCAGCGCTTCAGCTTATCGGGGATCTGCATACGCTCCCCGCGCCTCGGTTTCGGGAAAGAGTTCGCTTATAGATTTGCCTAAATAGTGAGAAATCTTCTGTTTGGTTGCGTTGTCAGGCTCAACCCACTGGTTGACAATTCTTGAGAGTTTGCCCGGGTCCATGCCTAAAAGCCTTGACAGGTCGAACTGGCTAAACCCCTTTTCCAAGAGTGCGATTTTAAGTGGCAGATTCATAAACCCTCTCCTTGTTGTGGGTCTAAACAAAATGTTGTTCTACCCTTAGGCGACAAGGAAAAGGGGGGGTGCGTTTCCTTTGCACAAAAAAACCCCATGGGATATCCACGGGGTTCATGAGTGTTTCCTTTGAGTCTTTACTTACTCTTCGTCAGTTTCATTGAATAACTTGTCTATGGTTTTTTCCTCCGGTTCCCAATGCCCGTGGTCTCGTGCTTGCTCGTCGGTGACTTTCTCGATTGATATATAGGACTGTGGGGCAATCTTACCCTTGCCCAACACTCGTTCTATGTGCGGACAGTCAAGCTCACCACTCTTAGGGCCAGTAGTAGTGTTTGCACGATAGACCTTACAACTCTTGTTCTGGGGGCAGGCCTTGCAGTCTAGGTTTTCAATGATTTCTTGAAGGTCGTCTTTGCTATAGACTTCACCCGTTCCACGAACCAAATTCAAAAAGGCTTTTATGGAATTGTATCTCTCCCTGCATGCTTCTGGGGTTATCCCTAACATGTTTGCAAGGTTGCTCCACGGAGCCCCGTTTTCTCCGGGACGCTCTTCAATAGCTTCCTTAACCTGGCCAAATCGGTAAATTTCAACATTCTGGTCCCATTTATTCCTTTTGGGTTTCGGGACCCTTTCGTAAGCAACCCTTTTCAGGTTTTCTATCTGTGGCCAGATTTCCTCGATATCGTCTTTTGTGGTGTCTGCATAAATGGGTATTGCCATTCTAACACTTTGAAACAAGAGGCCGCCTTTATGTCGTCTGTGTTCCCTCTGTGCCAATGAAGGTGAGACACCTACCTCTTGAAAAATTAGTGTGGGGCGGGTAGGAGGTTCACCTATGAAAACGATACAAATGAAACAACC
>SDBU01004651.1_pt1 | contig 16769 bp, 13 predicted proteins | sample 2277071 | NCBI WGS metagenome assembly SDBU01 (sample SAMN10397929, study PRJNA504765) | marine sediment metagenome | isolation source: marine sediment core GS08_GC12, 126 cmbsf | place: Arctic Ocean: Gakkel Ridge, Loki's castle | collected 2008 | reverse complement strand
GGCCTTACCAGGATGATGCGCTCGTTCCTCTGCTTTGCCTCTACAGCCTCTAGAGGATGAAATACCACTGCCGCTGTAGTTGCACCGGGGGCAGCCCCCAGCCCGTGAGCGATAGGCGTGAATTCCTCGGGCGACTCAAGACGACGGTGCAAAAAGGCTCTAACGTTATCAGCGGATATCCGCATGATGGCTTCCTCGCGTGAAATAAGCCCTTCATTTGCCATATCGACGGCGATCTTTACCGCTGCTTGGCCGCTCCGCTTACCCGATCTGGTCTGGAGTATGTATAGTCGGTCTGCCTCGATGGTGAATTCTATATCCTGCATGTCGTGGAAGTGGTTCTCCAGGATGCTGGCTACCTCTTCTAGCTGGCAATAGAGGGCAGGCATTTGCGATTCAAAGGAACTGATAGGTTGCGGGGTCCTGCGGCCGGATACCAGATCCTCCCCCTTAGCTCTACCGAGATATTCGCCGAATAGCACCCTTTCCCCTGTGCTGGGGTTTCGGGTAAACATTACACCTGTCCCCGACTGTTCGTTCAAATCGCCGAATACCATCGCCTGGACTATGACGGCTGTGCCCAGGTCGGCAGAAATGTGGTGGATGCGGCGATACTCCGCTGCCCGAGGATTGTGCCACGAGTCAAAGACCTGCTTTATGGAGGAGAGCAATGACGCCAGTTCCTTGACATCGAGCACGGTGTCCATCATCCCCGGCATCGATGCCGGTGCTGAGGAACGGACGGATACGGCCAGTCCATCTCCCAGTTTCTTCCCCGTCTGCTGCTCAAGGGCTCCCAGAGCCTGCTCGATCTCCTCCAGGGGCAGCTTGCCGCTCATCTTGTATTCCTTGTAGGCGTCTATAGATACCACGAACTCCGGAGGCACTGGGAGCTTTAGCTTGGTCATGGTCACCAGGTTGGCCCCCTTGTTGCCCAGGATATTCTTGTCCTCACAGGTGTCGGTAAATTGATAGACCGTTGTCATGGGCTACCTCCTCCTCTAGATTGACCGCTTCCCCGCTTGTAAGTTCGGCTGTACGTACAAAGTTGTTTCAGAACCTGCCCGGTGCAGTCCTATCTGAGCCCTGTGGCGACTTCCACATCTCTGGGCCGAACCCTTGCTGCTCGGCGCAGAAAATCAGGGGTAAGTTGACGACGCACCGGTGCTCTGTGTCTCAGGCACACACCGCCTTCATCGTGGAAGGGGATGGGCTCCCAGTCTTCGCAGTTCTCGCAATATTCTACGTGCATCCGGCATGTCTCTGGTTTAATCATTCCTCTGCCCTTTACAGGAGCAACAGGCTGACTGGATGGATTCGTCGCCCAGTTTACTCAAGAAAGATTGTGCTCCGTATTGCGGAGGCAAAACAATCCCAATTAAGTACTGGGTTACGGGAGACTTTGGTACTGCTTTTTCAGGACGGCATGGAAGTAATGTACGGAGATGGGGGTGTGTTGTGGTAAATAGTATCAAAAAGCAGAAAAATATTTCTTCTTAACGCTTTCCTCGCCGTTTTATGACTTCTTCTGCCCTGGATTTCTGTTTGTATTCATTATATGTCGTATAATTATATCACAAAATAGAGTCGGCGTATCATTTGAGGGGAGGATAGTGAAATGGCGCTTGATACACATATGAAGCAGGTGCCGGGCAAGAAAAGGGGAGACGTGCTTCTGTACGCCCTGAGCACGTGCGGTTGGTGCAGGAAGACGAAGGATTTACTTGGTGATCTGGGCGTGGAGTATAGATACATAGATGTCGACCCTCTGGACAGCGAGGCTAAGAGTGAAGCAACCAAAGAGATTGCTAAATGGAACCCGAGCTGTTCGTTCCCAACCCTGGTCATAAACAACGACGAGTGCATAGTGGGCTATCAAGCGGACAAAACCAGGGAGGCTCTGGGCAGTGGAGAGGATGTAGCGGAGTAACGGTATGGTTGATGCCCTTTATGAGAAGTTAAGCAGGGAGGCGGAGGAGGGGGGTTATCACCTGAATCCGGATGTGGAATTCACAAAAGAACTTCTGAGAAGCCTCATAATCAATGAACAAAGATATGGCTACTGGGCTTGTCCGTGCCGGCTTGCAACAGGTGTAAAAGAGGAAGATATCGATATAATATGTCCCTGCGACTATAGGGATGCCGATATCAACGAGTACGGATCATGTTACTGCGCACTGTATATTTCCAGGGAGATTGCCGAAGGAGAAAAGGAGGCTGGCTCCATACCGGAGAGAAGGCCTCCTGAAAGGGAGAGGAAGAAGACCACGGAGGCAGCCTCGAAGCCCGAGGGCGGCGGGTTTCAGTCCTCTCTTCCACTGCCGGTGTGGCGCTGCAGGGTGTGCGGGTATCTTTGCGCAAGAGGCGAGCCACCTGAGACCTGTCCTGTGTGCAAGGTAAAGAAGGACAGGTTTGAGAGATTCATGTAACCTTTACCACCGGCCCGATGGTAAGTCAGTCCAGCGATGCAGAACCATCGCTGGAATCTGTCATGAGTATATCGAAGGGCTCAGGGCGAACATTAGCACAGGCGGTGGGTTAAGCGCAGCGAAACCCACCCTACCGCTCTGGTTCCCCCTCCCTCTAACTCCCTCCCACCAGGGGAGGGAGGGTTGTGGATACCTCTCCCTTGATGGGAGAGGCTAGGTGAGGGTGAATCGATGTCTGCTACCTTCCTTGTTCGACTCCACTATTAACTGGTGGTAGGCGTTGGTTTCCTCAGACTCGGCGACGGCCTGGCACAGCAGGGCCCCCAGATGATAGTTCCCCTTTGCAACCTTCACGATAAGGGCTGGTTCCTCTGGTGTGCCTGATATTCAGCGACAAAGCCAGACTTGAGGTTCTTCAAGGTTTTTGTTCCTTCTATCCTGCACCTAGCCACAAAGCACAACGCCTCCGTTCCGCAATGCAGTACTATTTTACCATTGATAGGTGCTAGAAAGAGCTATTGTGTAGATGATAACCGTTGTGCTACCGTTTGAGCATGTCAGCGGCATTACTGCTGCAATTTTACGTAGAAGGGTTTGAACAATGACGAAAAGCTTGGACGAATACAGACAGGTCGTCGGTGATGACGTTATAGGTGAAATCTACGCCAAAGCCAGGGGCCTTATGGGGAAGCGCGTTGTACACGTCAATTCTACTTCTCAAGGTGGTGGGGTAGCAGAGATACTGAGTTCCTTGGTGCCGCTGATGAATGACGTTGGTGTAGAAACGGATTGGAGGGTTCTTCACGGAAATCCCGATTTCTTCACCATAACCAAGAAATTTCACAATGCCCTTCAGGGCGGTTCACTCAATCTCACGGACATAAAAAAGCAGCTATACATCCAAGCCAATGAGGCATTTTCAACCTATTTCCACATTGATGCTGATTGTGTGATTGTGCACGATCCTCAGCCGCTGCCACTCATAAAATTCTACAAGAAGAAAGTGCCATGGGTCTGGCGGTGTCATGTAGATTTGTCGGTTCCAGATGAGGCTCTCTGGGATTTCCTTAAGGCGTTTATTATGAGATACGACATAGCTATCATCTCCAGTGAGATGTATAGGAAGGAAGGTTTGCCGGTTGAGCAGAGGATTATTCACCCGGCAATTGACCCGCTGTCGTTGAAGAATATGGATCTGTCGAAGAAAGATGTATTGAAATATGTGCAGAAGGCTGGCATACCCACGGATAAGCCTCTCATAACGCAGGTTTCGAGGATGGACATCTGGAAAGATCCCGAGGGTTTGCTCGAAATCTTCAAGCTGGTCAAGGAAAAGGTCGATTGCAGATTGCTATACTGCTATGACATGGCCTCAGATGACCCCGAGGGCAATGCGGTGCTTCAAAGAACATATCGCAAGGCCAAGAAGCTGGTGGAGAGCGGCGACGTTTTGTTTGTTGTGGGAAATAGTCAGATACTTGTGAACGCTATACAGCGTATTTCAACCGTTCTGGTACAGAACTCGATCAAGGAAGGATTCTGCCTTTGCGTGACCGAAGGGCTATGGAAGGGTAAACCAGTAGTGGCCACAAAAGTGGGAGGTATCCCCCACCAGCTAGTGGAGGCAGAAAATGGCTTCCTGGTTGATCCCTTGGATAGAGAAGCGTTCGCCGACAGGGTCGTGCAGATCTTGCAGAATCCTGATATGGCAGAGCAGATGGGGAGAAAGGGGAAGGAAACCGTAAGGAAAAACTTCCTTACAACGAGGCTGCTGCTTGATTATCTGGATCTGTTGAATGACGTCCTGTGGGGGTCTAATGGTAATGGGGGGTTGCCTTGTAGCTTGCTGCCGAAGACGCGCGCAACCATCTCGGCTGACTGATAACGTTCATGTTCTCAATCTGGCCCTTTATTCTTCCGTCGGCTTACCTCGCTCCAACCGATGACCCCTAGCAGACACACTCCAGAGCCTACAATCATGTAGAGCGCCTTGGTCTTTATCCCTTGGGCGAAGCCGCTCAGGACATTCTCGATTACTTCGTTGCCCTTCTCGACTATTATGGCTGCTACTCCCTCATATTGCGATGGGTCAAGCATTATTTCTTGTGTCCTTGGTTCTACCAGCCTGGAGTAGATCAGCCCTGTTGCGATGCAAATCGTGAGAGAGGTGAAAAGAAGCACTACGAGTGCCCAGACCAGCCGGGTCCTCCAGCAGCGGCCGCCCAAAAGGCCGATGAAAAAGAGCAATACAAAGGCTATGAGCCAAAAGGCCCACAGCCATGCTCTGGCAGTGTCGATCCAGCAGCGTGCTGTATCGAATGAGTTGAGATCTTGCTCGTTGTCTACGATTGCCTCTCTTAGGTCCGACTCGGTTAGGATATATCCGCTCTGTATCCAGCCGCGCACGTCTTCCAGAGTTTGCTCACCGTCGCTGTCCAGTTTATCTATGAGGTCGGCGTCGGTGAAAGTCCAACCCTCGGAGACCCATTGTCGGGCATCCTCCAGAAAGCTCTCGATGTCCTCGCCCAGCAATTGCCTGACTTCGGCAGCGGTGAAAACCCACTGGTCTGGTATATGGTCTCCAATCATCTGGTCGATCGAGCCCGCGATGTCAATGTCAAGCGCGTCTTTGGCTTCCTGATACGATACGCCGAGCGGGCGACAGTAGGGGAGGGTATCGGGGGGCAGCGTCTGCACAATCTGGAGGAACTCCCACATACTGCACGTGGGTAAGCTGTAAAACAGGTCCTGTAGCTTTTCGTCGGCCAAGCCAGTGAGGATGTTGAGGGCGGCTGCTTTTCTGTCGGCCAGGTCAACCGTTGCCTCGATGCTGGCGGCTTCTCCCTTCACGTAGGCGGTTGCGCTGTCGACGATATCTTTGATCTGCGCGTGCACCCAGGAATGGGGCAACGTGTCCTCGATGGCGGAGACGATCTCCCCCTGGCTCAAGCTTATCCCGTACGGGAGTTCAACAGTCAGGCCGAGGTTGGCCTCTATGATTGGTGATATCAGCTCGTCCAGCAGGTAGTCGTAGGTCTCCTGCCTGTCCAGGAGGTCAATTGTAGCGGCTGCCGCTGCATCAACTCGGTCCGCGATGTTGACCGTGATTGTGAAGTGATTAGAATCGCCAGTCAGATACGGCGTCGCGGAGTCGATGGCCGCCTCGCCCTGTGAGGCTAGCCAGTCCTCGGGGACTATCTTTCTGAGAGAGGCTTCGATCTCTTCCTTGCTGAGCGTAAGGGAATAGGGCATCCTGTCAAGGTTGTCGAGCAACTCGTCGGCCAGGTACGATATTGCGTCGCCATAGATATTGGTAAATACATCGCCCCGGATCATATCCTCTTTGATCACCGAGGCAGCGGTCTCTATCCTGTCTCTCAACGCTATGGTGTATGTGAAGCCATCGATGTCGCCCAGAAAGTAGGGTAATATCGTGTCGATTGCAGCTTCGATCTGGGCCTGGAGCCAATCGGGAGGCAGAATCTTCCTGGCGATGGAGACGATGTCGTCCTTAATTGCGGATATGTCTATGAGTATGTCGGACAAGTCGCCTGTTTCCAGTTCATCCAGTCCTGCTGGCAGAACCTCGTCATAGACGAAGTTGTACAGGTCTGCCTGTTGTATATGGTCCTTGTAGAATTCGGCGCTGCCCGCAGTGTCATTTAGCTGCGAGACCGGCAGAAGGACGATAAGCAGGGCGACGAAGATTATGATCAGAGGAATGGTCAATATCCGTCTAAACCAAATCATAGCCACACCTGGCCTTGTGCATTCCTTCTTCGGTCAATAGTTGGTTCGAAGTGATAACACAAGCCATGTTATCCTGCTCAAACATTAGCACACCTGATATCGGTTATTCAATGGCCCTTTTGTCAGGTTAAATATGGGGGAAAAGTACTCGATGGTCGGACGAAGATATTGCGCTTTGGTTATGGCTTGTGGGTGACGGCGCGAGTTACCCGTTACAAGTTAACAGCCTACTGGCTGCGTTGTCTTGGTCGTCGGTCTCTTGCTAGTAAAGGACGGTCAGCGTAAAATTGGGGACGCGGGATGAAGGGATAGGGAGGATATGGAACGAAGTAAGCATTTCTGCTCTGGCTCATGCTGCACATCGCCCAGACACACTTTGAATAGGGAAGGTGGAAAGGGATGAATATTGTGCCTGGACTGAAGGAAAAGCTTAGAAAGTACTTCAGCGGGAGACTGGCGCTGATCCAGATCACTGCTGGCGTTGGGGCCGTCGCGGGCAGGTCGGCAGCAGTCTACTTATTACTTGATCAAGAAACATGGATCATGGTACTGGCAAGCATGGCGGGGAGCTTCGCAGGTTATATAAGCTTTTACGCGCTTGGCTATTGGATAACCTTCAGAAGCGACTACAGGGTGTCTGGCCGGTTCATGGCGCTTGACATCGTCAAGCTGCAACTCGTCGAGCAGCTGCCCAACATCGGTACCGTGCTTGCCTCAGGGCTGACACAAGGCGCGCTTATCGGAGGAGCAGGGATGCAGCCAGTGCTTGCTGCCAATCTGGGGAGTTGGTTTGGCCCGCAAAAGATTATAAATCTGGCGGCTATGCTTGCCAGCAACACACTTAAGAGAGCCTGGGTCGATGGTAGCTGGAAGCCTATGGTGGTTGTACGGAGCCTGATACAAAATGCCTCGCGAATAGGCAGGTAATTATGGATGTATGCAGGGAGTGATGCTCCGCCGCTCTAGAGGGTTCTCTTCAGTGCGGAATTGCCGTGTCGTTAGTCATACGATCAAGCGCAGGGGTTTTGGCTTCTGGGCGAGGTCTGTGATAAACTTAGTAAAGCCAGTTATTGACAGAGGCAAGTATAATCTAGTTGATATGAACAGTGAAACCCTGAGGGGCTTGGCATGAAAGTACTTCTGGTCTATCCGCGATATCCTGATACCTTCTGGAGTTTCAGGCACGCTCTGAGAATTGCCGGCAAGAAGGCTAACTTCCCGCCTCTTGGCTTGCTGACTGTGGCGGCGATGCTTCCCCAAGAGTGGGACAAGAAGCTGGTAGATATGAATGTAATTCCGCTAAGTGACAAGGATATTCGGTGGGCCGATTATGTATTCATCAGTGCCATGGTGGTGCAGAGGGATTCGGTGCGAGAGGTTATTGGGAGATGTAAGGCTTTCGGTACCAAGATAGTTGCCGGTGGTCCACTCTTTTTCAGCGAATACGAGTACTTTGAAGACGTTGATCATTTAGTGCTCGGTGAAGCTGAAGTCACCCTCCCGCCTTTCTTGGAGGACTTGAAAAAGGGATATGCCAAGCATATCTACACTTCAAAGGAACGGCCGGATATCACGAAAACCCCTCTTCCGCTGTGGTCTCTTCTCGACATGAAGAAATATTCATCGACGAGCATTCAGTACTCTCGCGGTTGTCCCTACAATTGTGAGTTCTGCGATATCATCATACTGAACGGTAACGTACCGCGAACTAAGAGCAAAGAACAGACCATCGCGGAACTGGATGCGCTGTACAATCGGGGCTGGCGAGACAGTATCTTTGTCGTGGATGATAACTTCATAGGCAACAAGAGGAAACTGAAGAAAGAGATCCTCCCGGCAATAATTGAATGGCAGAAGGAGAGAAAATACCCCTCCCCGTTGTTCACGGAGGCGTCGATAAACCTTGCCGATGATGAAGAACTAATGAAATTGATGGTCGAGGCTGGGTTCGACATGGTGTTTATCGGCATTGAAACCACAAACGAGGAGAGCCTGGCTGAATGTAACAAGAACCAGAATAGGGGCCGTGATCTGGTTGCCTCGGTCAAGAAGATTCAAAACCACGGCTTTCAGGTGCAGGGAGGGTTCATTCTGGGGTTTGATAGTGACCCGGTCTCTATCTTCAAAAGCCAGATCAACTTCATTCAGAAGAGTGGGATCGTTACTGCGATGGTCGGTTTGCTGAATGCGCCTCCTGGTACCAGGCTGTACGAGCGCCTGAAGAAAGAAAACCGCATATTGGAGGGTATTTCTGGCGACAATACCGACTGTTCCATGAACTTCATTCCCAAGATGGACCGTGAAACGCTCATCAATGGGTATAAGGATATTATGGCCACGATCTATTCACCCAAGGAGTATTACAAGCGGGTGAAGATATTCCTTAAAGAGTACAGGCCCAAGAAAAAGAAGAAGCTATCTCAACTCCAGTCCTGGCATCTTCGGGCGTTTATTAGGTCAATGTGGTTCCTGGGTGTTCGGGATCGGGAGAGGGTGTATTACTGGCGATTCTTTATCTCGACGCTGCTGAAGCGTCCCCGGCACTTCCCATTGTCCATATCTCTCGCCGTCTATGGATTCCATTTCAGGCAGGTTGTTAGCAAGTATATTTGAACCCTGGGCGAAGATGCTCCGGCCTGAAGTGCAGCAATAAACCCTGCGTGTAAATAGTGGAATCCTCCATCCCTATTTCAATGTCTCGGCATATACATTCAGCGCACTAGCTGTGCGGAGCACAAGATGTTAACAATAGAAAAAGATGACCAGCTCCAAATTGACAGGCTTGAAATAGCGCCCTTTGGCACCAACGCTTATGTGATTGTATGCGGTGCAACGGGGCATAGCGTGCTGGTTGACGCGCCCGGGGAGGCCAGCAGGATTGAGAAGCGATTGAGGGAAACTAATCCGAAGTACATTTTGATGACCCACAGCCATATCGACCATGTTGGCGCGCTGTTAGAACTTAAAGCCAAGCTGGGACTCCCTATAGCAGCGCACCCGTCTGATGCCAGGAGTCTGCCCTCACCTCCGGATATCCAGTTGAATGACGGCGATGAGATATCGTTTGGCACTGTGAGGCTGAAGGTATTCCATACGCCGGGGCACACACCCGGCAGTCTATGCTTCCTTACAGGTCGATACCTGATATCAGGGGATACCATATTCCCGGGCGGCCCCGGCAGGACAAATACGCCTGCTGCATTGGCGCAGATAATTGATTCCATTACCCGGAAGATTTTTGTGCTGCCCGATGATACTCGGGTGCATCCCGGACATGGTGATCCTACAGTGTTGAAGAAGGAGAAGGAAGAATTCGCTGTCTTCTCATCCCGGCCCCACGATCCCGATCTGTGCGGGGAGGTACTCTGGCTTTCGTCGTAGTCGGTTCTGTTTTGGTGACTTTGGACTAGTACATTACTTCTGCGCGGTGGAAACTCTCTGCCAGTTCGAAATCCTGCCCCTCGGCCATCGCCTCACACCGCTGTCTTAGCCACTGTTCCAGCAATGAAGCGGGAATTTGCTCTACCTGGCTCTTGTGGCAGCGCAGGGCGGCCATTTTGAGGTCGAATGTGTCGGTGATATCGGAGCAGTAGTTTACGTCCTCCGAGGCCCAGAACAGTATCTCGCTGACTCTGTGCGGCTGAAGCCCATCCATTAATAACTCAGGGTAGGAGAGATGGTCCCTGGCATATGGGAAGACCGCATCCAAAGTTACCTGCCCGGTAATCCGGTGATCGCGGTGCCAGAGATAGCGGCGGTAAGGGTCAGCGGTTACCACGGTATCAGGCCGGTACATTCTTAGCAGGCGGACAAGCTGTTTCCTGAACTCGGGCGTATCCTCCAGTCCCTGATCGGGATGGCGCAGGAATATCACCTCCCTTACCCCCAACATCCTGGCTGCTGCCAGTTGCTCCTTCTCTCGGATTTTCCCCAGTTGCTCCGGCTTCATGTTGACATCGCTGGTCCCCTTGTCGCCGTTGGTGCACACTACGTATACGACCTGCTGGCCCTCCTTAACCCAGCGAGCCACGGTACCGGCAACGCCGAATTCAGCGTCGTCCGGGTGAGGTGTAACTACCATTACCTGAACTGGCTCTACCATCAAATAAACCACCCCTGACTTAATTCGCCATCAATTGTATACCATGCATCAAGCTGCTACAATTAGCTCGTTCCCCAAATCTTCCACGAGAGAATGAGCGAATCACATTGCACGGTCAGAAACTACAGCCCCGATGACTTCGACAGCTATGTCCGGTTGCACGTCGAGGCCGAAGAGTTGGATGGAGCGGGGTACTGTGTTTCGCCGTGTGTACTGCGGGAAAATCTGGGGCGGCCGAACTATTCACCGGAACTTGATCTGTTTATGTCGGAAGTCGAGGGGGTAGTCAAAGGCTGCATGAACCTCACTCCGGAACTTGGCATCGGTCGGGTCCTGCTCAATTGCCTGGTACATCCTGACCACCGGAGGAAAGGTCTGGCCACGCAACTCTATTACAGCGCATTGCGCCGCGCCTCCTCCCTGGGGGCAAGGGTAGTCCAGGGGGACATAGGGGAAGGGAATATTGCTGCCAGGAACTGGCTGTCCAGACTGGACTTCAGATTTATCCGTCGTTTCCTCGAATTGAGGCTGGACCTTACTGAGGCCCGGCTGGTCGATGCCGCAAACACACATTTTACTTGCCGCCATCTCCGGCGAGGTGAAGAGGGTGTGCTTGCCGAAATCCAGAACCGTTCCTTCGCGGGCACCTGGGGGTATAACACCGGCACCGTTGAAGAAATAGCCTACCGGGTTAGTTTGAGCGACTGCTGCCCTGAAGGAATAATCCTGGTCTGCGAGGGAGAGCAGCCGGCGGGCTATTGCTGGGTGACTATGCGTACGGAAGTAGATGCATCTGCGGGCACAAGAAAGGGACGCATATACATGCTGGGAGTCTTGCCGGGGCACAGGGGAAGAGGTTTAGGCAGAGTCTCTCTTCTGACAGGCCTGTCCTATCTTCGGAGTCAGGGGGTCGAAATCGCCGAACTGACAGTGGACGGCGAGAACAGAGAGGCGTGCGCTCTCTACAAGTCAGTCGGGTTCAGTCCCTATTCGAATACCTTATGGTATGAAAAGGCGCTGGAGTAAGCTGCGCTTGCAGCCTGTTCGCCCAATACCGCCCTGTATTCTCTTGCTATCGCTTTGGCAACATTCGACCAGCTAAACCTGCATACTGACGCGCGAATCGCCTCGGCGGACTTCTTGTGAGCGGGCGGCCTTGAGAGCAGCGCCGCTATACTATCCGCCAGGTGATTGGGGTCATTGTCTTCCAACAGGTAGCCATTCTGGCCGTGACGGATGACGCTCTCCATAGCCCCCACCCTGGTAGCCACCACGGGCGTACCGCATGCCAGGGACTCCAGTGCTACCAGACAGAAGCTTTCATAATAGGAGGGCACGACGCATACGTCCGCGGCGCTGTAATACATTGGAAGGTCTTCATACCTTACGGTGCCTGCGAAGGTAACGTTATCTTGAATACCCAGACTTCGTGATAGGCTCTGCAAACTCTCGACTTCAGGTTGGCCATCACTGTCACCGCCAACGACCATCAGTTTGAGGCCCCACTCCCTGTATAGACTGGGCATTGCCCTTATCAACCGGTCAATGCCCTTCAGAGGCTCAACACGGCCTACGAATAAGACCATGCCGCTGCCGTTGATGCCAAGATGCCGCCGGGCAGTTTCCCTGTCCACCCCCTGGAAAAGCTTTAGGTTCACTCCACACGGGACAACGCCGATTATCTCTGGTGAAGCACGGTAATGACGGGTCAGATCATCTTTCTCCCTCTCAGTGGCGGCGATAATCCGGTGGCAGCTACCAACCAGCTCTCTTTCGTTCACCAGGCGAAGCTCAGGCTCATCCTCTCCGATGCTGACGGCATTCTTGACTGCGCCCAGCGTATGGAACATCGTTATATGGGGGACGTCCCACCAAACCTGTATATGCCTTCCCACCCACGCTGACAGCCAGTAGTGGCTATGTATCAAGTCGTATTGAAGATTATTACTCTTCCTGAAATTCTCCACCGAGCAGGCTATGTCGGCGAGATGAGTGTAGAGCACCAGCTTGTGCATGCGCTCAACCTCTCCCACCCGGAGGTGAATAACCCGCGCATTCTCTCCGAGTTCGGCTATTTGATCGTCTGCGGGGTCGTGCGCACGGGTATAGATATCCACGGAGTGCCCCTGGCTCCCCAGTTCGCGAGCAAGCTCCCTGATGTAGACGCTCATCCCGCCAGTGTCCTTGCTCCCAAGCTCGCCTACAGGGCAGCTATGGACGCTGAGCATGGCTATCCTCAATCGCTCTGCCGCCATTCGAAATGTCTCCTCCGTCGCTTCCAGACTGTACAGGAATATAGAATCCAGGGTTACTTGAGGACTATCCGGCAATCGTAGACCGGGATTTCTGCACCGCCCAGTCGGTATTTGTATTCCTCGGCCCCTTTCAGGAAGTCGTACGTTTTCCTGCCTCTCGCTATGCTGTCCTTGATAGAGAGCGCCTTGGAGAGCAGCCCCACGCTCAGGTAGCTGTGAAGGGGGTCGTAGCCGCTGTTATAGAGATATACCTTGTCATTGTAGTCGAAGCACATGACACAGGCAACCGGCAGCCCGTTGGTTTTCAAGATGCCGAATCTTAGAAGTCCAGCTTCAGCCATAGCTTCGGCTATTGACCTGAAGAAAGATTCCACCCGTGTGGTCATAAATGTCGCCTTATCCTCTCTGCTGTCCCTGAGCAGCTTAAGAAAGATGTCCATTGCCTCTTGAATGGATTCCGTGTCCTTGATGGTGTTGTACTCTATATCGCCCGCTTCATACAGTCTCCTCAGCTTGCGGCCCAGCTCGCGCCGCTGCTTGGGAGTCAACATCTCCAGATATTCCTCCCAGGTGGCGGGCAGATTCAGGTCCAGTGAAACGTCCGCGAGGGTACAGGAGACCGCGTGTCCCTGATTCCTTGCCAGGTCAGCCAGACTGGTCAACGCTGCTGAATCGGGTCTCAGCGATTCGAGGTATAGCTCGCTGATACCGCTATGCCTCAAGCCATCGAGCAGGACCGTGAAGAAGGCGAGTTCTTTCCCGGGGGCGACAATAAAGTCCATGTAATCGCAGACATCGGCGCTGCCGATAAATGAAGCCCTGCCATCCTTGACCTTCAGTGGGGCGATGCCTATTATATTTCCGTCCTCCCTGACGTCGCACAGGCGCAGTTCGGCTCCGGCCCCGAACTCATGCCACCAGACTTCCAGCCAGCGAGGTAGAACGAAGACGGAGCCCCATTCAAGACGGTGGCGCAGCTCCGCCCATGAGGAAGCCAGGCTATCGAAGCTCTGAGTGCTGAGATTGTAGCTCATCCCTGTACTTAGAAGTCTATCACCTTGCCCTGGCTGATTCAATTTCAATCGCTGGCTATTGGAAGACGTTGCCGAATTGGCTATAATGGCATCAGAGCAGATAAAGCTGAATTATATGATTGGCTGCGATAGCAGGCTTTGCGCTGTCATCCAGTGAGGAGGGAAACAAATGAGGTCTTTGTCCATATTAGCTTTAACCGTGGTTCTGGTAGGGGCGCTTGCCGTCGGCTGCGGCGGCGGTGGCGAGGCAAGCCCCTCCCCGACACCCGTTGCGACCGCCAGTCCCGCGCCGACACCTGCTGCAACGGCGAAACCCGTTTCGACTCCTACGCCGGCGCCAACCCCCTCTGCGGTTGACGAGGCCTGGGTTGCTCGATATCAGGGCCCTGCGGGTGGTGCTGAGTGGGTCTACGACATAGCTGTGGACGGTTCTGGCAACGTCTATGTGACGGGCAAGAGCTTCAGTGACACGCCCTACGACTATTCATATGCTACTGTGAAGTACGACAACGATGGCAATGAGCTCTGGGTTGCCCGCTACGATGGCCCTGGGGGTGACGATGACGTGGCTCATGCTATCGCCGTGGATGGTTACGGAAACGTGTATATAACGGGCAAAAGCTATAACAGCCTTCACGAGGACTACGCCTATGCCACGATAAAGTATGACGGTGAAGGGAATGAGCTCTGGGTTGCGCGCTACGACGGAGCGGGAGTTGATGATGATGATGGTCGGGCGATAGCGGTAGGCGGCTCGGGTAACGTGTACGTCACCGGCAGCAGCGGGGGCGACTACGCCACAATCAAGTATGATAGTAATGGGAATCAGCTCTGGGCTGCCAGGTACGAAGGCTCCTCTGAGAGTGATGATGGGGCTGTTGGTATAGTCGTGGATGACTCGGGGAATGCGTATGTCACAGGATCAAGCCAGGGCGACTATGCCACGCTCAAGTATGATAGTAATGGAAACCAACTCTGGGTCGCTCGCTACGGTGGTTCCGGGGGTGATGGCGTAGCTCGGGCCATAGCCCTGGATGATACGGGGAGTGTGTATGTGACGGGCAAGAGTTTCAGCAGTTCGTATCAGTACGAATATGCCACTGTAAAGTACGATAGTGACGGCAACCAGCTTTGGGTTGCCGGATGTCAGGGCCTGGAGTGTGGGGAGGGTGAACCTGTGGACGTCGCTGTGGACGGGTCAGGCAATGTCTATGTCACGGGCCGGAGCTACAGCTATCGCACTCTCTTGTACGGTTACGCGACCGTCAAGTACGATAGCGAAGGAAACCAGCGCTGGGTTGCCAGGTACGATGGCTCTGCGACTGGCCGTGAAAGCTGGCCCTTTGACATGGCTCTGGACGGTTCGGGGAATGTTTACGTCACTGGCGAAAGCTATAGCGGCAGCGACTTCAAATACGCATACGTTACCATGAAGTATGACAGTGACGGCAATGAAATCTGGGTTGCCTACTACAACGGCCCGGCAGACGGCTGGGATCAGGCCGTGGTCCTGGCCGTGGATGAGTCAGGCAACGTTTATGTGGCCGGCAAGAGCGATGGCGGTACCAGTTGCCGTGATTTTCTAACTATTAAATATGTATCTAGGGATTCAGCACCGTGAACTGGTTAGCCGGGGGGCTCCTCACTCCGCGGAGCGAAGGCGGTCTCAGGCTTCGGAAGGGGCTGTTCCCGGGCTTTCTGGGCCTCGCATTCCTTCTACTGTATGTAGTTGACCTTACTTTTGACGATTGGGTGGCCGATATCCCCAGGGTGCTTCTGCCGCTTTTAGCTTTGTCCGCAATAGACATTCTCCTTTTGTCGGAGGATTCCCTGCAACACTCCAGATCAGCTAGCAATCGCCATATCTCGTTCTTTAAGGCTCAATTCCCCAGAATCTACATTCAAAAACAATACAATCTGCCAGCCCCTGAGGCGCGACAGAGATGGCTTGCGGTCCTTCGGCAGTGGAGGGATGAAAACCATCCCAACCACTTTTACTTTGTTACCTTATTGAGGAGAAGATTAGAGTGCCGGACGGTTTTCTACCTTCAGCGGGTGTTGATCTGGCTCTCCCTCCTCTCGTTTGTGGCGCTGGTGATTCTTGCTGTTTTGTCCTGGTGGGGAGCCCTCGATTTGCCACGCTTTTACTCACTCGATAACGCTGGTCTCACTATGGCTAGAATCGTCTTTCCCATTGCTCTGCTTAGCCTGTATGTGTACCTGCGCATGGACAACAGACCCGACCAGGATAATCCCACCGGGGTATGGCTGAAGTGGAAAGAGATAAATGACCAGCTTAAAGCCTGGTGGGACCAGAATGAAGGCCGCTAGCACAGAATCGGTGACAGTAGTCTCTTCCGATTACTATCAGCAAGGGTAGTGTTGAGGCTTATGAGATTATGTGCCCCGAAAGGTCTTAGCTTCGGTTGCGCTCTACTGCACAAACCGATGAAAAGTGACATTGCCGAAACCGGCGGGCTATAATAGGGAGAATGCAGAGGATAACCTGGAAATGTCTGTGCTATAGATGCCAGCGCTCGATACAGCGCGGCAAGCCAACCATTCTCTTCGCCACAGACAGCCCAGTTATTATAGGGATTAGTCATTCCACGTGCGCTTACAAGCAGTCCCGATATGGCATTTTCCAAATGTGCCCGCCCGATTATCTCTCCGATGAGCAGACGTCTTTCCTCGTGCAAGCCTACTACAGGCTTTACAACCTTCCAGGCGGACAGAAACCCAACCGGGAACTGCGGATATGTTTGGCAACTTTACTCCAGGATTACCCGACCTCAATGATCAATCCGATGGTATCTTTTTGGAGGTTTCTGGAAGAATACAAGCGCTGGCCACGCGATTGGCTATATGAGGGCGATCTGGAGACGGATTTTCTCCGCGTTCTCGGACAGATTCAGCAGGCAGCTAGAGAGATGCCAGCCGGGGTCGAAATTGACTTTCGGGCCCGAGTGATTCCGTAATGCTCATAGTCAGCTATCTGTTCCCCAGTTGCCTTGATCGCATACCCCAATGAGCGTAAGCCAGAGTAGCAAGACCAACACCATTAGAGGCAGCAAATACCTTAGTCAGTAGAGAAGCAGTACACCCCGATTCAAGAGCAAACTCGGTGACGAGAAGCCCCACGGTTCCAGTGGTAATAAGTACGTGACCAAAATGTGACCAAAAAGGAGTGCCTGAAAGG
>SDBU01004650.1_pt1 | contig 16769 bp, 12 predicted proteins | sample 2277071 | NCBI WGS metagenome assembly SDBU01 (sample SAMN10397929, study PRJNA504765) | marine sediment metagenome | isolation source: marine sediment core GS08_GC12, 126 cmbsf | place: Arctic Ocean: Gakkel Ridge, Loki's castle | collected 2008 | reverse complement strand
GCTGAACCCGCTTTGTGAGGGCGACGGTTTTATCCAGGGCCCGGACATCCTGAAAATCAACCAGGCGATCGGAAACCCCAACCTGTTCTGCCCTTGTCCTCCGGCGGATTGCCCGTGATGGGGAGTTGTCATGCTCTCACCGGCGGGCGGCACGGACGTTCGACCGCCACTCGGGTGGTGGAACTGACTTGCGTGGGGCGAGTGATTCACCTGCCGAACCGGCCATCAGAGCCTCAAGCGCAAGCGACGGGTAACAACCCCGCGCCGGCGCTTGGGCCTCGGATGAGCGGGTAGGTCGGGCTCCGCCCGGCAGCGCATCCGGGCTGAAGTAGGTGTCACTCCGGTGTCAGCGAAAAGGTGAAGGCAGGTGATTCACCGCCCCCGCCCGCTCACCCGGTAAGGCCGGGCCCTACAACCCGACGATGTTATACCCGGCGTCGACGTAGATGTTCTCCCCGGTGACCCCGCTTGACAGGTCGCTGACCAGATAGACCGCGGTCTTGCCGACCTCGCCGGCAACGATGTTGCGACGTAGAGGGGCTTTGCGCGACACCCACTCGAAGGCCTCGTCAATCCCCCCCACAGCCATCGAGGAGAGCGTCCGCAGCGGACCGGCGCTTATCGTGTTGACCCTGATTCCCTGTTCGCCCAGCTCCACCGCAAGATATCGCGTGCAGGCCTCCAAGGCGGCTTTAGCCACCCCCATCACGTTGTAGCCGGGGATCGCCTTCTCACTGCCGTAATAGGTCATCCCCACGATCGATCCGCCTGCGGGCATGAGCTCCCTGACCCGCCCGGCCAGGGCGACCAGCGAGTAGGCGGATATGTCCAGGGCCTGGGCGAACACGCTGCGCGGCGTCTGGGCGAACTTGCCCGGTTTGAGATACGCCCGGTCGGCAAAGGCGATGGAATGGATCAGAAAGTCTATGGTGTCGAACCGATCGGCAGTAGCCAAAATGACCGCGTCCAGGTCTTCGTCCTTGGACACGTCACAGGGGATCAACCACGGATCAGTGTGGTTGAGCCCCTCGAGAGCCAGGCGCACTCTCCGCTCGTTCTTTTCGCCGGGCAGGTGCGGGAAGCCGCAGTCCGCCCCTTCGCCCAGCAGGCTGCCGGCAACGTGGCAGGCGATGCTGCGGTCGTTGGCGATCCCAAAGACAAGCCCTTTTCGGCCCTCAAGCACGCCCATGGCCAAGCTCCAGCCAATCGGCGGTTGCCGATCCCTCGGTTGTGGGGTGATGCCCTTTCCTTTGAGCCGCCATTCTCGCAAGCCGCCCAAACCCCGCAAGAGCGCCCCGCTACCACGCGGGTGCATCCCGGAAGAGTTGGCGATTCTCCGATATTGGGTGGCTAGCCGGGCGAAGGCAGCCCGGTTAAGCTCCCGGGCTACGCAAGCGATCTGGGATGCCGGTTTGAGCGCGGGCGGCTGGCATGCAGGTACGAGACAAGCTCGGGATGTAGATTATGAAAGTCGGAGTTCTGAAAGAGACCTTTCCCGGTGAGCGGCGGGTCGCGCTGGTTCCAGACTCGGCAACGGCGCTTGCCAAGGTGGGGTTCGAGGTGTTGATCCAGGCAGGGGCCGGTGACGAGGCGGGTTACACCGATTCGGCGTTCGAGGAGAAGGGAGCGGCCCTCCTCCCCCAGCGCGGCCAGGTCTACAAGTCAGCCGACGTCATTCTCCAGGTTCGCGGTATGGGAGCGAACCCGGATGAGGGTCGGGCGGACCTCGATCTGATGCGCCCCGGCCAAACCATCATCGCCATGTTCGACCCGCTCTCGGCTCCGGAGTCGGTCAAGGAGCTTAGCGAACGGAAAGTGACTGCGTTCGCCATGGAGCTGATGCCGCGGATCACCCGGGCGCAGAGCATGGACGTGCTCTCGTCGATGGCTACCATCGCGGGGTATAAGGCTGTTTTGCTCGCCGCATCGACCTCCCCGCGGATGTTTCCCATGCTGATGACCGCAGCCGGCACGGTCGCCCCGGCCCATGTGCTGATCGTGGGAGCGGGGGTTGCCGGCTTGCAGGCGATCTCCACCGCCCGCAGGCTCGGGGCGGTGGTCAGCGCTTATGACATCCGGGCGGCGGTCAAGGAACAGATCGAAAGTTTGGGGGCGAAGTTCGTCGAGCTTCCCCTCGAAGCCGGTGAGTCCGAGGACAAGGGCGGATACGCCAAGGCCATGGACGAGGAGTTCTACCGCAAGCAGCGCGCGCTGATAGCCAAGGTGGTGGCCCAAAGTCACGTGGTCATCACCACAGCAGCGGTTCCGGGCAAGAAAGCTCCCGTGCTGGTGACGGCCGAGATGGTCAAGGGCATGATGCCCGGTTCGGTGATCGTCGACTTGGCTGCCGAGCGCGGAGGCAACTGCGAACTCACCAAACCCGACGAACCCGTCGTCGAGCACGGGGTGACCATCCTGGGGCCCGCCAACCTGCCCGCGACGGTCCCCTTCCACGCCAGCCAGATGTACGCCAAGAACCTGGTAACGTTTTTGAAAGAGATCACCAAAGAGGGCGAGCCCGCACTGGACATGGAAAATGAAGTACACCGTGACACTCTGTTGACACGTGATGGTGAGGTCGTTCACCCGAAGGTGCGAGAGCTGTTGGGAATGGCGAATGAAACGTCGAAAAGTCGAAAAGTCGAAAAGTCGAAACCTTGATCGTTTCGACGTTTTTGCGTTTCTGTGTGTTTGCGTTTGGTTCGCTAGTCGACATTTTGAATTCACAAGGAAGAACTGATGGAACTCCTTCAACTGTTGACCATTTTCGTATTGGCCATGTTCGTGGGCCGGGAGATCATCACCAAGGTGCCCCCGACGCTGCACACCCCGCTCATGTCCGGGTCCAACGCTATTTCCGGCATTACGATCGTCGGGGCTCTGGTGGCTGCCGGGGCGGGGGCGGGTCTTCTGTCCACCATGCTCGGCTTTGTGGCCGTGGTCCTGGCGACGATCAACGCCGTGGGCGGCTTCCTCGTCTCCCATCGCATGCTCGCGATGTTCCGCAAGAAAGGCTAAGCCGTGGACGAGGTAACCGTAAAGACCATTCAGAACCTGGCTTATCTGCTCGCTTCGGTCCTGTTTATTATCGGGATTAAGGGTCTTACGCACCCCCGAACTGCGGTGCGCGGGAACCTGACCGGCTCGGCGGCGATGCTGCTGGCGGTCGTCGCCACTCTCTGGGGTCAGAACATCCTCGGCTGGTCGTGGATCGTCACCGGGCTGATCATCGGCAGTTTGATCGGAGCCTTTTTGGCGATGAAGGTTCCCATGACCGGCATGCCCCAGATGGTGGGCCTTTTCAACGGCTTCGGTGGGGCGGCATCGTTCCTCGTCGCCGGTGGGGAGCTGGTGATGCGAATTGCCAGGGAGACGCCTTCGGGCGAGACAGCCGAAGGCGTCGTCGAGGCCGCCGCCCACGAGGGAATCTCCCTGCAGTTCATGATCGCCATCGCCATTTCCGGACTGATCGGATCGGTGACCCTGTTCGGCAGCCTGGTCGCCGCCGCCAAACTCAAGGAACTGACCATAACCATAAAGGGCAAGAAGTACTGGCTGAGCAGCTCCCTGCTGCTCCCCGGGCGGAACTTCATCAATGCCGGCGTGCTGATCCTGTCGGTTGCTCTGTGCGTGCTGGTGGTCAACAATCCGGACACTTCCGCGTGGTACTGGGTGCTGATCGTTGTGGCGGCAGCGCTGGGTGTGTTGATCACCATTCCCATCGGCGGAGCCGACATGCCGGTGGTCATCGCCCTGCTCAATTCCTATTCCGGCCTGGCCGCCTGCGCGACCGGCTTTGTGATCAACAACAACGTCTTGATCATCGCGGGGTCGTTGGTCGGAGCCTCGGGTTTGATTCTCACCAGCATCATGTGCAAGGCGATGAACCGCTCGCTGGCTAACGTGATGTTCGCCAAGTTGGGTCCCACCGCCGATGGACCCAGCGCCGATGACGTGTATGCGGGTAAGATCAAGTCCACCTCCGCCGAAGAGATAGCCATGCTCTTCGACGATGCCCGGCGGGTGCTGATCGTCCCGGGATACGGCATGGCCGTCTCCCAGGCTCAGCACGTGGTGCGCGATCTTGCCAACCTGCTCGAATCCCGCGGCACCGAGGTGGAGTTCGGGATTCACCCGGTAGCCGGCCGCATGCCCGGACACATGAACGTGCTCTTGGCCGAGGCGGACATCCCCTACGACAAGCTCAAGGAGATGGACGAGATCAACCCGACGCTCGACACGGTCGACGTGGCTCTGGTCGTCGGCGCCAACGACGTGGTCAACCCCGTCGCCCGGACCGATCCAAAATCGCCCATCGCGGGCATGCCCATCATCGACGTGGACAAATGTCGAACGGTTGTGATCATCAAGCGCAGTTTGAGCCCCGGCTTCGCCGGCATCCCCAACCCCCTCTTCGCCATGGACAACACGCTGATGTTCTTCAACGACGCCAAGAAGGCCTTCACCGAACTGATCACCGCGGTGAAGGAGTCGTAGCCGAGTAGGGTGGGCACCGCCCACTACTTTTCTCATCTGGGTGCCCCATCCTTTCCGAAGGAAAGGGTGGGGGCCGGACCGAGCGACCGGGCACCCTTGGAACGAACGTCCGTTCCCCACCCTTCGCTGCGCGAAGGATGGGGCACCCAGCAACATGCATCTACTGCCTGCTGCCGGGCGCCCCGACGTTCCCGGCGATTGACACGCAGACGCCCCGCGCGCTAGACTTCGCCGGCGCCGACGGCGGCGAGCCGGATGTAGACCGATTATGTGGAGTCTGTGGCCAAGGAGCAACGAGCAGCGCCGGCAGGCCCTTGACGGAAGGAAGTCGTGGTTCACGTAGTTGAACACTTCATGTGGGGGTACCAGGGGCATTTCCGGTGCAATCAGGAAGTGCATGCCAAGTCGGTCTTTCGACTTTTGGATCAGCGGTTTGATCCAGAGGTGTTCTTGGTCGGCGTACTTGTAGAGGAACGAGCCGATTGTCACGCGGCGTGCGTCGAACCGGAGGACGACTTCTGGATTGCTTCAGAAGCCTTCGTGGACGTGATCGAGGCGGCCAAGTCACTGCCCCGGACGTACCCGGAGAGTCAGATATGGCACAGCCATCCACGAGTCCAGGAGAATGAAACCGAACGACTCTGGCGGCGAGCCATCCATGAGATGATGCGTAAAACGATAGCCGAGCACCCGGCCAAGCCGGAGCGCATGCTCTATTTTGCGTCATTCCCGGTGAAACGCGACGTGTACTTGGTGTCCACCGTGCTGGGTCTGCAGGAAGACGTTATCAGTTCGCACGCGTGCCTTCGCGTCGATCGCGCGCAGATTCACGAGTACCGGTCTTACAAGCCAGCAGTGTCCTTGATCGACGCAGCGATCGACGAATTCTTGAAGGACGCGGCCAGTGAACTGGGAACACCGGATGCTGGTGAGGGGCTGGGCTCGCCGCGAACTCCGGGCGAGCTGATAAGCAGTGCTGGCAGTCGTCTCATGATGGATTGCGCATACAAAGCCGATAGAGACTTGGACCAAATCGGGTGCTGGCAAAGACTGTTCGACGCTTGCAACGCGATTTCCTCGTTAGGGTACGAGCGAGCTGCCGCCTGCGGTCGTGCGATCGTTGCTCGGCGAGAACATTCGTCGGTCAGGCCTGCGATCACATTCAGCCAACCTGTAAGCCTTCAGAACTTACGCGGTGCACGAAAGCTGCTCGAGCTCGCATCGCGCGGCCTTGTGCTGCACATGAACGCGAGGTTTATCTTTGGACTGGTTGAGATAGGTGAATACGCAAGCGAGTTGGAGGATCTATTCGAAATCAACCTCTTGGGTTATCACCGTTGGGAACTCGCCCATGCTGGACAGAGTCTGATGCATGTGCATGCTGGTCAGCCACAATTGCCTGCGGCGCCGTTCGACAAAGCGAAGCTGCGCAGCGATCTGACTCGCATTTTTCGCGAACTCCCGCCAAGCCACGCGGATCGGCTGGTGTCGCTGGTGGAGGCCATTGCGACCGAAAAGCACGGGACGATGCTCGTAGTCGTCGAGGACGCCGCCGACGAAGCGAGACGTCTGGGCAAGCAAGGCACAACCATTCAGCCATGGTCGGCGACACCTGAGCTAATCAAGCATGTGACGGCAATCGACGGGGCGGTTCTGCTTGGCCCTGATGCCGTATGCCACGCGATCGGGGTCATTCTGGACGGCCTGGCGACGCCGAATGGGGATCCTGCTCGCGGGGCGAGGTTCAACTCCGCGGTGCGTTACGTTGAGGCTCAAATGAAACCGTGTCTCGCGATCGTCGTCTCAGAAGACGGAGGCGTAGATCTTATCCCGGATTTGAGGCCGACTGTTCGCCGCTCTGAAATCGAACGAGTGATCCGCGAGTTGGAAGTAGTCCTGTCGGAAACCTCAATCAGGCTACGGTACTTCAACGGCTTAGTTGATTGGCTTGAGGCGCACACTTTCTACCTGCTTGAGGAGCACTGCGTGAAAGTCAACGATCTCATCCGCCGGATCGACGAGCGTGTAGCGCAGCAATACCCGTCGGCTTTCCATGTAATACGACGTGGCTTCGCACCGCACGCGGATTTAGACCCGACGTTTTACTACGAGAACGAGTAGTCGGTAGGGCAGGTCGAGGAACGAGACCTGCCGCAACCTTGACCACCCAAGGCAGGTGTCGCTGCGCTCCACCTGCCCTACCCCCCGCGTTCCGGGTCGTCGGTCAGGTTCGCGGAGCCGACGATCGGTCCGGTATGGCCGGCGAATGTCGGGTCTGTTGACCCGACCTACTTCCTGCTATCGGTGAGCGACCCGTGTCCTCGGGACGTGTGTTCACGTCATGCGCGCGACCATCACGCAAGGGCTTTCTTCTCGCGGCGCTGTTGGCGCCAGACCTCGAACTGTTTGCCTACCAGGAAGATCACCGGGTAGATGAGCAGTTCCATGATGAAGCTGGTCAGGAGCCCGCCGAACATGGGGGCTGCCATGCGCTTCATCACGTCCGAGCCGGTCCCGGTCCCGATCATGATCGGGACGAGCCCCATCATGGTGGTCATCACCGTCATCGTCTTGGGACGGATACGCATGACCGCGCCCTCGTGGATGGCGGCTTTCAGATCAGACAGCGAGTTCATCCTACCCTCGGCCTTTCGCCTGTCATAACTGTTGTGCAGGTAGAGCAGCATGACCATGCCGGTTTCGGCGTCGAGCCCGGCCAGGGCGATCAGGCCCACCCAAACCGCCAGGGACATGTTGTAGCCGGCGAAATACATGAACCAGATAGCCCCGATCAGACTGAATGGAACCGCGAGCAGGACCACGCAGGTATCGAACCAGCTCTTGTGCGAGATATAGAGCAGCATGATAATGATGATGAACACGGCCGGTACGGCGACGGCCAGTCGTTTGTTGGCTGCTTGGATGTATTCGTACTGGCCCGACCAGATGATGTTGTAACCAGCCGGCAGGGTGATCTTTTCGGTTACAACCTGCTTGGCCCGCTCGACCCAACCTCCCACGTTACTCGTGGTCAGGTCGACGTAGATCCACGCGGTTTTGCGGGCGTTTTCCGTTTTGATCATCGGCGGACCCTTGTGGATCCGGATGTCCGCGAGCTGGGCGAGGGGGACCTGAGCGCCCGAGGGGGTGGCCACGAGGGTTCGCTTTAGTGCCGGGATGTTGTCGCGCAGCTCACGCTTGTACCGCAGGTTGACCGGATAGCGTTCGAGCCCCTCGACGGTCCAGGTGATGTTCATTCCGCCCATGGCGGAGAGAATCACGTCCTGTACGTCGTCGATGCGCAGGCCGTAACGGGCTATCTCATCACGATTGATGTTGAAGTCCAGATAGTTGCCGCCGACGGTCTTTTCCGGAAAAGCGCTCAAGGTGTCGGGGAGAACGCGGACTTCAGCGGCGATCCGCTCAGCCAGGTCACCGAGCACGCCCAGATCGTCACCCATTAGCTTGATGCCCACGGGGGTCTTGATGCCCGTGGAGAGCATGTCGATGCGCGTCTTGATGGGCATGGTCCACGCATTGGTCAGGCCGGGGAAGCTGACGACCTCGTTGAAACCGGGAATGTGCTCGCCACGGTCCTCATAGCCGTAAGACAGTTCCTCAATCGTAATCGGCCTCTCTTCGGGCCAGAAGTAATGCAAGCCGGAGTAGTGCTTGAGCCACTCCGGAAGAAAAGCGAACGAGCGGTCGAAGTGTCGTTTGCGCCACTTGCTCTTGTCCTGCACGAGCATGATGGTCGTCTCGATCATGCTCAGAGGGGCCGGGTCGGTGGCGGTTTCCCCGCGCCCGATCTTGCCGAAAACGTGATGCACCTCGGGAAAACTGGCGATGAGGGCGTCGGTCTGCTGGAGCAGTTCGCGGGCCTTGGTCACGCTGATCCCCGGATCGGTCGTGGGCATGTACAGCAGGTCCCCCTCGTTTAGGGGGGGCATGAACTCGCTGCCGATCTGGTGTTTCAGTTTCAGCCAGGCGATCTTGTCTCCGACCACCTGGCTGCCGAAGATGTAGTCCTGCAGGGGAAGAACCGTGCTGCCAATCAGCAGGGCCGCGATGAGCAGGGTGAAGTACTTACCCTTCATCGCCGCCTGGAAGAATGGTTCATAGACCCGTTGCAGAATCCGGCTGATGGGGTTGGTCTGCTCGTTTGGAATACGCCCGCGGATGAAATAGATCATCAAGACCGGCACGATGGTAATCGCGAGGAACGCCGAGGCGCCCATCGCGAAGGTCTTGGTATAGGCCAGCGGCTTGAACAACCGCCCGCTCTGTTCACCCAGCACGAAGATCGGGATGAAGCTGACGGTGATGATCAGCAGCGCAAAGAACAACGTGGGTCCGACCTCTTTGGCCGCGCCGATGATGATATCCGCCTGGGGCTTCTTGCCCTTGTAGCGTTCGTAGTGCTTGTGGGCGTTCTCCACCATGACAATCGAGCTGTCGACCATCGCCCCGATGGCGATGGCGATGCCGCCGAGACTCATGATGTTGGCGTTGAGGCCCATGATCTGCATGATGACCAGGCTGGCGAGAACCGCCGTCGGGATGACGCAGATCGCCACCAGGCTGCTGCGCAGGTGAAGAAGGAAGACGACGCACACGAGGGCGACAACAATCATCTCCTCGATGAGCTTGTCCTTCAGGTTGTCGACCGCCCGCTCGATCAGCGCCGAACGATCGTACTCCGTCACGACGTCGACGCCCGGGGGCAGCCCTTGCTTCAACTCGTCGAGCTTCTGCTTGGTGTCTTTGATCACCTTCAGGGCGTTCTCCCCGAAGCGCATCACGACAATGCCGCCGACAACCTCCCCTTCTCCCTCCACCTCCGCGATTCCGCGACGAAGCTCCGGACCGAGATGAACGTCCGCAATGTCCTTGAGGTACACCGGGGTTCCGGTGGGGGTTGCCCGGATGACGATCTTCTCGAGATCCTCGATCCCCTGCCGGGACCGGGCGCGACTCAGGGGGATACCGTCGCGATGGGCTTTTCGCACCTGCTCGGGTGTGAGCGACGCCAGGTATCCGCGCCCGCGGACCATGTATTCGGTCTCGGACATCTCGAGTACGCGGCCACCGACGTCGTTGTTGGACATCTTGATGGCCATCTTGATCGTGCTCAGCGGGATGTTGTAGGCGAGGAGGCGATCCGGATCGATCTCCACTTGATACTGACGAACGAAACCCCCGATGGCAGCCACCTCCGAAACGCCTTGGACCGTGGTCAACTCGTATCGCAAGTACCAGTCTTGCAGGCTGCGCAGTTCCGACAGGTCGTACTCGCCGAGCAGAAGTTCGGTGTCGCCATCCCAAGGGCAGATACCTCCGTGCTCGAAGATCCGGACGCGCTCGAGTTCGTCGCGGATCTCCTTGGGGGCCTCGATCGTGGCGGCGTACCACACGCCGGGCTCGTCCGGATGACGGTACATCCCGTTGGGGTGCTGCGGGCAATAGTAACCATTGCGCAGGGAGTACTCGTACACCCACCCCACGCCGGTCGCGTCCGGGCCAAGCTGAGGGGTGATTCCTTTGGGGAGCCGGCCGGCGACGTAGTTCAAATACTCGAGCACGCGCGAGCGCGCCCAGTACATGTCGGTGCCGTCCTCGAAGATGATGTAGACGAACGAGAAGCCGAAGAAGGAATAACCGCGCACGACCTTGGCGTAGGGGACGGCGAGCATCGAAGTGGTCAGCGGATAGGTCACCTGATCCTCGACCACCTGCGGAGCTTGGCCCGGGTACTCGGTGAAGATGATGACCTGAACGTCGGAGAGATCGGGGATGGCGTCGAGGCGAATGTTGAAGATCGTCCACACGCCGCCCATCACGATAAAACCGGTCAGCAACAGCACGAGCATTCGGTTGCGACCACAGGCCTCGATGATTTTCTCAATCATGTTCTGTCGTCATCTTGCAAACAGATCAGAAAGTGTGACGGCCTGGGAAAACGATGCCCGACCGAGCGTCCTCGATGTGAGGCCGTCAAGCAGTCCGACATAGAGTGCCACGCCGAGCACGAACGATACGAAAACCGCCAAATGAAACTTGCTGCCCTCGCCAATGCGGACGATCAGGCTCAGCGGGCATCCGATTGCGAGGTAGTATCCTACGCCCTGAATCAGCCCTCCCACGAGATACTTCAATCCGGCATGCTCCACTCCGTGCTCATATGATCCGAACTGTACGAGCCCGAAGACAAACATCGCCCCGAGGACGGCCACGATGCGCCTTCCCGATCCCAGGGTGAGCAACTCGAGGAGTGCCCCAAAGATGCAGAAGCCGTACCGCCGCGAGACATAGCCGACGCCCAAACCGATGACGAAAATGATCGAGAGCGCCATGTCAGGCCCACCGTTCCTCAACCCGGGCGCTGATCCAGATACCGGCGACGATCCCCGCAAGCGTAGTGAAGCTGCTCAACATCAATCCCGGCGCCCCGCTTAGGGTGTGCTTGATGAGGCATCCCTGTGCCATCCAAGTTCCCGCCCCCATCAATACTCCGCCGAGCGCCGCCCGAGGCAGCTTGCCTGCGGGCAACTTTCTCGCCTTGAACTTCGAGAGCGTCAGATCCCCCGAAAGACGGGCGCTGAGCATCGAACCTGCCAGAATGCCGATTCCCAGCACAAGCATCGCAACGAAATCAGGTGACAACGCTGTGCCCGACAAACCCCGGCAGGCGGCCACCGGGAAGCCGCCGGGGAAAAGGCCGAAGGGTGTTTCGACCCCCGACATCTGCTTGGTGGTGAAATAATGGGCGAGGTTCAGCGCCCCAATGGCTGCGCCGACCACAATCGCCCCCAGGACCGCCTTTTTCATTCGGCAACCTCCTGGAAGAAAGTCGTCAGAAAGGCTATCCCCTCATCCAATCCCCGGCGGCACTCATCCGGCGTCTTGCCCGTTGCTTGAATCTTCAGATCCCACTGCCAACAGAGATATCCGTCAGGATTAAGGGCGAACTTCTTGGCGAAGATGAAGGCGTGTTCGCGCTTAAGTGCTTCGGCTTTTCGGCGGGTAAGGACGTCCTGCATCATGCCGCAGAAGCGAATGGCGTTTCCCGGCTCGTCCTCGATCTCGAACACGATGTTGGCAACGGCATAGCCGTATTCCCGCACCGCCGATTCTTCCGGATGCCCTCCACAAGAACTCAGCGTCTCGATGAACGACACGCGATTCATCGCCTCGATCAATGGAGCGACGGTCTCGTCTAGTCCTTCCATTCTCATCCCTCCCTACGGACGAGGATTTCCCACTCGACTTCCCCGGTGGACTCGGCGCGCAGAACGATCTGACCTTCGTCACTGAAGTTGCGGGGAATGTTCTTCAGCGCCGGACCGTGGTCACCCACAACGCGCAGAACCTGACCGAGCTTCAGCTTCTTCAGAGCCTTCTCGGCGTGAACCCACGGGAAGGGGCATACCTCGCCTCGAACATCGAGATTCTTGTCTGGTTCAACCGGTGGGCACATTGTTTCCTCCGTTGCTGGATCCTGGATGCCTCTCGTCGTGCCGTTGAGCGCCGGCGCCTTCCCGCTGCTCTACGCCGCCCTGGACAAGTGTCATTCGACACCTTTCAGCTCACCGCACTTGAGCATCTTGAATCCGTAGTAGGGGTTGGCCTTCTCTTGGGCAGGCTGAAGCCAATCACCCTTGCTCATCGGGCAGTGATAGATGTACAGCTTCGGCCAGCGTTTTCGATCGGGCCGGGCGTGCTCGACCAGCGTCCTAGCGGCGGCGCTCAGATCGACAAAGGTGACCCGGTCTGCGGCGAGCTTACCGGTGATCTTCAGCGAAGAGGCATGGAGCTTCCTGGCGGCCTCCGCCACCTCGGGCGGGAGCTTCACACCCGGGTCATTGATGTGTTTGAGAAGCTCTTCCGAGGCTGCGGCAAGTCCCAGGGCGTTGAGGGTGAGCCCGGTGGTGCGATCCGAGGCCAACAGCCGTTGAACCTCGAGGTAGTGTTCCATTATGTAATCCATCTGGGCGGCGATGTGCTCCGGGGCTGCCTCGGGCCTTCTCAAGGCGGACGGCGTCACCAACTGCATCCCGCAGATGGAGCAGGCTTGGGGCTGCTTTGCCCGCACCTTATCCGGGTGCATGGGGCACACATACTCATCCCGCGCCGCAGGCTTCACCCTGCGCGGACGTTCGTGCGGGCTGAAGCCCGCGGCTCCGGGCGGGCCCGCGGCAAGCGCTTCCTTCGCCCACTCGACCTCGTCGATCGGTTTGAGAACCATCCCACACACCGGACACTCGTCCGGCTCGGTCGAGAAGTGCCAACATTCCTTCATCGGGCAGGTGTAGGTTGCCCCCGGGGGAATACCCTGTTTCTGCGGCGCCGAGGCCGCTGCCTGGGAGGATTGAAGCGAAGCCCCGCAGATGGTGCATAGCCCCTCGCGGTCACTGTGCACCAGTGGATGAACCGGACAGCGATACGGGGCAGCCTCCGCCAGGGCGGTATCCGGTGGGACATTCGCCTCGGCCATGGTCTCATCCAACCATACTCCTCTAAACGCCGCCATCCCGCGACCGCAGTGGGGACAGTTCCCGGAGGAGGTGCTGATTACCCCAGCGTGCTGCGGATCGGGACAGGTGTACATCACCTTAAAGGGTGTTAGGGTCTTGCCGTATCGCGGACACTCACCGGCCTTCTCGGAGAAAACACTTTGGTGGTCCGAGCAGGTGTAGGCCACGTCGCCGCCCTTGGCGGCCCGTCGCACGCCCACCCAGTCGAGATCGTCGAGCGGCTTGAGTTTCATGCCACATCGGGGGCACTTGCCCGCCTTGGGCGAGAAATACGCCCCCTGGTTGGCGGGATCAGTTTCGTCGGGATGCTCATCCATCGGGCAGGCGTACTTGGCATCGGCGGGTATCCCGGTTCCGTCCATGCTTGCCGCGGTGGTTGAGTGGGCATGTGCGCGGGCCATGTCCGCGTCGGGCGTCGGCGATCGTTTGGTGGTCTTCACCCGCTCGGCCTCCATCATCTTGGCGACCGCCTCTTTCAGCTTGCTCTCCCCGTCGAGCATGAATTGGCCGCTGGTGACCACCACCTCTCCTTCGTCGAGTCCGTACAGAACTTCCACCATGCCGTCCTCGGCTTCCACCCCGACCTGAATGTCGCGCGGAGTGAACTTGCCACCGCCGCGGTCAACGAAGACGACCTGCCGCGTGCCCGAATCGATGTAGGCTTCCCGGGGAACAAGCAGAGCGTCTCGCTGAAGCTCCGATTCCAGTCGGATGTTGGCGTACATGCCCGGCTTGAGTTCCAGTGATGGATTCTCGAACTCGAGTCGCACCTTGATCACCCGGGTCTGCAGGTCGAGGTAGGGATAAACGTAGACGACCTTGCCGACGTACTCCTTGCCCGGAACGTATGGCAGGGTCATGATTGCCTTCTGCCCGACCCCGACCCACGGCTGCTGGTACTCGTAGACGTCCACGTAAACCCAGACGCGCGAGAGATCGGCGATGGTGTAGAGACGCATTCCCGGCTTGACGTACATCCCTTCCAGGGCCATCTTCTCCGTCACGATGCCCCGGGCCGGTGAGTGGATCGTCAGGGTCTTCTCGACCTGCCGGGTTTGGAGCAACCTTTCGATCTGGTCCTCCGACACGTCCATGTATTTCAGTTTAATGAGGGCTGCCTCGACCAATTTGGCAGCGTCTTCCTGCACGTACTTGCTGGGGCTCCTCTCCAGGAGTTCGAGGCCCTGAAGGGCCGACAGGTATTCCTGCTGGGCGGCGTACAGGGCCGGCGAATAGACGTCGAACAGGGCCTGGCCCTTCTCGACCGGTTGGCCGGTCTCATCCACGTAAAGCGATTCGATCCAGCCATCGAACTTCGTGTCAATGAACGTGACCATCTGTTCGTCATAATCGACGCGCCCCACCGTGCGGATGGTCTTGATCAGCGGCCCCCGCCCAACCACCGTGGTGCGGATGCCCATGTTCTGAATCGTAACCGGGTCGATCCGAATGGTGTGAGCGGATGGTGATTCGTCCTCGTCGGCGTAGACCGGAACCAGATCCATACCCATCGGGCTCTTGCCGGGTTTTTTGGAAATGTAGTTCGGATCCATGGGGGCGCGCCAGTAAAGGACCGTGCGTTCCTTGGATCCACCCGCGTCGCCGGCGTCACTGTCCTTCTTGAGCGGCGTCAACTTCATCTGGCAGATCGGGCAGTCGCCCGGACCTTTCTGGAGCACGTTCGGGTGCATGCCACAGGTGTACCACAGCTTGTCATCGTCGGCAGACGTTCCGCCCGGGTCAGCGGCGCCCAGCGCATCCGACATCCCATCAAGGATGGATGTGCGCGCCGTCAGATAGAAACCACCTACGCCACCGACTACCAGCGCAACGATGACGAGAAGAGCAATCAGAAGCGCGCCGCCGTTGCGACGACAGGTCCATTGATGATTATCGCCAATCGTCATTTTGATCCTCCCGCATCGGCCAGGCTCAGACCCAGGGCCTGTTCCAGGTCGGCGACGCTCCTTTCAAGCTCGCCCAGCGAGCGGTAGTACCGGATGGTGAAGACCAGCCACTTGCGCCAGTTGTCGATCACGTACAAGAAGTCGCTGGTTCCAGCGGTGTAGGATGCCTGGGACACGTGATAGGTCTGCTCAGCCTGCGGAATGATTGTGTCCCCAAAGAGCCTGGCCAACTCCTGCTGCGACCGCACCCGCTCGAGGGCGTCCTCGACCTGGAAGTACACCCTGTTTCGGGCCGCGGCGAATTGCTGCCTCGAGGCAGACAGGGTGGTCCTGGCTTCCTCGATGCCCGCCTCGATCTTGTCGAACCAGATCGGCAGGTTGAATCCGAACGTGATCGCCCAGTTGTCGCTGCCGTTCTCACTCATCGTCGGTACGGTAGGGACCTTGCCGGTCGTCGGGTTCGGCGGGGGCTTAAAGGCGGCACGCGGTTCCATGACCATCCATTCGAACCCGATGTTGAAGTCCGGCCAATAGGCCAGCTTGGCCAGCTTCACGCCCTGCCGGTCGCGCTCGATCTGCCGCTGGATTCGCTTTAGTGCGGGGTTGTTCTCGATCGCGGTAGCGAACAGAGCCTCGATGGAAAGATCGGCCCGGCGAACGTCGAAGTCCTCCGGGGTCGCAATTGCCGTGCCCGGCGGGCGGTTGAGCAGTTGGTTGAGCCTCGCCACCATGGTGGCCCGCCGTTGGCCCAAAGCGATCAGTTCCGCCTCCAGGTTGGAGAGCTCCACCTGGGCCCGGAGCACGTCGTCCTGGCTACGCCTGCCTGCCGCGACCTGTGCACGAGCGACGTCGATGAGCCCGCGCAGCAGGTCCTGGTTATCCCCTGTGATTTCGGTGCTCTTGTCCAGTACGTACAGTTGAAAATAGGCCCGCTTCACCCCGGCAATGACACGGAGACGAATCTCTTGAAGCTGCTCGAGGGCCATCCGAGTCTCCTCGAGGGCGATGCGCCCCTTCGTGTCGAGCTTCTCCGGGACCGGCAGCTTCTGGCTCACGCCGAGGATGAAGAAGTTATCCCCTTCGGCGGTGCGCACCGGTTCCGGCAGAGTCTTCGTCCGTACGATGGGATCGGGCAACGCGGTGACCTGCCAAATCCGCTCCGCCCGGGCCCGGGCTGTCTCTTTGGCGGCCATGATGTCGGGGTTATTTTCAAGCGCAAGGACGATGAACTCCCGAAGCGTTGCCGGCGCCTCCAGCACCTGAGCCGCGGGCTTTAGCCCGGGCGGAGTCTGGGCCTCCCGAGGCAACGCGGGTGTCCGGGCGTATGTTTCGCCGGTTGTAGGACGTGTCTGCAAATGCCGCTGTAGAGCCGCGGACACTTCTTCCCGGCCGACGCGGTTGAGCGAGCAGGAGACTTGGGTGAAACAGACCGCGCTAGCCAGCGTTGCGAGCACGCCGCCGACCCGCCCACTTCTAAGAATCAAGCGCATCGTCAAACATCCCTTCGTCTGGGCACACTCAAGTCACAACCTCGCAAATGATCCGGACCAAAGACCAAACTGCCGCCCAAGTATCCGGCGAATGCGAGCAGTGCACAAGTCACCGGCGGTGAGATCGCAACGAGCCTTCCCCCACAGCCGGTGGCTTCACGTTTTGGATGTTTGAGGATTCCGGTTTCTTCCAGATGATCGCGAGATTACTCGTAACGGACGTGTCACATGGCCGTGGTTAGCTGCCTGCCTCGCAGAACTGCGCTGTTGGGCGAGGGGCCCGATACAACGCGGGTACGGCCCCCAGCCGGCGCCGGCAGCCTGCTTGCCCGTTTGCCGCA
>SDBU01004648.1_pt1 | contig 16775 bp, 22 predicted proteins | sample 2277071 | NCBI WGS metagenome assembly SDBU01 (sample SAMN10397929, study PRJNA504765) | marine sediment metagenome | isolation source: marine sediment core GS08_GC12, 126 cmbsf | place: Arctic Ocean: Gakkel Ridge, Loki's castle | collected 2008 | reverse complement strand
AAAAACTTGTCATTGCTAAATACTGATAGTAACTGTTGGTGTTCATAAATGAATAATACCCAACAGCCAAAACAAAAATGCCCGATAAAACTGCCTTTTTAACAACAGATGAAGCCGCAGAACTTCTTAGTGTTCACACTAACACAATTTTAAGATGGATTAAGACTGGCAAACTCCCCTCCTCCAAGATTGGCAGCCAATATCGTATCCCCAGAGAAGCAATTGAAAACCGAGTCTCAAAGGTTGGAACAGGCACGAGGATTATTGCCGTTGCCAATCAAAAAGGTGGTGTCGCAAAAACCACAACTGCCCTTAATCTTGCAGCGGGGTTTGGTAAAAAAGGGAAAAAGGTATTGGTAATTGATTTAGACCCTCAAGGGGGCTGTGCAGTAAGCCTGGGTATTTCTACTGACTCGCTTAATAAGACAGTTTATACAGTTTTGATGAACGACAACACTAGCTTTAAGGATGTAATTATTAAAACCTCACACGGGTTTGACCTTGCCCCATCAAACATTGACCTTGCGGGTGCTGAGGTTGAACTAAAACAGCTTCTTGCAGCAGAACAAATTCTGAGACGCAACCTAAAGGATGTCATAGACGATTATGACTTCATTCTTTTGGACTGCCCCCCCAGCCTCGGAATGTTGACAATAAACGCCTTTACGGCTGCTCAAGAGCTTTTTATACCTATGTCAATGGAGGTTTTAGCTTTACGGGGCTTAGATATGCTTGCCAAGACAGTTTCTAAAATCCGCTCAATAACCAACCCAGACCTAACCTATTTAGGCATATTAGCCACCAAATATGATAGACGCACCCTCAATAGCCGAGAAGTATTTGACGCTTTACAAAAGGCAAGTAAAGACGCAGGGATTAAGATGTTCAACACATTTATAACCGACTCCGTGCGTTTTACAGAGTCCCCCAATACGCAAGCACCGCTTTTACTGGTTGACCCGAAGCATGAAGGCTCTAAGGCCTACGCTCAAGTTGTAGAGGAAATTATCAATGGCTAAAAGAAAACCTTTATCTTTTGACAGCGACCAATTAACCAAAGACCTAAAAAGGTCGGCTGGAAAAGGAGTTGACGCCCTTTTCACTCCCTCACCTCAGACTCAAGAGGCCAAACCTCCTGTTGCTGAAAAACAAACCCTTCCTACACCCACTAAAAAGCAAATTAAGACAATAAAGAAAGAAAGTAAACAATATGACAATATTGCAAGTAATATTACAATATTACAATTTACTGATGAGGAGATTGAGGGACTTCGTGAACCAACCTATAAAGCACAAACTTTCAGATTGACGGAAAAAGACTCTGAATGGATAAAGGATACCGCCTACCGATTAAGTAAGGAGATTAAGCGAGGGAAGGTGTCTCAAGCTGACATTCTGAAAATATCATTCAGATTGTTTGAAAACTTACTTGCAATAAAGAAAGCTGACTTAATAAAAATATTAGAAAGAATTAAGTAAGTAATATTGCAATATTACATTATTACAATTTTACCTGCCTATGAAGTCTGAAAAAGAAGATAAAGCAACTTGGGTTTTAATACCGCCCACCATACTGGTTGATAAGAGAGTCCCTGCTGGTGGGAAAATGGTTTACGGCAAAGTCCTCGGTTTAATGAAGTCTAAAGGGTATTGCTGGGGGAGCAATGACTATTTAGGAGAAAGTCTTGGTTTGTCTAAACATACTATAAAGAAGTATTTAAGACTGCTTTACAAATTAGACTATCTTCGTTTTGAGCTAATAAGAGATAAAAAGAAGGAAGTTAAAGAGCGAAGAATATATCCGACCCTAGGAGATAGGAGTATCCTACCTAGGAGATTACCTAGGATACCCGAGTATCCGAAGAGTATTAAAGATAAAGATAAAGAAGAGATTGATTTTAAAAAAACAAATAAGGGATTAGAAAAGGTGGGAGATACCCTCAAAGACCTCAAACTAAAATAAGTGAAGGTTTAAAAGTTACCAAAAAGTTGTGGGGGATATTCGTTATTTCTGAAATTCTGTTATATACCTAAAAAAACAGGTAAATAACAGGCAAAAATAGGAGTAAAGCTGTCGGAGTTCCTACTTGGCAGCGTATTTTTCGGCAAGCCTAAGAGAAGTAAGTCGTAACAATAAAATTTTGTTAATTTTAGACAGAACGATAAAAACCCTTTTCATTAGGAATCGTTCCCAGTAAAAACTCTGCGACTTTCATGGGAATAAGTTTTAGATGCTTTAACCGTATAGTCATAGCTTGCGAGCTTACTTCAAACACAGACGCTATTTTATCTATGCCGCTTTCAACCCGCTCAATATTTGATAGTTGGTGTTGTGGAAAAACTCTCCAATAAGAAGCAACCAACCATCTAGGCATTAAAAGGCACGCAGCCCAATAATCCGCCCGCCGCTCTTGAAATTTTGAGGCCTCAGAAAATGCGTCTTTACCTTTACAGCCCGACTCTTGCTCTAAAGCATGACCAAGTTCGTGGCCTGCTGTAAATCTCTGAGGATTCTCTGAGTATCCCATACCGATATAAATGTCGCACACTCTGAAGCCAATAATACAAATCCCCTTTATCCCTTCAGGCATGGTTTCTTCGTTATAAACTTTGGAATAAGGGATTGCCGCTTTAATAATATCTAGAATGGGGATTGGGGGATATTTAACGCCGAAGTTGTCTAGTAAAAAGTTCGCATTATCTTCAACCTGCCTCCTATCCTCTTGGCTTAGTAACATTTTGCTGTCTATTATTATTGGCATATTTTAGTTTGAGTAATTCTAAGTAATCCTGCATTTTTACAATGTCTTCCTCAGATAGTCCGAACTTTGTTCTGCAATAGACATCAAATGCGGGGAATTTGCCCCTTCTTACAGAGACTCCTGTAATTGCAAATATTCTCTCATTTGATACATTTAACCCTTTTGCTAATCGGTTAAGAGTTATTGCTGATGGTCTGCTGTATTCTCCTTCTTCTAGCCTTGAAATATAACTCCTTGCCAATCCCGCTCTCCTTGCAACTTCCCCTTGTGAGAGTTTTTTAGCTATTCGTACTTGTTTAATAAATTTCCCAAGAGAAAGTATTTTCATATTCATTTTCACCTGAACAGCTATGTGTTGACAACTGTGACCAACACAGTCATAATAATAGAGACTGAACTCGTCACGATTGTGACGATTGAAGTTTATCTAAAAATAGAAAGGCTGTCAAGCAATGCAGCACAAGATACTTATTAACCGATTAAAACAAATACAAGAAGCCTATGGTTGGTCGCAGGCCAAGATGGCGGGCGAGTTAGGTATTTCTCGTTCATTATTGACCTATATTTACTCGGGGGAGCGAGCTTTACAACTAAAAGTTGTCAGAGGTATTGTTGCCCGTTTTCCCGAATTGAGGCCACAAGTAATTAAGGCACTTGAGCCTGAATAGGGAGAATTAAGATGTTAACAAATGAAAAGTTATATAAGTCAAAAGATTTTTATACTTGTTGTGTTTTGCGGGCTTCAAATTTTAACCTCAAAACAATAGAGCCGACTTCTAGCAAGTTTGCAACCTTTATTTTTTCAGACCCACAAGGAGAAGCTGAAGAAATTATAAGAAAGCATTGGTTGGGTGAATTGAAAGTCTCCACAAAAGATTTCGTGGCCGCAATCAATGAACTCAAAACGAGGTTAAATTCTAAAGTCTAAAAATGTCTAATCAATCCAAAAATACAAAATCCTATAAAAATGCGAAGCTAAAAGTACGACTAAAAGTGTGGAGAGACGGCAAGATGATACTAGCTACTACACGAAAGAGCAAAGCTCGCCTGCAACACATCATACGCAACCTAAAAGGGGCTGAGAAATACTATCTCAAAGTAACTTACGGGAGGGGTTACACAAACGGCGGGGTAGAGACAATTTACAACGACGGAGACTACTTCACAAAGACAGACCTATTGAAAGCACTTTCTATTTTCGCTTCAAAAGATGAAGTTCGGGATTATATTGAGAATTTTGCAACAGAAAAGGGGGATAAAAATGCAGGATAGTAGACTAGAGGAGCTTAAAAGTAATAATCCGATTACCGAGGTAGCACGCAACCTTGACTTTAATCTCAAAGGTTATGATGGGAATACTAAGGTATCCCGTTGCTTCAATCACGAAGATAAAAACCCAAGCCTTGTTTTCATGCCCGAAGTAAACAGGTTTGAGTGTAAGAGTTGTGGGGTCAAAGGAGATGTAATTGAGCTTATAAAGGAGGTCAAGAAAACAAGTTTCAAAGAGGCGGTTTTGTGGCTTGACTCTACTTATTATAACCAGAGCCAACCCGTAAATTCCACGGAGTATTTGAGAAAAGAGCGGGGGATAAACAAAAAAACTCAAGAGAAATTTAAGCTGAGATGTGAATCTAATAAGATTGTAATACCGCTTCCTACTGGCGAAAAATACAGGTGGCTTTCTGGAGAGGTAAGATACTCCCAGAAAAAAGGCACTAGTGGTTGTTTATATAAAGTTGCAGAAGCTAAAGAATTTGTAATTTTGACCGAGGGCGAGTTTGACGCTCTTAAACTTTGGCAGGAGACTGGCCACCCAACATGGACGGGAACGGCAGGAGTGGAGACTTTCAAAAGTGAATGGTTATCTGACCTGAAAGATATTAAAAAAGTTTACCTGGCTTTTGACTCTGATGAAGCGGGAGACAAGGCAGCCACCGACCTTGCTAGGAAAATTGGGGTAGGGCGGAGTTTCAGGTTGAAACCTTCTCACGGAAAAGACTGGACTGACTATTTTGTAAAGCACTCCAAAGCAAAGGGGGACTTTGACAGACTTCTTGGAGAGGCAAAACAGATTATTCAACCCCTAAAAAGCGGGGTTAAAGTTTCGTGGCCAGAAACGCTCGCTGAACGGGCTTTCTACGGGGTTGCTGGTGAAACTGTAAAAGCTATTGAACCTCATAGTGAGGCCGACCCTGTAGCTTTATTGGTCAATTTTCTAACCGCTTTTGGGTCTGTTGTTGGCGACAAACCATATTTTAAAGTTGAAGCGGCTCTACACCCAATGAGGATTTTTGGGGTTTTGGTGGGTGAGACTTCAAAGGCACGAAAAGGGACTAGCTGGGATTATATTAAAAACCTGTTTGGAGGATTGGACGAGGATTGGAAACACGCTATCCAATCAGGGCTGTCGTCAGGTGAGGGTTTAATTTGGGCAGTAAGAGACGAGATTACCAAAAGGCAGCCTATCAAGCAGAAAGGCCGCATTATTGATTATGAGGATGTTGTCATAGACCCAGGGACTACAGACAAGCGACTGTTGATTGTTGAGGCAGAGTTTGCTTCTACACTACGGGTGCTTGGCAGAGAAGGTAATACTCTTTCAGCAATAATTCGTAATGCTTGGGACACAGGAGACTTGCAATCTTTAACCAAGAACAGTCAAGCGAGAGCCACGGGTGCACACATTTCCATTATTGGACACATAACGAAGGATGAGCTGTTGCGTTATCTTACCAACACAGAGGCCGCAAATGGTTTTGGTAATAGGTTTTTATGGTTTTGTGTTAGACGGTCAAAATCCCTTCCGTTTGGAGGAAAAATCCAAGAGGTTGACTTTGTTCCCTTAGTCAAGAAAGTTAAAGCTGCCATAGATTTTGCAAAACAAACAGAAGAAATTAAGTGGTCTAAGGAAGCAAGCCTCTTGTGGGCTAAAATCTACCCCGACCTTTCCGAGGGCAAGGTGGGTTTAACGGGGGCTTTAACTGCACGAGCAGAGGCGAATGTAACACGGCTTGCTTGTATCTATGCCTTGCTGGACAAGTCCACGGTTATTGAACCAGAACATTTGCTAGCTGCGGTGGCTGTTTGGGACTACGCCGAGAACTCGGTAGCTTTTATTTTCCGAAGTATGACTGGCGACCCATTGGCAAACGATATTTTGGAAGCACTAGGGAGTAAACCAGAGGGAATGACACGCACAGATGTTAGTAACTACTTCGGCAGAAACAAAAGCTCGGAGCAAATATCGGCGGCATTAGAAGTTTTGCAAGGTCTTGGACGTGTAAAAAGTGAGAGCGTCCCAACAGCAGGCAGAAGCAAAGAACTTTGGTTTTCGCAGTCTAAAAAGACTTAATTCGTTTCTTTCGTATATTTCGTATTCGTATGTTGATTATGCAAAAAACTAGCTACTTAGAAAGACTTGAGGGTTATATGGCCAAGAAAGAGAAGGTTGTCACAACCTCTTTGCCTCAAAAGAACACTCATATCTCACGGATTAAAGACCTGTTTAGACAATTAAAAGAGCTACACGAGAATTACAAACTCTATGGAAAGACTATCGTAAGGCAAAACAAAGTTATTAGAGAGGCAGAACCTGTCATAAGAGAGCTTGAGAGATTAGGTGTAAGGAAGGTTTTTTCGGAGACTTTACTTTTCTTTGGCAAAGAGTTTTTGGATTTTGAATGGCCAGACTCTGAAACTCACGAAATTGATACTGACTTACGAAATAAACGAATTAGACGAGAAAAGGGTACAGACATTGTTTCAACAGCAGAGGAAATTTTTGGGGTAAAGGCAACACAGATGACACCCGAAGAAATAAAGGTACATAAGCAAGTGGCTGGCGAGGCTCTTGTTTATACAGTCAAAGCGGGTAAGCCGGAGATACTGCTTTATAAAAAAGGTAAAGGGTCTAAGGCTGAGAAGGGGGGGTATGCCCCACAACTTGAGTTATGAAATGCAAACACGAAAAACAAAATAATCAGCCTTGTCAGGCTAATGCAATAAAAGGAAGTGAATTTTGCTATATGCATAATCCCGATGTCTCTCAAGAAGAAAAGAGAGAGACCCAAGCCCGGGGCGGTAAAGCCAATAAAATAATGATTAAAAACACCTTACCAGCGATAAAGGTAAGTAAACCAGATGATGTTGTTGGTCTCTTGGTGGAAACAATAAACCAAGTGCGGGCGGGTGATATGGATATTAAAGTGGCCAATTGTATAGGAGTGCTTTCTGGCCATTTAATAAAATCCCTGGAGCTTGCTAAATATGCTGACAAAATAGAAACAGTGGAGAGAATTTTATTTGAAAGGAGAATTGCCCAGTAGAATATGGACTATAAAAAACTGACGCCAAAACAAATATATACGGGTGAAGTGGATTACACCCTAGACGATTTTGCAAAAGATTTTAGAAAACAAGCAGAAAGAGACTGGGGGATTGAGCGACTTGATAAGGAAAATAAAAACAAAACCGTATATCAGGGAATACTTATGATTATTGTTTTTGCTTCTCAGGGTAAGTCCACGAAGTTAATCAACGAGCTATTGTTGGGCAGGAACACAAAGGAGTTAGAGGAGGCAGTCAAAGAATTTACCGATATGTATGACCAAGAAATAAAAGTTCTTGAAGGGTTGCAAATGAAAATGTTTTTAGACAACCTGCAAGAGTACGGAGTGTCCGACTCTCTTAACTTGAAACTTCTCAATACAGACTTTCGAGCTTGGCTTGAAAGAGCATTAAATCAAAAACCTAAAGGAGTTGTAGAAGGAACTAAAAAATGAGTAAAAATAAAGACGCTATCGAACCTAAGAGAGGGGGGGTGGCTAATAAACTTGAAATCTTGAAAAATAAATCAAGTGGGGGGCAACATGGAGGTACAAGATTAAATACTGGGAGACCTAAATGAAAAAACAGTTAAACATTAAAACATTGGCTAAGGGTATGCGGGTGCAGGACAAAGCAAAACTGCTTTTTGCAGACAGGCATAAACTGGCAGAAACCTCAGGCCGTGAGAGATTATTGTCGCCTGACGAAGAAAAGGCACTCATTGAAGACGCTCAAGACCTACACCAGATAAGTGAGCTAAATAGACTCAATAGGTTGTTTAATATAGCCTCCTTCTTGCTTCTTGATGGACAGACTGCCTACCTGCATTTCGTCATTGCGATAGGCAAACTGGACATGCTTTTGACAGGTATAACCTTGACAGGCAGTTTAGGAGACGTAGTAGACCACATGACTTACGACTTGGCGGTTCAAGGATATACAAGCAAGCAACTAGAGGAGGAAAAAATTCAAAAAGAGATTGACCAAAAGGCTATAGAGCTACGCAAAAAATATGGAGTGGGGGACAAGCTGGTTGATGTGTACGACTATTTTAGTCCTTCGTTAAGAGCAGAGAGTTATTTTTCAGAAAAGACCAAAACCGAAAGTGAGCCAAGCCAGCCCTTGCAAAAGTTTTTTATGCTGGCAATCAAGAGAGTTAAAGACTTTAGAAAACAAGTCTGTCAGGGCGACTATGTTGTTGAAAAGGCCAGAATGGAGCTTTTAAGCGATAAGGAAAAGGAGAGCTTAAAGAGTTTTAAGAAGGAAATGGATAAGTTTGTGGGTCTAAAGGGGATTTACCGACAGGTAAAACTTTATGGGGCTTTTGCAGACAAAGAACTAATTAGAACGACTAATTTAAGTGAGCCGAGGTTTCTGAAAGCAGTCAAAGATATGGAAAAGGCAGTCCGATTGACTGACCAAGAAAAAGACAAAGCAAAGGCTGAGATAGATGAGTTATTAGAGAAACAAAATTACTCTTAAACGGCATTTTTTGGAACTTCTCAAACACCGACAACTCTTATTCTGAAAGAGTCCAAAGGGCAATTTTAGCCTTGAATGAAAAGAGTCTTGAAAAAATGGGGTGTTTTCAAGTCTGACAGGACATCTCGCCTTATGATTGTTAGAACGTTGTTTAGAAGTATCAAAAGGGGAGTTGTAAGGACAGAGCGGGAAATGTGTTTCACTCAACAAACCAACCCTTTTTTTGTTCTCCACGAACCCTACGCTACCCCATTAACTCACAAGTGAGGGAAAGGGCATTGACAACTTGACAAGCCCTGAGCGTTACTTTACACTACGAGTGTTAGGTAATACTTTAAGTTATGTTTAATTATGTTTAGCAAAGTAAGTGGACAGGAATTGGCCTTAAATGACCCCAAAGACAATGCCGAAAGGGTGTTTGACCTCTTGGACGTAACGGAGGGCACTAGAAGCGACTACAAAGCCCGTATTGGCATGTTTTTAGGGTTTATAGGAAAAAGGAGCTTTAATCGCAATTCCTACTTAGATTTCAAACGACACCTGTCGGCCAGAACCGATTTAACAGTGTCAACCAAGAACAAATACCTTGCAAGTGCAAGGGTTTTCTTAAAAGAACTTAATCGTCAAGGTATGTTGCCAGCAGATATTACTCAAAACATCAAAGGCTTTAGTCAAAATAAAAAGCACAAAAAGGATGGCCTTAACAATAAGGAGATAGCCCTACTTGTAGAAAAAATGAGTCTTTTAACCAACACCCCCAGAAGTACACGCCTCAAGGCTATTTTTAGTCTGTTGACGCTACAAGGGTTTAGACAGGTTGAGATTATCAGGCTTGATGTCTCAGATATAGACCTTGTGAGCAAGAAAGCATTTGTTCAAGGCAAGGGGAGAGACGACAAAGAGCCGATTGACCTACATCCCAAAACAGTCAATGCCCTAAAGGACTATCTCAAAGCCAATAAAATTAAAAGCGGTGCTATATTCCAAAGCCAGAGTAACAACAGCCTAAACAAAAGGTTAACCACAAGGGGACTGCGGTTAATTGTTAAAAAAATATTAAATGAGCTAGATATTGAAAAGTCAACTCACGGGTTTAGGCATTACTTCACTACAACACTTATAAAGACTTACAAAGGCGACTTGCTTGAAGTTGCCACTTATACCCGCCATAAGTCTTTGGAAATGCTGCAAGTATATTTTGACAAAATCAAAAAAGACGCTGATTTACCACGCTATTACAGAGCATTTAATGGAGTAAGTTTTTAATGAAGAAAGAAACAAAAGACTTTGTAAAAATACCGAAAAAGGCAATATTTATTGTGATAGCGGTTTTATTAGTTATCTTTGCTAACCATCCAGCCCTTAATGAGACTGAGCAAGGCATCGTATACGCACTCGGGCTTGTCTCAATCCTTACATATCACGCAAAAAAATGACCGACAAAATCACATATCAAGAGTTTTTGAAGAAACACAAGAGGGGAGAGGTGGAAATTTTTGTCAACAAAAATAAAGCTGGCCACTTCGTGTTGTCAGAATACGCATCTAGGTACAACAAGCCTGCTCATCAGTTTTGGACTTGGGCGGGGATAGTGCTGGTCTTGCCCCTTCCAATAGTTTTACTTTTTATAAATTGGCCAGTAGCCATTCCCGTCTTTGTGTTTGGTTTAATGGTTTCTAGTGGAGCAAGGAAAAGTGCCATACAATTCGTAATACAAAATATGCTAGACGATGAGAAGTTTTGGCATTATGTATTACTTAACAAGGGGGCAATTTTAAGAAATAAGGAAGGTAAAGAAATACCCTTGAACTTCCGATAACTATAATTACAGGAAGTAGGAAATTATAGACCAAAATGAATATGAAAAGTATTACGACAAAGGAAAAGATAGTCTTTATAATCCTGTTGGTTTTTGTAAGTTCTGTTGCTAGGGCTGTCGGAATGAAAATGGCCTTTTCAAACACGCTAATTATACTTGCGGTGCTTTTCCTCATTTACAAACTTATTATCGGGAAACTAAAAAAAACTTGAAATCTTGAAAAATAAATCATTTATGGACGATACACTAAAAAGACTTACAGATAAGAAAAAAGAGCTTGGTAATCAAAAGCCCCTAGCTTCTGATGTCCTCAAAAACCTTGAGGAGTGGGTTAAAGTTGAGTTGACCTATTCCTCCAATGCCATTGAGGGCAATACCTTGTCCCGCATTGAAACGGCAGAGGTAATTGAAAAAGGGACAGCCGCCGTTATTAAGGGCAAGCCTCTTAAAGACCAGCTAGAAGCAATAAACCATGCCAAGGCGGTAGAGTTTATCAAAACCCTTGCAAAGCAAAAAAAGGGACACCAATTTATAACCGAAGAAGATATTAAGGCAATTCACAAATTTATTCTTACGGGTATCAATGACGAATGGGCGGGTAAATATAGACAAACTGAAGTATTTATTAGAGGGGCGGGTGTTGACTTTCCCTTGCCTCATAAAGTCCCCTACCACATGACGGAGTTTGTCCAATGGTTAGAAGCCCAGCAAGATAAACACCCTGTCAAAGTCGCAGCTGACGCCCACTTTAAGTTAGTTACTATCCATCCTTTTGTTGACGGCAACGGCAGGACGGCCAGACTTCTTATGAACCTTGTTTTAACTATCAACGATTATCCTATGGCAATTATCAGAAATGAAGATAGAACAGAGTATCTTGAAGCCGTAAATGCAGGGCAAACTAAAGACGACTTGAAAGCGTTTTATTCTCTTATAGAAGAAGCAGAAGAACGCTCTCTTAACGCTTACCTCAATGCGACAACAGGTAAGCCAGTTATTCCAGTTTTAATGGGTATAGACAAAGACACAAAACTTCTTAGAATTGGAGAGCTGGCAGAGGCGGCCAGAGAAACTAAGGTAACCATCAGATATTGGACTAAAGAGGGATTATTGCAAATTGCGAAACACACAAAAGGGGGGTATGCACTCTATAGCCCCAAAATGATAGAGACAGCAAAGGAAATTAGACGACTACAAAACAAGGAAAGGCTAACCATTGCCGAGATAAAGGGGAAGATGTGAGCAAAACTGCATTAACAGAAGCCGATAAAAGGAGAATTGAGGAGGAGGAAAAGTATCGTGCGAGAGTAAAGGAGGATTTGAGCCAAGCCCCTAAGCAGAAACCTAAAGGGCATGGGAAAGGTTGCCTTACAGTAATTATCGTATTTATAGTATTAGGTGCTATTGGAAGCATTTTCTCGTCTCCAGACAAAAAAGAGGAGACAGGTAAACCCACTCCTACTCCATATATACAGCGTGATTTTAAGGCAAGCGTTAGGTTTACAGGAACGCAGTTTGTGATTACTAACCTTGATGATTTAGATTGTCAGAACGCCAAAATGGAGATTAACGGAGGTATTTTTAAGGGTGGCTATGTTTACGAGGGATACATTTTGGAAGCTGGTAAAACCTACGAAGTAGGAGCATTACAGTTTGCTAAAAGCGACGGGACTCGATTTAACCCTCTTGAAACAAAGCCAAAAGACTTTTTCATTATGTGTAGAGGGGGAAATGCCCTTGATGGGGCAAGTTGGTTAGGGAACTTTAATTAGAAATTAGAAAGTAGTTTATGGCTAAAAAAATAGCAATCAGTTTAAGAAAAGGCGGGAGCGGTAAGACAACTACCGCAGTAAACTTAGCGATAGCCTTGTTTTATGCCTAGACTATACAAAGGATATTATTGTCTGTATGAAAATGGGAACATACGAAGTATTTAAACCAAAAAAAAACAAGATATAGGTTGTTATTGGTTTATCTCTCAGCATCTGTTGCTCTTTCGCTTTATGTCGGCTTTATAAGACCAGACATACCCCTTACAGATAAAGAAAATAGTTTCTTTTTATATTTGTCTTTGGGTTTCCCCGTCTTGATTGGTTATTACCTTTGGCGGGAGTATGAGGACGGCATCCATACCGAGAAAAGGGAAAACAAGAGGGAGCTACGAAACCAACCTCGGAAAAGTTAACATTTTGAAGTTTTGTCGACTTATAAAAAAGGGTTTTCCGCTACAATAAAAAGGAGTTTGTTAGTGTTTGATTAAACGAGACTAAAATCAATAAAGATGATGCCTAAAAAGTCTGTTTAAGAAGGAAACTTCTTGAGAAATTCAGACAAATTTATTTTCAAGGCTTGTGAGATTTTCCAGATAACATAAAGGGTGGGTGAATAAATGCCTCGTTCAAGGTGTCCAACATAAGCCGAATTTAGTCCTGCGTCAAAAGCCAACTGTTCCTGCGTTATCTTTTTTTCTTTCCTTACTTTTTTAATATGTCTTGCCAATCTCTTTGTAAATTGAGCTTTTAGTTTCTCCTCCCCCTTTCTAGTAAGAGTGCTTTTGTATCTCATTCTAATATTTTTAATTGTTTCCAATGTTTACGCCATGTAGTAGACATTGGATTTAGGTTTGATTTATCGGGTGTCAATATGTTAATATCTCGGCAATCTGTCCAAAACCTATAGGAGTTATGTATATGAAAAAATTATTAACCGCCTTCTTGGCGACATTCTTGCTTTTTGTCGGAACGCTTTTAGCTAATCCCTCACAAACTTATGCTTTTCCTGCAACCCTTGGAGCGAAGGTTGCTGGAGGACAAGAAGTTTCCATTGACGGATACCAAGTAACAGACCCTAAAAACCCTGTAGTTGCTGACAGCTCAAGACCTACTTTTTCTGGATATACAATTGCCAATGCTCAGGTGTTGCTTATCATCAGCAGCGACCCATTTGAAGCAGAAACACTTTCAGACGCTAATGGCTACTGGATTTATACAATGGAAAGCCCCCTAGGGGCAGGACAACACACTTTATCGTTAAAAATTACCGACAGCACGGGTGCAACAAGCGAAGAAGTTCTTGCAGCCACTTTCATAGTCCCAGAAGTAAAAGGCGAAGAAACAACAACTCCTGCAATAACTGAAACGCCCCTTCCTAAAACTCCAAGAATTAACTATTTGACTATAAGCCTCATTGTGTTGGGTTCGTTGGTGCTTCTAGGAGCAATATACGCTTTCCTTAGCAGAAAACCCCGATAGGCTTGTCATTACTTAAAAGTCTATGTTAAAACACAAGCGGTTTTTAATCCTCTACAGCATTGCTTTAATTATTCGTTTGGCTTTTGCAATTCCTTTTATTCACGATTGGGACGGCTTTGTGTTTTCCGAGAGTGCAAAGAACTTCCTCAAAGGTGAAACCCCCTATATGACCGTTCTTAAAAACGACCCCAGCATTTACCCTGACAGCGATAAACCCCTAGACCAGCAATGGTATGGTTATCCGCCCTTACCGCTTTTGATGTTTACTGCTCCTTTGGTAATCCCCACAGTCCTAGATATACCCCTATCCCCAATTGCCAAAACACTTCTTCTCAAAGCCCCATTTATTGCAGGAGACCTTTTGGCAGCGTGGTTAGTTTATAAGTTCTTGAAAACCAAAAATCTAAAATTAGCAAAAAGAGCAGAGCTATTAGTCCTTTTTAACCCCCTTCTTATATGGATAAGTAGTGCGTGGGGAATGTTTGATATTTGGATGGCGAACTTTTTACTTTTGTTTATTTTGTCGTTGAGAAAACATAGATATTGGAAGGCTGGCGTTTTCTTGGCTTTAGCTTCTACCACAAAACTTTTTCCTGTCTTTTTTCTACCTGTAGTCGGGGTTTATGCTTTCAAAACTGTCAAAAGCCATAGCTCAAAATGGAAGCTGTTTTTAGGGTTCTTGATAAGTCTGGCTGTCATTGTAATTCCCTTTTTTGCTACAAGTCCAAGGGGTTTTCTCAGTCAAAACCTACTTATGCACTTACAACGCTCAACGCAGGGGTTGAGTATCCCAGCCCTATTTGACTACTACAAGAATTTCTATCAGCTTCCTAAAATTCCACTAACTATGATTTCTTTGGTCTTTATGTATTCAAGCATTTTTGTTGTCTTTTTGCTTTCCTTTGCAAAGGCTAAAAGCGAGGAAGGTCTCATCTGGCTAATGGTTGCAACCTATATACCAATCCTGCTTTTTAACAAGGTAACAAACGAGCAATACTTTGTTTTGCTAATCGTTTTTCTGATTACTCTTTTGTTTAGCCCGACTGACTTTCAATTTTCCCGCAAACTCCTTGCTTTTATCAAAATAGCGACCACTTACGGGGTACTAGTTGCCGCAAGTCTTTTGGGATTTCACTTTCTGGGATTTCTACTTCCAGAAGTAACCCATCAACAACTAAACAGCTCAACTAATCAGCTGGTATTTTACCTGAGCCGTCATATCAACTTGCCTTTATATACTTACCCCGACTCTCCTTGGACATACTACAACTTATTGGCAACTTTAAGTTCGTTTGCAATGATACCTTTTATTCTTTCAGGGCTTTTGGTAGTAGTTTTGAGTTGGTGGCTAACTTGGAGGGGACGAAAAGAAATAGCAGCTGAGCTTTTTCAAGTCTTGCGACAAACCTATGCCGTTCTTAAACTCCCAAAGGTTTTGTTTTCTCTGATATTTTCTTTTGCATTGATTGGAGGAGGATTGTTTTTTACAGCATCAAACATTAAGGCTTATATCAGTCAAAATCAATTGCTGACCCCTATAAGCCTGTTAGAAGAAAAAGACTACCAACCCTTGCCAGAAAATCCCAAAGTAGGAACTTTTTACAATACGTGGTGGAATAACTTTAGCCACTATAAAGATTTTCCTTACGGAGATTGGAGTAAGGTTTCCCAAAGACCACTCGCAGGCTATTACACTTCTAAAAACTCCTACTTTGTCCAACACATCAAACAAATGAAAGAGGCAAAAATTGATTTTGCATTGATGTCTTACCATCTCTACGATAGAAAACGGTATTTAACATTTGGGCATTATGCAGAACAGCTCGGGCTTTATTACGCCCCAATGATTGAACTTGAAGACATACTTGCCTTTGACAAGTTTCGCCCCACCGACCCTAGTGGTAAAAAAGTGCCACGCTTCACACTGAACAAGCAATCCAAAGAGGCTCTGATGAAAACTATAGTTAGCTCTCTTGCTGATAGTATTGACAGTCCAGCCCTGTTACAAATAGAGGGAAAGCCAGCAGTCTTTATCTATGACGGATATTGGTTTCACCCCAGTTGGGATAAAGATTTTAAATTAACCTTGGCAAGTAGAATTACAAGTTGGTATCCCGCTGACCAAGGGAGTGTTTTTGATTACTTAAGTGAACGCTGGCGAGAGAACATCAGTTCAATAGACGATATTGTAGCTGTATACCCAAGCTCTGTTGAAGAATTTAATGGGAGCAGTCCAAAAGACATAGACTTTCGTCAAGCGTTTCTTGAAGAATACGGTGAGTTTTGGAAGCAAATAAAAGAAGGTGTTGAAAATGAGATGGGGCGTCAAATTTGGCTCAGCAGCACTTTTCTAAATTTAGACCCACTACCTGCAAAAAATTTCGTAATTCAGACTGACGACCTTCTTAAAACTAAAGCGTTTGATGGTGAGTTTTATTATAGTTTGGCTAATACTTGGGTCGCTTGGAGGTTTACGGCAGAACCTGAAACAATTAAACAAGTATGGGAACGGCAGGTGGAAATGCAGGCTGAAAGAAATAATGAATTAGGTAAGCCCCTATTCCTCACAACCACCGCCAGTTACAGTGATGAGTATGCCAGACCTCTCTTGTGGTTTGAAATACCTCAAGAAATAGATGGGGTTAATACTTACGACTGGACTTGGGAAACCGCACTACAGTACAACCCCGACTATGTTTTGGTTACTTCTTGGAACGAGTTTTTTGAAGGGACAGCCATTGAGCCTACAGAAGAATATGGTTATTTCTATTTAGCGAAAACTGCCGAATGGGCTGAAAGATTTAAACAATGACCCTCAGACAAAAAACGATTGTCTTTCAAACCATAGTCTTTTTTCTTTCCTTACCAATTTTGTGGTGGTTTGTCTTTCAAGGAGAAGGTTGGAAGATTGCAACATTTATATCAACAGTTGTAATCGTGGAATGGTATTTATCCGATTAGCTTCTAAATGGCATCTGTAGCTTTACTAAACACACTCTAGAGCGTTTCAACAGTCTTGGTGACCAAATCCTTGACAAAAACTTGTCATTGCTAAATACTGATAGTAACTGTTGGTGTTCATAAATGAATAATACCCAACAGCCAAAACAAAAATGCCCGATAAAACTGCCTTTT
>SDBU01004647.1_pt1 | contig 16775 bp, 14 predicted proteins | sample 2277071 | NCBI WGS metagenome assembly SDBU01 (sample SAMN10397929, study PRJNA504765) | marine sediment metagenome | isolation source: marine sediment core GS08_GC12, 126 cmbsf | place: Arctic Ocean: Gakkel Ridge, Loki's castle | collected 2008 | reverse complement strand
GAAGAAACTCCCGCTAAGTTTTCAGATGATGAATATGGCAACAGCAAGATAAGGGCTGAAAACGTATGTAAAGAGTTTATTGATAAAGGGCTTTCCATAATTATTATAAGGCCTACTGTAGTTTTTGGACCATTTTCTCCAATCTGGACGATTGGGGCGATAAACAGGGTCCTTGTTGGCGGATGGGAATACGTCAACGGTATAAATGGGCTGTGCAATGCAGTATATATTGACGATCTTATTGACAGTCTATTTTTAAGTGCAAAGATTGAGAAAGCTTCAGGCGAAAATTTTATAATATCCGGTGAATATCCAATAAGTTGGAATGAATTTTACGGAGCATACATAAAACTAGCCGGATTAGAAATGCCTGTAGAAATCACCAAGGGTAAACAGCAAGCCAAAGCTCTTTTGAGCAAGCTGTTTAGAAACTACGTTGAGTTATTGCGAAAATATTTTGAACCGCAAATAATGGATCTGTACTTGGAGATGAAGGATAAGAATCCAAAGTTGACCCGAAAAATAGATACTTTCATTCGCGGTGGAATAAAAGACAATGAGGTGGATATGTTTTCATTAAAAACGATATATTCAATTGGCAAAGCCAAAAAAATGTTAGGATATTCGCCACGGTCATTTGAAGAAGCAATGAAAATAACCGGTGATTGGCTTAGGCATCATGAATATATATAATTTTTGAGAGCAATATCAATTAAGTGAAATATTCTATTACTATTATCGCCTACTGGCATGACCCTAGATTCAAAAAAAAGCCTGGCGGGCTTATCCGTATTTTTGAATTGGCCGATAACCTAACCAGTAAAGGTAATCGCGTTGTCTTGATTCTTCCCCAAATAGGATATCCTAAAACACAAACTATTGCCAAAGTAATTGAAATTCCTTTTATAGACCTTCCTTTGATAAGACCCCTTTCCTTCCATCTAATGTCAGGCCTTGTTCTCTTTATCAAGATGCTTGAACGTGTAGATTTTCTTTATGTTCGCCAAATGAATTCGTTTCTTCCCTTGATTATTGCCAGGCTATTTAAAATCCCAACTTTTTTTGAGATCCCCAATGACCCTTATTTGGCCTACCAGTCAGGCACTGAGAACTTACCCCTGTCTCCAATACAATATTATAGCGCCATAATTGGCTCAATTTATCGCGCCACTAACAAGCGTCCGCGGCAAGAAGCGCCAACTTAATCTTTGGGCTGGTGGAATACAAAGCCTCCATGCTATGGAGGTTGGGGAGATGTTGGAGAACGGATAGGATCCCCATCACATGCCGAACTTGAGGTAAAGCCTGCGAAAAAACCGGTAAGCCGCCGGGTAGCGGGCTTTGAGAAACTCGGCGGCATAGTCCACCGGAATCCAGATTCCCATGTAGCCGCGCAGCTTGCACACGGAAAACCGGAAGCCCAGGTCCCGGATTACGCGATGGTTGACGTAAACCACGTCGCCCCAATCCGCTGTCCGCCGAATGTTCGACCCGCAAAGCACGAATCCCTGCGACTCCATCAGCACAGTCAACTCCGCGAGCGTCTTCTGGCCTTGGCGCAGTGGCACCTTGGCCGTCTCCACCTGCACGGCCACCACGCGGTCCTTGATGCCCGACATGCCTTCTATCACGGAATACTCGGCACCCTCCACGTCAATCCACAGGCCAATGGCAAGGGCCTGGCTGAACTGCGCAAGGATGAACTCGTCTATCCGCCGCGTCTCCACCTCGACGATGTCCTTGACCGGAAAATTCTTCCGCGGGAGTAGGGAACTGGTACCCTTGTTGGCCTCCGGGTCCGTATAATCAACGTCTGTAACGTGAAAACGGGCTGTTCCCCGCGCATTGCTAACGGCGAAAGGAAAAAGCTTGATCCGCTCATCGCGCAGACGGGGGTTGGTGCTCATGGTTTTGAAGTTGATCGGATTGGCCTCGAAAGCCAGAACAGCGGCCTCTGGGCGCAGTTGCCGGAAGAGCAGTGCTTGATCACCGTCTCGTGAGCCGATGTCGCAGACGCAATCCGCGTTTACAACCTTCAATACTGCACAAAAGAGAATTTTTGTGTTCGTGATCATGCCGAAGCCTACGCTGGAGATTTTGGGGTCGAGTAGACCAGGTTCACCAAATATCGCATGCTGAAGTTGATTTTCTCCGTTAACCGCCTAGTCCCAATACAAGCGCAAATTAAGTACAAAAGAAGTAAAAAAGAGCTCGAAATGCTCCCAAAAACAGTGTATTATGTAAGTTAAGTAGTCAAACATTAATACACACAAAGGAGCATCTCGAGTGAAACGAAATATCTCCAAAAAACTGGCAAAACGCAAGAAGAAAATCACTAAAAGATTAAAAAAAAGAAATTGGGAAAACCAACCTCATCCTATGCTGTCGGCCTCTAACATTCACTATGACATTGATGGCCGCAACAAAGGGATTGCCAACGGTGGCATCGGTATCATACATCAATTGACCCGAAAGTCCGGTTTGGTTAACGAAATTGATGAGCGTCTTAAGCTACTCAAGCGCCATCTGCCTTATCATGAATCAGACCATGTGCTTAATATTGCTTACAACATCCTTGCCGGCGGTCATCGCCTGGAGGACATTGAATTGTTGAGAAATGATGAAGCCTGGCTTAATGCACTGGGTGCTGAAATTATCCCCGACCCCACTACCGCGGGCGATTTTTTAAGACGATTCGATGAAGACACCATTACCGAGTTGATGGAAATTAAAAACACAATTCGTAAGAAAATCTGGCAACAACAGCCCAAGACTTTTCTTAGACAGGCCGTTGTCAATGTCGATGGAACCATCAGTCCAACCGGAGGCGAATGCAAAGAGGGGATGGACATTTCCTATGACGGCCAGTGGGGCTATCATCCGTTGGTTGTTTCATTAGCCAACACGCGTGAGCCGCTTTACATCGTCAATCGGTCAGGTAATGCTCCTTCTCATTTAGACTCTGCACAGTGGATAGACAAAAGTCTGGATCTGGTCTGCGATACATTCAAGAAGGTACGGCTACGTGGTGATACCGATTTTAGTCTGACAGGAAATTTTGACAAATGGGATCAACGCTGCATGTTTGTTTTCGGTATGGATGCCATGCCAAATCTGGTTAAGATCGCTAATGGCATAGACCCGGCAGATTGGCAGCGTCTGGAAAAGGAACCCAAATATGAGGTCAAAACCAAGAAGCGTAGACGACCCAAAAATGTAAAAGAGCAAGTGGTAAAAAGAAGAAAATTTAAAAATGTGCAAACCGAAGCAGAACATATTGCCGAATTTCCATACCAACCAGGTAACTGCAAAATATCCTATCGGATGATTGTTCTGAGAAAAACGATTAAAGTAACCAAAGGCGAACTGAAGCTCTTTGATGACATCCGTTACTTTTTTTACATCACCAACGACATGAGAATGTCTTCAAAGGCTTTGATCGAATTTTACCGAGGCCGCGCAGATCATGAAAATGATATCGAGCAATTGAAAAACGGTGTCCGCGCTCTTCAGGCACCTTCTGACAGCCTACTTTCCAACTGGGCCTACATGGTGATTGCCTCGTTGGCCTGGGATTTGAAGGCCTGGTATGGCATGCTACTACCCTACCGGCATATCGGACTTCAGATCATGCGCATGGAATTCAAGCGGTTCATCAATACGTTCATTAGAATATCGTGTCTGATTATTAAAACCGGCAGGCGGATTTGTTACAGGCTTGTGGGGTATAATGCCAAGCTGAAACACACGCTCAACTTTTCACATATGCTCAAATCTTTCAGTTTCCAGTAAAGCTTTATACCTGCGGGGCAGTGATTGTGAAAATAATCGCGAGCCTATTTCAATCTAAACTGAAAGGGGGCTATCAATCTTTAACTTAACAATTTACTTCTTCTCTGTAGCAAACGGATGGAGAAGTACGTTTAAAATACTACTTCAACTGCTACTTTTATTTATAACTTCTGTTCAGATAATAAATACCGTTCAGGCTCCACTTGGTATTAATATTCGCTTATTTTAGGCCTAGTTGCTCGGCGGTGCCACAATATTTAAACCATGGTTCAGTTGGCCCCGGTCCTTCAAACAGGTTCACAGGTCCTGTTAGCCGATTCAGTACTATTGACAATGGTTTTCCAGATTCTACAGGTGTTGAGCCGTCCTCAAAATCAACATTGGGGCAGCAACGATATTATGTTATACATTATCTCTTTTATCTATGATGGATATCCATGTATAATTCCTGCATTTCCGTAACATTTGTATTCCAATCGTATTTATCCAACACGTGTCGACGGCCTGCTTTGCCCATTTGCATTCTCATATCGGGGTTCTTTATTAGTGTCATAATCGCATCGGCAAGTTGTTGCTCGCTTTTTGGTTCAACCAGGATTCCGGTGACCCCGTGGACAACTGCTTCCGGTACGCCTCCGACATTGGTTGCAACAACAGGTACGCCCATAGCTTGAGCTTCAAGGGCAGCTACGCCGAGAGATTCATTTATTGAGGGCATAGCGAATATATCTGTTTTAGCAAGAATGGTTGGGACTTCTTCGTGTGAAACGGGACCGGTAAATTTTATTTTTTCAGCTATATTTAAAGATTGTGCTAAATGTATTAAGGAACCTTCTTGTCTACCGCCGCCAACCATTATCAACTCTACATTTCTATGATCGTCAAGAATTAAGCGCATCGCTTTTATAAGGTAATCAGGTCCGTATTTGGTTTTAAGGTGCTTGATAAAAGAAATCCTGATATTTCTATGCGAGAGGGTTGTGCCATTAGTAACAGTCTGAAACATATGACAATCCACGCCAAAGGGTATAACATGAACATGTCGGTTCTTGTTCGTTAATCTGGAGGTGTGCGATGCAAGAAATTGCGATGAAGCGGTAACTTTTGCAGCCCGTGACAATAACAATCTTTTTGAAAATTTGTCCCATGATGAACGTTCTCCCTCAGTGGGAACAACATCGGTACCCCATGTGGAGATAACGATGTTGGCGGGAATATTCTTCAAAAAGAATTGTAAAGCAAGAAAGAATGGATGGATATAATCAAAGGAATGGATATGGATAATATCAGGACTTAATAATTTTATGGTATTTTTGATTTGAACTGCGTTTAAAAGATGCTTAAATAGCGCAAATACATGAGATGATGTAAATGCACTTCTTGTTGCTTTGATGACCTTGACGCCGTTTATGTGTTCAGCATGAATAATTGGCGAAAAAATTGTCACGTCGTGCCCGCGTTCAGAAAGAGATGTGGCCCACCTCCGCGTGTGAATGCTTGCTGCGCTTGAAATAATCAGAATTATCAAAATTTTTGCCTTCGTATTCTGTGTACTCAATTCAGGTGTATTGTGAAAAAGTGATCTCACATCAGCGCGGTTCATAAAGCCGACTTTATTTTGTTTATTTTATTTAGGTGTAAAAATCAATCAATATGAACGCACGCAAGGAAAGGTATAAAGTGACGAGACCTTTGCAAAACGCCCATTTTTGCCCGATTTCTGTGTCAGGCTCAAATTTTAATCCTCGAAATACTCAATGTATTCCTGTGGTTAAAATTTTCGTCTTCCTTGAACTCGAACAAAAATTGGCATTTTTCAAAGGTCTCGTGACACCACCAGCGGAGAAGCCCGAATTACGTTTTTTTGTATTTGCCTATTGGCATGACGCACGCTTCAATAGTAAAGCAGGCGGGCCAATGAAGGTATACGAATTGACCCAAAATCTTACAAAGCGCGGCCACCGGGTATATTTGTTTATTCCTAAAATCGGCTATCCGGAGCAACAGACAACGGCCCATGTTTTCCCTGTTCCTTTCATCGATCTGCCTGTTTTGAGGTTCCTTTCCTTTCAGGTACTTGCCTTATCGTGGCAAAGTGCCGGACTTTTTCCGTTTTGGGTGGATTCAGAAAAGCTTATAATATTGTGGGGTGAAGATGCATTCCTTTAAAGACATCTGCTCAAGGTTAAAGGGGCTAAAATACAAGTACCTTTTACTGATCTTATTACTGCTTTTCACACTGGAATTGTCCGGTCGTTTGTTGAAACATTATTATCAGGATCCAGAACAATTTCTCATCCCCCATCCTGAGTTCGGTCATTTTAATAAAGCCGGTTATGCAGGTAGATATACAGATGTCTATCTAAAGACCAATTCCGTTGGGCTTCGCACCCTGGAACTTCCTACGGGTAAAAAACGAATGAACGAATTCAGGGTTTTCTGTTTAGGGGACTCGCGGACCTTCGGGGTTGGTCTACCGGATAGAGAAACTTATCCGGCATTTCTACAGGATTATCTAAAATCGGCATACCCAACCCGGGACATCCAAGTCTTTAATGCCGGTGTACCTGGCTTCTCTTCGGCACAAGGCTATCTTTTTCTTAAGAACAGAGTTATTGATTATCAACCTGATCTTGTCATTATCGCCTTTGGTCATAATGATCGCTGGTTGCGAGAAGGAAAGACAGATCGAGAGGGCTTGCCTCATTTTGCCGATCTGTCTCCGGTCTGCCGCTTTATTAGATCTAGCGGGGTATTTACCTTATTGAAATTTACCGATGACCAAGTGGAAAATATCTCTGTCTATGATCAAATGAAACAATTTATATCGGCTACCCTTAAAGAAGGATATTCTAAAATATTGCCACAAACAAATATACAACAGATCGTATTGAAAAACCGTGTTCCTCTTTCCGACTTCCAATATTATATGCAATCCATAAGAGCGATATGCAATAAGGCCGGTATCGATGTTCTTTTTCTCAATCTCCCTGGAAATCCTGATAATTTCGCTCCAATTGATGAGGCCGGGCAGTTTATTGCAGAATATCGACTGACTGAAGCATTACGAAGTCTAAAAAAAGTAACCGATTTAAATTTTTACTATTCACCACCAGCTCATTATTATAGAGGTGTTATTTTCAGGAATTGGGGAGAAAAAGAAAAGGCAGGCGAAGAGATGGCCTTAGCTGACTTTGAAACAACCTATTATCCCACAGCCAATATCAGAAGACGGTATACGGAGTGGCAAAAGGCAAATATCAAGTATCGACGTAATTTTTCAGATAGTGATTTAGCCGATCATGCATTCATAAAAAACCCGCGATCTATGGTGGAGGCCTATGAAAATGTGCTTGACAAGATATGCGATGGTCACCGTCATGAAAAATGTAAAAACCTTATCATCAGAGAAAAGGACGTAAAAAGCTCATTCTATATCAAAAATGATGTCGATCATTTCAACTCCACCGGCACTGCCGTCATAGCAAGGCAAATTGCAAATACCATCGTGACTGATATTCACTAATGTCTGGTTAAGTACATTATAAAAAGATGTGCGTTCGATATGATAAAAAGATCGTAGTCATAAATGATCGATCACAAGGAAGCGATTCAAGTAATGACGCCAGCGACGAAGCCCGAATTACGTTTTTTTGTATTTGCCTATTGGCATGACGCACGCTTCAATAGTAAAGCAGGCGGGCCAATGAAGGTATACGAATTGACAAGTAATCTTACCAAGCTCGGCCACCGGGTATATTTATTTATTCCTAAAATCGGCTATCCGGAAAAACAGACAACGGCCCATGTTTGCCCCGTTCCTTTCATCGACCTGCCTGTTTTACGGTTCATTTCCTTTCAGGTGCTTGCCTTTTTATGGGCTCTTCGTGTTGCCTTGAGCAAAAAATATCCGGATATCATTTATGTCCGGATCATGTGGTCATTTATTCCGATGATTCTTGGCAGATTTCTTTCTGCTCCGGTAATGCTCGAGATCAATGATAGTCCCCACCGGGCATATGCCTCGATTAAGAATTCCCTCAAGAGGAGCGTCGTGCATTTCATCGATAAAATCAGTTTTTATTTAAGCGACCACATCTTTCCTGTCACAAAGAAGATCGCGGAAAACATGCACACCTTGGAAGGAGTTCCGTGGAAAAAGTTGACTGTTTTACCGAGCGGTACGAACATTGATTTGTTTCATCCGATGGATAAGAGCCAGTGTTGCATGAAACTGGGTTTTGATGAATCGTTAACCTATATTGGTTTTATCGGCACTTTTTTTGAACATCAGGGAATTGATATCTTAGTCGATGCGGCCCCCGAGATCATCAAGCAATTTCCTGATACGTATTTTGTGCTCGTTGGAGATGGTCCTATGAAAGAAGCTTTGGAGAATAAGATAGCCGAAATGCGGCTGAATAGTTGTTTTATATTTACAGGGCAGGTCGAATATAAAGATGTTCCGTTATATTTAGGGATTATGGATATTTGTGTTGCTCCACTAATGCGAAAAGCCGGGAGCCGTTCACCGGTGAAAGTATTTGATTACATGTCATGTGGTCGTCCCGTAGTGGTGAGTGATGTCGAGAATACCGGAGAAATTTTTAAATCTAGTGGTGCTGTAATTTTAGTACAACCCGAAGACCGTTTCGAGTTAGCTAATGCTATTAATAAGCTGTTAGCAGATCCTGAAAAAATGAAAATTATGGGTAATAAAGGACGGCAATTCGTTAGCTCAAAATATGATCGAAAAAAAATCGCAAAAACAGTTGGATCAATAGCCCATCGACTTAGCTTCCACAGTTGACATAGAGCCAGTGCTGATGAACAACTTACTTAGACGACTGTATGAATCATTTACTTGGCCTATCTTAGATAAATGGGTTGTGCCGTTTCAGACCTCTACAGCGGTTAGAAGCTTCTTTTTGACTCGGATACTGAAAAAAATGTATTATAGATCACGTGAAATATTGGGTGCTTGACGCAGGGAGCGGAGAAGGGGCGCTTCTATTGGTTTCTAGGTGTTTTAAAAATTATGACTTTATTACTGTTGATCTTTATCAAACCTATTTCTAAAAAAAACGTAGAAGCAATCCAAATAATATCATCTTTATTCAAAGCGATCTTTTAAAATATTCACCAGAAGATCAATATGATAAAAGCAGGGAATATTTCTACCTTAAGCAAAAATACTGATCTTGTGCGAAGCAGGATAACCTTGAACAACAGAAAAAGGAAGTTTATTGTAATTGCCATAACAATCCTTTTGGCAATCTTTGTGCGAAGTTTTTTTTTAACGGAGGTGTCCGAGGGTCGGATGCCTATGCCTATTCGCTGTATGCCCACCAAATATCAATAGGACAATATAATCCTGAAACGGTATATGATCATTTCGGATTTCGTTATATAGTATTAGTCCCGACAGCATTAAGTTACCGTTTGTTTGGTGTAAATGACATTTCTGCCAGCCTCTTTCCAATTTTATTTTCCCTATTAAACGTAATAGTAGTCTTCCTGATCGGAGAAAAGCTGTTTGATAAAAAAACTGCTTTGATCGGATCAATTTTATTAATATTTTACCCATTGGATGTCATTCATGCTTCTTTTTTAGGACCAGACGGTTTTACTCCACTGTTTTCATCCTTAGTTGTTTATTGTTATCTGATTGGTGAAGAAAAGAAGCATACAGCAGGGCATGGTGCACTATTTTATATTCTTTCAGGATTTTTAATAGGCTTATCAGTTTCAGCAAGGGAGACTTCCATATTTTTGTTTGCAGTGCTTCTGTTGCATCAAATTATTACAAGAAAAAAATTAACTTTAATTTTCTGGATATTTATAGGGCTTGCAATACCCTTAATTGGAGAGGCGGCGTACTACTATCTTATATCAGGCGATCCAAGCTTACGTCTTAACGTGCTTGATAATCTTAAATGGACAATAAAGAGCGATTATCAAAAATCAGCAGGTTCCCTTTTATATTATCCTAAGGCGATGTTCGGGCTTAGCCTTGAGGGGTGGGCAGTCTATGGTTTGACTTGGTGGATGGTATTGGCAGGTCTTTTGTTGTCTGGATATAAAAGAGATAAGCATATATTATTACTAGCGATATGGACGGTTCTACCCTTTTTAGGTTTTGAGTTTGGTTTGCAAAGCTTCAAGGAGATGACAGATACTCATTTCAAAGAATTATACTTATCTTGCTCTAATTACTCCGCCGGCAATGCTTATAAGTGCATATTTATTAACGGAGATTACAAATTCGCTGAACTTGGAAAAAATACCAAAAGATTTGTTATTACCGTGTAGTATTTTGGCGATAGTTATCATGAATATGTATGGTTCCCACAGAGTTGCGTTAAATATCCAGGATGATGCTGCCCCCTATATAGCAGTATCTGATTATTTAAAAAATAAGCCCAATAAAACTATTTATACCCACCACTTTCGCTGGCCTTTATTTCTTAGATACTTTTTAAAATATGATTCTTCAATTGAATTCAGAATGATAGGCAACCTAAAGAACAAAAATGTAAATAAAATTCAAAACGCTTATATTATTTTTCATAAAAGGTATTTAGAATCTGATATAATGGGTCGCCCAAATATTCATCCTCTCTGGTATACACAGTATTTTGATAAAAAACCACCAAATTGGGAAAAAGTACTGTCATTTCATGGCCGGCCAAATTATAACAGTGTAGTTTTATATGATGTTCAATAGCAAGAGAGCACAGATTACTGCCAACCAGTTTCCTGAATCAAAAAATCTATTGTCTCGGTTATTCAGATCGATCCTGAGTCATTCTTTTCAATATGGTATTGTCGCATCACCAGAGCGCACATTGGGTATCAGCGTTATTATCCGTGTTAAGAATGAAGCAGACTGGATAAAGCCCTCTGTCCAATCAATAAAGGGTATGGCAGACGAAATTGTTATTGTTGATAATGGGTCTACTGATGGAACATATAAATATCTGGAAGAAATGGCATCCAGAGAAAAGGGATTTATAAAATTATTTCGGCAGCCGGATTTAGATCATTGTTCTCTATCCAATTTTGCTCTCGAAAAAACTACTTTCCGTTGGGTATTTCGATGGGACGGCGATATGGTAGCTCATACTTCAGGAGATAATAGTATTTCTCATCTTCGGGACCGCATTCTTTCTCTTGATTCGCGTCGGTATTATCTCATTTATCTCAGACACATCAATCTCGCCGGTGACCTTTTTCATCAAGATCCAAATGAAATGGTCCATATCGAGGAATACATTCATACCTTTTCCGAAAAAGCGCGATATGTACATCCCGGGCGTTTCGAGGCCATAAGGACCCCGAAATATTATAAGCCGCTTTTCTGGTACGAGCCATACAGCTTTCATGTCAATGTGAAGCCAGCACGCAGGATGCTTCTTCGATATTATTGGGAAGATTGGATGGAACTGAAAGATTATATCCGCTACCCTACACTTGAAGACTATGTGAATAAAAGGATAGAAAGGGATTTCGGAACGAAATCATGGCAGAAAGCACAACATATATGTGTTAAGAGGGTATGTCAAAATTTTATTCCTTATGATAAGGATTTGTTTGGTGCATACCCTGGTTTGTTGCATCCCTATCTTGAGAATCCAAAATACAAATTAAAATACAAAGATGGAAAAATAGCTGGGAGAGATGAAACTTGAATTCCGGCGAGACAAAGCCTTCAATTCTTTTTGTTATCGATGGATTGGAATTTGGCGGTGGAGAAAGAGTATTTCAACAGTTGGCTGATGGATTAAATGAGCGATTTGAGGTTATGGCGGCTGCTTCAGCTGGCGGAAAATTTGAGGATGGTATTAGAGAATTAGGGGCCAAATTTTTCCCTGTGGACATGAGCAGGCAATTTTCTTTGGGACCCATTCGCAAGCTTAATAATATTATCCGAAACAACAAGATCGATTTAGTTCACAGTCAAGGGGCACGAGCCGATTTCTATACCAGGATAGCAGGTCGAGTAGCAGGGAGTCCACACAACCTATGCACTATAGCTATGCCGGTAGAAGGCTTCGATGTCAGGCTTTGGCGAAGGATGATCTATCGGACAATTGATAGCTTTACCGAGAAATACGTTGATAAATTTATTGTTGTATCAGATGCCTTAAAAAGAATTCTGATTGAAAAGCGTGGGTTCCCTGGCCATCGGATTGCTCGGATTTACAATGGAATAGAATTGAAACAGTATCATCCGGATGCTGAAGATGGAAAAATAAGGAAAGAATGGGGAATTCCTCAGGAAGATCCGTTGATTGGGACTATTGGCAGAATGGTTCGGCAAAAAGGATTTGAATTTCTCATAAGAGCTATTCCTGAGGTTGTCCAGGTTGTTCCTGATGCAAAGTTTATTTTTGTGGGTGATGGACCACTAAAAGATCAGTTAATAGTGAAAAGTGAACAGTTAAATGTCAGAGATAGGATTGTCTTTGCGGGATTTAGAAGCGATATAAAAGAGATCCTTTCAAATATAGACTTATTGGTGGTTCCTTCTCTTTTAGAAGGGTTCCCAATTATAACGTTGGAAGCTATGGCGATGGCCAAACCCATTGTTGCAACTAGTATAGATGGAATAACTGAGCAGATTACTGATGGAGAAACTGGATTTCTGGTTCCGCCCAAAGACCATAGAACTTTAGCCGAAGCGATATTGAGGTTGATTCAAGATAAAGAACTTTCTAAAAAGCTTGGCGTGTCTGCAAGGAAAAGAGTTGAAAAAGAATTCTCGGTTGAAAAAATGCTCAAAGAAACAGAAAAGGTTTATTTGTCTTTGCTTAGCACAAACTAAAAATGGAAAATTGTCCCTATTGTCGAAAAACCAACGATTTTGAGTTCAAAATATTTTCCAGAATCTTTCATCGATGTCGAGAATGTGACCTTATACATAAGAGTAGTCAAGAAAACTACCATGAAGTTTTAACTACGTATAGTCGTGGGAGTTATTTCAACATATATTCTTGTGATCAGACAGACAAAAAAAGGGACAAGCTATATGATCACATATTAAATTCAATAGAAGAAAATAAAGGTACTGGCAGTCTGCTGGACGTTGGCACTGGATGTGGATTTTTTCTCGGCGCTGCTAAAAAAAGAGGATGGTCGGTAAAAGGAATTGAACCATCAAAGCAATCAGCTGAAGTTGCTTGCCGCCAAAATAACCTTGACGTTTTTTGTGGCACTCTCCAAGACTACCACGGTGATGATCAATTTGATGTAATCACGTTTATCAATGTTCTTGATCACTCAGCAGAACCATGGAAGGAAATTGAGCTGGCCAATAATTTGCTGAAACCCGACGGAATTCTGTATCTCCGTTTCCCAAATGGTTTTTTACATACCCATCTTTTTCAACTGGCCTCTAAATTCGGATTAACTTATCGAATCCAGAAATTTTTAGTCTTTCATCAATTTTCTTTCACACCAAAATTCATAAAAAGACTTTTATCAGATGCTGGCTATTCAGACATAATTATTTTGAATTCCCCACCGTCGGAAGGCGATCCTCACAACCTTTTTCCTGCTCCAGCTTTAGCACAATATGTTAAAAGGGCAATTTATTGGACTGCAAGGGCCATACAGATTTTGACCAGTGGGAGAGTGTTGCTGGGCACTTCTTTGGAGGTTATGGCGATTAAAAACTAATTTGCCAAGTTTCGCAATTATGAGAAAAAGCATAAGCATATGGTACAAATCTGCAGTGTTATCAAGTTGTTGGCTGATTTTACTCGTTTCTATGAAGATTAAAATATTGTCGGGATATCGGTTTTTATGGGCCAGAGTTTTCCGAAAAACGCAAAATTTTATCCCCGAAAGTATAGGCTATTTTAACCCATTATTTTATTTCGATGATATTTTTGTTGCCTTTCTTTTGTTTGTAGTATGCCTGTATTCTTTCAGAAAGGGTAATAAAAAAATAAACAGCGCGATTTACTTCACATACTTTTTCATTTGTTGTTTTTCGATTTTAAGCTCAATTGCGTTTTATAAATACGGCGTTCCTCTCAATTTGGCAATTATAAACCAAATTGACAGCCTGTATACAATGAGGACCTCCATTGACACTGAAATAATGGAAAACCTCAGATTGGTCTTAGCCTCATTGGTTATGATTTCATTTTCCGTACTAGTACCAACACTTATGATATATTTTAAAGGGCGGGTATTAAGGAAGCGTCTTGCAGGGCCTGAAGCCGATTCGAAAACCCCCTTTTTGGTTATACTAATATTGCTATTATTTCCTCTTTTTATAATGAAAAGTTATCTTTTCGGATCTAATGTATTAACTGAAACGCCAGTCACTACGTTAGCTAAATCAATAATACTAAATTTAGACACTGAGAAGATAGGGGAAAAAGCGAAGATCTCTAAATTCAATGATCTGATAAGTATTTCCGAAAAAAATCAAACCAGCGAAAGGGGATCTGATCCGCTAGCCGGCAAACGTAGTAAATACAATGTAATCATTATTATTTTGGAAACCACAAACGCTAAATTCTTTTTACCAAAGGGACCGTTTAGTCAATATTTGCCACACCTAAGCAAGCTAGGAGAAGAAGGCTTATATTTGCCTCAGTTCTTTACTCCGTTTTCCAGGTCCTCTAAAGCATTTTTTGCCATTTTAACAGGCCACTATCCGCTTACCGATTATAAATCCATTATAAAAGTTGTGCCTGACATTGAGATTCCTACTATTTTTTCCATTCTCAAAAACAAAGGTTACAGCACATTTGCAGGATATTCCGGAGATTTTAGGTATGATCGGATGGCAGATTTTCTGGAAGATCGAGGTGTAGATAGATTTGTTGATATCTACAACAATGACGGCAGATATGATCAAATCTCATGGTCTGTAGATGATGAACTGATTTATGATCAACTGATGGACTGGATAAACACTCTAAATGATAAAGTTCCCTTTTTTGCCCTTTTACTTACGATGAATAGTCATCACCCATTTTGGACGCCGAAAGAAAGCCTCAAGGTCGTTGAGGAACATGATCAGGAGGGCCGCTACGTAAATGCAATCCATTATCAGGACTTTCTGGTCGGAAAATTGATCGACTATTTGAATAGAACGAATAAACTACAAAACACGATAATTATTATCACTGGAGACCATGGAGCTGTTTTCAACTTTCTCAAACAAGAAGACACTAAAGCATCCCCTTATATCATCGACAAAGATACAGTAAAAGTTCCTTTTTACATTTATCAGCCATTAATAAAATCGATTAATATACCCTCAGATATTATAGGTAGCCATATTGATATCCTTCCAACAATATTAGATATGCTGGGGATAGAAACTGAGGAAAGAGTTCAAGGAAGGAGTATATTCGATCCGAAAATAAAAGATAGAATAAGTTTCGTCTATACTGACTACTATCATCATATTGTAGCCGGATTAACTAACAAACACTATTTAATTAAAGACATGACAGAGGATACAACTATCTTGTCAAGACGTCTGGATTTAAAAAAAAATGTTTGTGACAGTGAAAAAGAAATTTGTTCGTTGCTTTTAAAAAAAGTAGAGGAATTTGATAAGTTTCAAAACCAACGGCTATTCAGGTATTCAAGGTAGCGTGACTGTAAACAAAGGTAAGGTGAAGCATAAAAAAAAGATTCTTTTTATTTTATTTTTTTTGCTATCTATCGGTAGCTTTTTTATTCCCAAATTGAATCGTATCGCATGGAGGGTAGTTTCCATCGGTGAATTCGAGATGCTGGCGATCTCAAGTAAGTTTCTTTCAGGACCAGACGATTCAACTAATGGCCTTATACCAAAACTGGCAAGTCATAGAGGGGTGTTAAACGAAAATTCACCTGGAGATTCTGAGAAAAGCATTGCTTTGGCTGCCCAAAATAACTTTCGCTATATTGAGGTAGATGTATCCTTTTCCAAGGAATTCATCCCATTTATTTTTCATGATTCAAATCTTAAACATATGACAAATCTCGACCGACTCACAAGCGAGGTTTCATGGGATGAAATACAAAAATTAAAACTACCCGATGGTCAAAGGATTATTAGTTTAAAATATTTTTTGTCCGAATATGCACCTTTATTTGATGGAGTTATTCTAGATATTAAAGGAGAGAACAATTATTTTAATGAAAAAGCTTATGGTGTTATCGACGTAATTAACAGTAGTGGTTATTCTAAGAACATTTATGTAATCGGCCGTCCTTGCGGTGTTTTGTCAGTGATCAAAAAACTAAATCCGAATTTGAAAGTTGGATGTGAAGATCAAGGAGTTTTATATAATTATATAACCGGCAAAGACTTAATTAGTTTGCATTACGCTACTCAATACTCATTTTTAGAATATGTTTTTGCAAAAAAGTTCAATTTGATGATCATCTTATGGACGATAAATGACCCACAAACTTTAAAAAGCTTGGAAGAGTTGAGAAATACAATAATATTAACAGATTTGCATGTTCCATATTATAAATAAAGGTATGCGTTTACTATTCAGGTTTGCCTTTCTCGTGTGTTCACAGGTTCAGGGTTCACCCATGCCCTACGGATAGCAGGCCGGGGTTCAGTGTCGCCTTTATTTGTTTAATCTCAGAGCCTGTGAATGGTTACAAATAAAGCTTATACCTGTAATTCTTGGTTGGTAAGGCCGGTACATGAACATACTTTTTGTTGCAGATGTTTCAATTTCAAATGTGATTGGAGGTGCCGAAAGGGTTCTATTCGAACAGAGCACCCGTCTGTCCAAGCGGAGGCATGATGTTCACATTTTGCCCCGCAAACTTGGAAACCAGAGATTATTGGGGCCGTCTCCGAGAGCCCAACAAGGGCGGCCGTAAAATCAGTCCGAAGATTCCTGAAGGAAGCGGGGGTGAAAGCATAATGGAACATAAAGGATATTTTGCAAAGGTTGAATTTGATGATGAGGCTAATATTTTTCACGGAGAAATCATCAATTTGC
>SDBU01004646.1_pt1 | contig 16783 bp, 9 predicted proteins | sample 2277071 | NCBI WGS metagenome assembly SDBU01 (sample SAMN10397929, study PRJNA504765) | marine sediment metagenome | isolation source: marine sediment core GS08_GC12, 126 cmbsf | place: Arctic Ocean: Gakkel Ridge, Loki's castle | collected 2008 | reverse complement strand
ACTGGCTTTTCTAAGCATTGGATCCTTCTAAGGTCGTTTTCAAGGCTGTCCAGCACTATCAGCCTGAGCTGGGAACCTGGTTTCCGGCCGCACTTCTAGCGAATAGTCAAAACGAGGATTTTTCACGCAGGTTGGCTGGATCTGGCCTGCGCCTCGCGCTTTACACGGGTGATACAGTTACAGCTCCTGACGAGGCAATCGAACAATATCGACAGATTTATGGTCGAGAGGCTCCTTTCGACAGCGAGGTGATCTCGAGGACGGAGATTCGAGCAAATCCTCCTGACATCCTCATGACAAACTATGTTCAACTTGAGTTATTGCTTACGCGTTTTGAGGATCGGATTCTCTTCTCCCACCGTGAGGCATTGCAATTCTTAGTAATGGACGAGGTGCATGTTTATAACGGAAAGAGAGGTGCAGATGTAGCCAGTCTGATACGTAGATTGAAGCAGCACACAGGGACAATCGGCAAGCTTCGCTGCCTCGCAACAAGCGCGACCGTTCAGAGTGGTGAAGGTGAGGATGCAGCTACGCTCATCTCACAATTTACCAGCAATCTATTTGGTGAGCCTTTTTACCCTGAGGATGTGATCTCCGAATCCTTTGTTCCTGGTTGGTCGGAAGCCGCGGAAGTCTTGCCGCCCGATATCATCGTGGACGAAGAGTATCTTGAAGCATTCGATGGAACGCTGGAAAACGCCTTGCCGGTAGCGGAAGCATTGCTGGGAAGACCTTTGACGAAAGAAGAGAGATCAAAAGAGGGGTTGGGGAAAAGTCTACAGAATCAAAAGACATTACATTTCTTAGAGAACGCACTGAGTGACGAAGCAAAGACATTAGATGAAGTCGCGCTTCAATATCAAGAAACATATCGTCCTGACGCCGAACTTCCAGATTGTCGTCGAGAATTGGAAGCTGCTATGTTGGTCGGGATCACTGCGGAGGTCAAGTTCCTCGGTCGAAAAGAGCGTTGGTTGGCACCCAAATTACATGCGTTTTTCAGCCAAGGGCGGGCGATTACTGGATGCCTTCATCCAGAAGATCCACATCTGAATGATCGTGGTGAGCAAACATGCCCTGTCTGTACCGAAGAAGGTAGAACAGATCGGCCGACATTCCCAATGGTCTTTTGCCGAGGATGTGGACAAGAGTATTACGGTGTTGGTCTAGAGCAGGTCGATGATTATGGGGCTCCGATTGGTATGAATCCTCGCGACATCAATACCGTTGAGTTCATCGGTACGCCTGCATATCTTTACCCTGCCCATTGGGATCCGGAAGAGGTGCCTATTCCACAGAGTTGGCTCACAGATGCGGGGAATGTCAAATCAAAGTACAAGTCTGTAATCCCGCAAAATAAGCAATACTGTCCCGAATGCAACGAAATCGAAAGTCAGTGTGCTCATCTAAAGAGACCAATTGCGATCCTCGAAAAACCATTGTTACTTTGTCCCTCCTGCGGCGTAATTCATGATTTTCGCCCAAAGGAATTCAGCAAGCTCTTTACCTTTGGATCTGTTGGCAGAAGTACAGCTACTGATGTATTGGTATCAAGCTCATTGGGAGCTCTGCCTAAAGATCAACGGCAAGTTATCGCTTTTTCGGACAACCGCCAGGATACAGCGCTGCAAGCGTCCCACATGAATAGTCTTCATCGCAGAATGTCATTCCGAAGAGCTTTGAACCAGGCACTTCAGTCTATGGGCACTTATGTGGGGTCCGGGCAAGCGTTGTCTCTAAGTGCTGCTGGGCCAGCGATCTATAAGGCGCTTGAATCAGCGGACACTTTGCCTGAATATCGCAGGGAACGGCGTGAATTTGGTGTGGATACGCAAGCACAAGATCGCTATGAACGTTACTTGGGTTATGGGGCGTTGCTAGAGTTGGAAGCCACACATCGTCGTATTCACCAAAATCTGGAAGATGTTGGTTTGATACATGTGGATTATTTCGGGTTGAATGAGTGTGCGGAGTCAGATGAATATTGGGCTGACGTTCCGATCCTGAATGCCATCGATAAAGAAATTCGACATGACTATCTCCGTGGTTTCTTAGACATCATGCGTTGGCGCCTGGCGATCGATCACGAAGCATTTCTTGAAGGTCACAACTTTAGTAATAACGTTTTGAAGAAGCTAAATGAAGAGTCCTTCTTTCATGGCGAGACGAAGTTACGCCCGATAGGATTCAGCGATTCTGCTCCAAGTTCATGGCGCGCTAAAGTTTTCCGGTTTACAGGTTCCAACACAAGTCTGGTATCTTGGACAAAACGAGCTCTAAACCTCGAGTATACGCAGGCGAGTGAACTGATCCCAAAAGTTGTATCAAAGTTGGTCAACCCTAAGGCGGCTTTTCTTGTTGATCATGATATTAAACTTGGATACCATAAGCAGGCACCGCTGGCTATGGTTAATCAAGGGGTTCTAAGATTGCAGTTAGTCGAGGAAACAAAGCACACTGTTTGCCCACGATGCAATACACTTCATCATTTTCTATCCCTTGACGTCTGTACGGGAACAAATTGCCATCAGCTTCAACGCGGAGTGGATATGTCGGAAAATTACTTCCGACGCGAGTATGTTCGACCAATGGAGCAAGCTGTTCCTATTTATGCAGCTGAACACTCAGGACAGCTGGAGGGGGATGAGCGGAAAGAGGTCGAGCAACGGTTTAAAGATATCGAGGATCCGTTAAATGTGATCGTATGTACTCCAACGATGGAATTAGGCATTGATATCGGCACACTTTCCAATGTCTACATGCGGAATGTCCCTCCAAATCCATCGAATTATGCGCAACGAGCGGGTAGAGCAGGCAGAAGCGGGCAACCCTCGCTAATAACGGTTTTCTGTGGAGTTGGCAGCTATCGCGGCCCGCATGATCAGTATTTCTACCGCTGGCCAGAGCGGATTATTGCAGGGAAGATTGCACCTCCACGCTTCCTCCTTGATAACAAGAACCTGCTGAGGACGCATATCCATTCCCTAGTCTTCGAGACCCTCGGGCGTCATCTGAAACTGCCCACCAAACCGCGTGAGGCCTTAGATATCCAAAGGCATAACGGCGATGATTTCTATCCACTCTTCAATGACCTAAGAGAGAGCTATGAAAACGCAATTCAAGGTCGGGCGCAGGAAATCCACAACGCGGTATTGGAGGCGTTTTCCAGAGAGGTTGAAGACTTCGATTGGTTCGATGAGAAATTCATCCAAAAAGTGATTGGTCAATTTGTTTCCCGGCTAGACAGCGCATTCGATCGATGGCGAGTTGAGTATCAGTATTTGACAAGTGAGCTTGAAGAGATCAATCGCCGTCTTGGTAAGGAATCTCCTGATTTTTCCTTAAACAGGCGTCGCACAGTCATCGAGCATAAATTGGATACCATGCGAGATGGCAAGAACGAATGGTATGTGTATCGATACCTTGGTGCCCAGGGATTCCTCCCGAATTATGCCTTCCCACGCGAAGCAACAACACTCTCTTTCGCCGATGAACAGCGAGAAATGCCGCGCGATCCAGTTATAGCGCTAACAGAATATGCCCCTGGAAATTTCATCTATTTCAATGGCCAGCGCCATGAGGTCACGCACGCTCGGCCGCGAACGCGCGAGATGGTTCCTGAAACGTTTCAATCTCTTACATGTCCTGATTGCGCGCGGATCTACATCGGTCAACATGATCAAATACCACCTGTCTGTGAGGGTTGTGATAAGGATCTACGCGAACGTCATCCGAAGACAACCTTGGAGATCCCGGATATGTTCGCCGTAGGACGAGCACATATCACCGCTGATGAAGAAGAGCGTCTACGCAAAGGCTATGAGACTAGCAACCATTTCGAAACACGCGGGATGATGCAATTTTCCCGGGTAAGTTCAGAAGTGGAAGAAGTATTTAGGATCGGCTATGAACATCAAGGACATATTGTTAAGGTCAACCATGGTCCCCGTCAGGGTGAAGTGGACGAAGAAACAGGCGAGATCTTAGAACCAAGTGGTTTTGTGTTGTGCAGCAAATGTCACCGGTGGCTGTTGAGTGAAAAAACCATCGAAAAGCATGTCGCAACGAGTGAGCAAGCAGGAGATTGCCCACAAAAAGCGAAAGCGGATGATCTCATGCGGATGGTTGAGATCCATACCTCACTGATGACGGATGTTATTGAATTCCGAGTTCCTTTGCCCGGAGATGTTCCGGAAGAGAAGTCCAAGGATTTCTATGTAACCTTGGGGAATGCTCTCCTGCAGAGTATCGCGGTCACGATGGATTTGGATAATCGAGAGATCAACGGTTTCAATGCTCCCGATCCTGACAACGAAGGCCAATTCCGAATTATCATCTATGAAACGGAGGAGGGTGGCGCAGGTGCGTTGGCTTCCTTGGTTGAATTGCCTCGCCTGAAGCTTGTTCTTCACCGAGCGCGAGAGATCTTGCATGAAGATGATCCCACGGGCGGTTGTGAAAAAGCTTGCTACGAGTGTCTATGCAGTTTCTACAATCAACGCGATCATGAGATCCTGGATCGCAATTTGGTTCTCCCGTGGCTTCAAAGTCTGACCGACCTGACCATTGAGACCGTGGCCGATGAGAGCCAGGAAGATCGATACGCAGATCTGCTTTCTCAGTGCGAATCAAATTTGGAGCGAGAAGTTCTTCAGGCGATCCGAGATCGAGGCATGCGCCTCCCAGACGAAGCGCAAAAAACAATATATATCGAAGATGCACCCATCGCTCGAGCCGATTTCTTTTATAAGTCGCGTGTAATTGTGTTTGTTGATGGATCCCCGCACCATTTAGACTATGTTCAAGCAGCGGATGATGAGAAGCGCAAGAAACTTCGTAGCAAGGGCTACTTCATTGCTGTCATACGCCCCGAAAGCCGGGATGAAGATTTAGGAGCCCTTAGTCAAAAGATTTAGCTCGATTCATGGAATTGATGCCTATGATGGGTTTTCAATTATAAAGTCATTTGGTAGCAGGACGAAGATTAGAGGATATGGAATCCAATAGTAATGATTCCCAGGAACATATCTAGGCGAGACATAATTAAGGCCGTCGAAGAAATCCGTCGGGAGGGCATCCCAGAGCAACGGAAGTCGACGAAATATACTCTCGTCTTTGAGCGAGAGATCTTTCCCCCGAAGTATGTGATCTCAATTGCTAATCGATATGCAAATGGCGAGGATCTTCCGGCATCAACGTTCAGTGGAGGAACGGAGACGAATTTTTATCTGAGCCGGCTTGGTTTTGAAATCATAGAGCTCAAGCCTGATATGTCAGGATTGAAAACAAAGCCAGGGACGAAAAGAGGAAGGATAGAAGTCAAACAGAATCGACATACAGAAAGATGCTCTAAATGCAAGATTATAGTTACAGAAATGCTTGCCTCGCTTTACGGTGAGGTTAAAACAAATTATCGATTTGAAGTTGGAGTTCTCCCTGAAAATTTTTCGAAATCGGAATTTTCAAGAGAATTGAGAGAAATATTTGTTGCTCTGATGGATTTTCGGGGACATTCAAGTATCACTCGAGCAGATCAGCTCTCGGAAGTAGATTATTATGTCCCGACCCCAGGCTTTGTCCTCGAATTCGACGAATCCCAGCATTTCACAGCGCCAAGGAAAGTGTCTCTCGAGCGCTATCCGGGTGAGTTGCGATCCAGATTTAACCGTGGCAAATGGATACAACTATGTGAGAGTATCGATCAAAGCGATAACGACCCACCCTACCGAGATGAACAGCGGGCCTGGTACGATACGCTGCGCGATTTCCTGCCGACGATATTCGACCTACAGCCAACGGTACGGCTCTATGCGGGCGATCGAAAATGGTGTGATCTGGATCCCAAAGATCAGCATGATCGAAACGAATTCAAAGTGATCATCACACAAACAATCCCAAGGAAAGCAATAGAGCTGAGATCGGATCCCAATCCAAGCCTGGGCCGCGTCATCATATGCGATGAATGGAAAGGTAAACTAAATGATGCGTGTCAAGTACTGCACGATATTTGCGGCAATTGGCCCGCTGATGTGCGGGTTGATTGCTTGGTGACACCTGGTGCGTTTCTTACATTCCCTTGGCCGACTCAGATACCAGAAATTGGAAATCCCCGGAGTCCAAATGCAGAGGCAATTGAAGCGCTCATTTCTTGCGCCGAAATGCAATGCAAGAGGCTGCTATCTGACCAGCTTGTAAAGGACCTCAGAGGAAAGACAAGCTTTCTTTCAATTGGGATTGATTCCTTCAAGAAGAAGATATCTCTCAGCCAAGCGTCAATCCGTGAGCCCCATATTGAATTGGTAGCGGTCATTGATCTGCGCAACGGACAATATCACTGGACAGGCAAATCCTATCCAACCACTGGCCAGCAAGATGGCTTAGTGAGAACCCCGGATATCAGATCGCACTTTGTGGAAACGAATTTTGGTAAAGTGCTAATCTTAGGCTGCCATGATCTCGCCGTTTTCAATCCGCGGGGCAGGGCGACAACCAAAGCTGAATGGAGAAAAAACATCAGGTCGGATTTCTATTCCATGCTTAGACGCGAAAAGCCAGCTATAGTCATTCACCATCCTCATACGACGGAATCATCTTTCACATGGTTGAATTCATGGAACGAGCTGGTTCGAGAGGCTCCCACAATACAGCGATACATTGGGGCAGGCAGATATCACAGACCCGATGGGGAGCGATCTAGCTTAGATGAAGTATTACTAAAAACGAAACACGGCCCAACGGTAGATTTCATTATTCGTGGGTATGGCCCATGAATTATCGTGATGGACTAAATCTCTCGTCAATCTTGGTAATTGGATTTTATTTCTAATTATTGCGTTAATCAGAAACTGATTGGCAAATATAAGGATGGAGCTTTATATCAGAACTATGGCATGAGGGGTAGGGCTTCAGCTTATGCCCATTGTCGGAACCCGAAGATTTTTGTTTGAAACCTCTGCAAGGGTCGACTCCACATATCCTTCTGAATATATCGGCTTCCTTCCTTTTACGTGGGGTCAGGTTCCGATTGTTTCCATAATCGGCGACGATCACAGGTTTGGGGAAAATGAACGCGTATAGATGGCTCACTATGCCTGGATCAATGTCAATATGAATTCTTCTACCCTTGATCATGTCGACCTTGAAGGACCAGAACGTATGTGCTATTATGTGGACATCTGGTTCATCAAGAGGTCAAAATGGCTAAATTAGCAACTCTCACTTTGAGTGGCAATTCTGGTGATCAATACGACTTCAATGTTTATCAATTTGACACCAGCTTCAAGCAGGTGGCCGCGGTCTATGCGGTTACCAAGCGATACAAGAAACAGGACGGCAGCCACAACCACACGATCATCTACATTGGCCAGACTGATAATCTTTCTGAGCGGTTTGATGACCATCACAAGGCTGAGTGTTTCTCACGAAACTATGCCAACTGCATCTGCGCTCAAAAGGAGACGAGTGAAAAAGAAAGACTTAGAATAGAGTCTGATCTGTTGGCGACCCGCGATCCAGATTGTAATGATTAGCTCACATGACATTCAACCAAGCCACTTACTTCTTCTACGCTCATTCCACATTCCCCAAGCTCACGCCAAATATCACAATCTGAAGATGCTGTATAAGACCAGCAGCCAACATTAGCCATTTCAAAAAATCGCTTCAATTTCTCGATTAAAATATGCATGAGGGCAATGATCAAAACAAGTCCAACTCTAAAACTCAAGAAGGATGATGAGATTTATGTTGATTAATGGTGCTACTTTTGCTTATCGAGGCTATCGGCTGCAAGCTCTCTATTCTTTAAATAGAATACTTGGATCTATTTCTGATGAACCCATAATTTTTCTTCCCGAAAATGGTGGAGAAGATCTGGGTATTGAAGAAAAAGGTGTTGTAATCGAAATAGCTCAAGTTAAATCTTATGAGAATCTTTCTTTGTCTGATCTTAAACCCCGGGAAGCCAACTCATTTTTCCATAGGGCAATAGAATATCTGAAACAAGAGGATCCCCCTGTGGTTAAACTCATCAATTTTGGGAAAATTGGCCCTGAGTTGACACATGCGTGGGAAGGTGAACAAAAAAACCGTCAAAGTGTAGTCCAGAAGCTAATTACTTATGAATACAAGGAGTACGACATAGAATTATTATTAGACAATCTTCAAATATTTGAAATTTACGAAGAAAAAATTGAAGATGAGCTGTATTCAAAGTTACAAGCCATGCTGACAGGAATTGACCCGGTCAGCGCGTTTGATTTGTTGAACTATTGGATCTACTTGGCGTCTGAGAACAAGGAACGAATTTCTAAAGCAGATGCAGTTAACAAGGTTAATTCGGTTGGAAAGTTCATAAATGGACGCGCACAATTTTATCAAGAGTGGTTTACATCAATTAACCCGATTGAAGATTTCGAAGTTACTGAGGGTCAACTGGCCGGGCTAGCAGAAGAATATTTCCGAGGTGTTTCAGCCAGATATGAGCACATATTAGCTAATCTTGATTTCAGGCGCGAGGATAAACTTGAAGAGGTCCGGGATGCTTTCAAAAAGAATAATGTTGTAATTATCCATGCTGCTTCTGGGCAGGGAAAAACAACCCTAGCTTTTAGATATATCCATGATTACTTTCCTGAGCAGTGGCGGTTCTCTATTCTAGCAATTGAAAATCGCCAGCACATGACGAAAATTGCAACGGCTTTATCGAGTCATGCCGATGCACTTCAAGCACCTATGCTGGTTTTTATTGATGTCTCTCCGAGAGATCTGGTTTGGGCTGAATTAGTAAAACAGTTATCTCATCACTCAAATTTTCAAGTACTAGTAGCAATCCGCGAAGAGGATTTTAGGCGCTCGAATATTCCGGGTGACCTTGAATATTCATCCATTGATCTATCTTTTAACGAGGATGAGGCAAACCAAATTTATAACACGGCGATAGATAAGGGTATTCGGACAGTTTACTTGACATTTGATGACGCTTGGGAGGCATTTGGCGAGAAAGGCCCACTACTTGAATTTGTCTATTTATTGACGCAAACGAAATCACTGCGTCAAAGATTGGAGGAACAGATTGATCGATTACAAAAGGAAACAAGAGAGAAGAAACTCTCTCCAGATGAACTTCTTTTGCTCCGTTTAGTTGCGATTGTAACGGCGCTTGAAGGACGATTGCGTATTTCTACATTGATTCCGTCTTTGAATCTTCCTGAGCCAAATCTTACACTTAAATATTATGAGAAGGAATATCTACTTCGAATTAGTGGAGACGAAACATATATAGAGGCTTTGCATCCTATACGCTCTAGAATTTTAGTGGATCTACTAGTTGACCCCGCAACTTTTCCTTGGATTGATCTGGCTGCAAGGGCAATACCAAATGTCCCTGAATCTGATTGGGAGATTTTTTTCTTACACATTTTTATTGATTTCCCTCAATTCACAGACAAAATAACAGATTTAGTTAATCGCTTAATCCCTCATACTTGGACAGGACTTGCCGGGGGTTTAAGGTGTCTTTTGTGGATTAGCATTAAGAAATACATTGAAACGAACCGAGACGTGATTGAGAGTTCACGACATGTGTTTGGGCCAGCCTGGTTCTTTATCCCAGATTTAAATTTTGGAGGGACTGATGCACCAAATCTTGACGGATGGTGGAACGATTTAGGTGACTTGATCCCAGATGAAACGAAGCAAGAAATAGAGAAAATTCGTGGAGCACAATCGCCAAAATCAGAAGTATTTGAGACAGCAAGGTTGTGGCTTGATAGGCACGAAGAACGACCAAATGAACCAATTGAATCAATCCATTGGGACGCTGCTGCCGAAGTTTTGTATTGGGCATATAGGTTTGAGCTTGCCGAGAAGGTTGAGGGGTGGTTGTCTGACGAAGCGTTATCTTACGCAACGAGAATATTAACTCTCGAAGAACTATCGGAGGTTTCACTTGCACTGTTTTTGTGTAATCCTTCCAGACAAGAGAAATGGTTTGACTCGTTGAAATCCGAATTGTCGACACGTTTGGTTAACGATTATCAAATAATTGCTTTCGAGGATACGGAGAGTGTAAGAACAATACATTTTCTCTCTTACCCAGAATTTCATGATGAACAAGCAATCTCCTCTGAAGACGAACATCAGTCCATACACGAAAAAACTATGGAAAAAGTTCAGCTTATTCGCCAACTCTTTCCTCGTTTCGAGAAATATGGCTCACAAGGTTATGGCCACCAAATTCCTGATATGGAAGTCTTACCAGATGATTCGACAAAAAAAGGTATTTCTATTGAGTTCCTTGTCCCTAAGTGGCCATTGAGAGTAAATGGAATTGCATCTGGTTTAGTTCGTTTTCGGACACGCTCCGACACTTGGGATGAATATATTGAGAGCGTGCTCGGAAATCGAGAATGTGTAATTCGAATTTCTAAAGTCTTACTGAGAGGAATTGGCCGTTTTTTTGAACGTAGTGAACCCTATAACTTTCTAAAGGGGGAATTATTCCAAATAGATGATTGGAATAAATGCCAAGCAGCAATTCAAGATATGCCCCTCTTACCAAAAACCGCTGTAGATCCCTGGGGTATTGGTCAACCCGAGGGAACAAGAACAGAAATTTTGCAGCTCCAAAGTAGTCTGCCCAAATCAATATTACAGAAGAAATATAAACCTTATCAGGAAGCAGAAAGGGGCTATCTTGGTACAGTATCAGCATTTATGGACCAGGCCATCCATGTATCAGTGACCAATATCCGCACGGGGAAACTGCCAGAAAATTCCACTGAAAAACAAGAAATCCTTAATGAACTGCAAGAGGCAGGCATTGACGTTAATAGTGGAGAGAGGTCTGTAATGAATTTCTGGGAGATCTACTCGCGCTTGCCAGAATATCAAAAGCAGTTCAGAAGCTTATTTATAGCGCTTGCTGACATGAACAGATTGAAGCGCATTGAACAGGAAGAGACCGAGGTAAATAAAAATCTGTGGCGGTATTGGGTAAATTTTGTAGGAAACCCGGGATTGTGGTTACGGCAAACAAAAGTTCAACTTCACCAAAGAGATGCGAGTGCTTATGAAACGATGTTAAATCGCATTCATAAAGTGATTTCGAAATCTGATGATCTCACTATCAGAGTAATGAATGCGGATGCTCAATGGGACGGGGATCCAACATTATGGATTAACATTGATATTCACGAAGTGATTGAATTCTATTCGCTAATAGAAAAGGCAATATATACACTACGGGATGCCATCGGACAAATTGAGTATGGAGAGAGTGCTTATTATTTGTTAGAAGAGAATTGCAAATTTGTAGTTATTGTCCCGACATTCCAAGGGAAGATGATTGAACCGATCGTTTGGCCGCTTCGGACTACATTGACGTTGACCCAGGAACATTCCGTCGAGGAAAAAATGTTCCTCTATTTTCCTCAGGAGATTCCCTATGAATTACTGGAACATATCGACATTAAAATTTGGAGGATCAATGAATTAGATACGATCAACGAATTTGAAGCTGCCTTTAGCGGATTAAACCTGAAGATGTCTTTATTAGAAAGAGCAGGCGAGATCCCCGATTTTAACGATGAAATTATTCCAATTGTGCAAGAGTATTTTGATGAGAAAAGCAAAGACCTTAGTGAAAATCTGCAACGGTTTATTGATGGATGTGAAAAATTTGCAAGCAGATTTAATTCATACGACGAAGAAGAACAGCTTACAAGAACCAATATGCGTGATGCCATTCAGGCTTTGGATGAGATTCTTACTGACGTATTGTCCGAAGACGGAACAGTACGAATTCAACTAAACGAGGCAAATAAATTTTCAAAAAAACTAAGGGAATTTCAACCTTTTGTTTCAGCTATCAAATTGATTTGGCTTGAAGATGTTTTTCGTAACAATGAGGCGGAATAGATCAATTTAAGAGGGGTTCATTTGGGATCAATTTCAGGTTCCGATATTCCACAATATCAGTACCTGAATCTGGGACGGTGTGCAACCAGTCGATATAGCATGAGGACGGGGGCGAGAGAAGAAGGGGAAGGGAGTATTTTTGATTATTCTTGAAATCGGAACCTCAGCTATTAGTGGAAACTCAAATCCGGCCCCCTCGACCGAAAAGCCTATGGCGGAATGCGCAGCCCAGGTCCCGTTTGGAGGATGGTAAAGGCAGATGTGGCAAGGTGAATAAATGTGTGGTGCATCAGGTCGTAGAAGTGAGTCCTCCACGAATATTCTAGGATGTCTCGATTGGGTACCGTTGAACGCATACTCAATTCGCACTTGATATTTAGGCGATGAGTCGAAAGGTAATAGATTACCTTTGTAAGTAGGACAATCGAGCCTGACTCCAGCTTTGTTATCAGGAACCGCCGAAGGCGAGCTTAAATTCCCCTCCTTTTCCACCCTAAAAGTGTGGTGACATGATATCGGAAGGATGATATTGTTGAATTGAACTATGGGACACCTGAAAATATGGGTATGGGTTTGAGCAACCAGATACACTCGCCTTTGAATCGTACTTGGCGCGCGAGACTGAAGCAAATTGGCATTTGTAAAGTGCAAGGGAGGCAAACAACCCAACAGGTCCGGCCCCGCCAGGTTTGCCCGAATTGCAATTGAGGAGCAAGTCTAGCAACCGAATAGGAGAGGATGAAGAGCATGGCTACTGACCTAACTGTAATATTGGCCGATCGTCCCGGAACGCTTGCCGTCATGGGTGAAGCTTTGGGGAAGGCAGGCATCAACATCGATGGAATGTGTGGATTTCCTTGTGAAGGACAAGGCGTCATCCACGTCCTGGTCGAGGACGCAGCCACCGCACGACAAGCCCTGGAACAAACGGGTCATAAAGTGCGCGGTGAACGAGAGGTCCTTGTCGTTGAAATCGAAGATCGACCGGGTGCATTCGGCGAGATGGCACGACGCATAGCCGACGTGGACGTAAACTTCGATCTGGTCTACTTGGCTTCAAATAACCGACTGGTCGTCGGAGCTAGTGATCTGGACAAGGCTCGCGCCGCTCTATAGCCCGCCAGAATGCTTTAGGGTTAGATTGCGGTCTCGCCGTTTCCAGGTGAATCGGGGATATTCCATAATGTATGAAGGAGAACAAAGTGGCTAGCATTCTGGTTCATATCACTCACGGTCCTGAACACCCAACACGAGCGGCGCTCGGTTTCCACGTTGCCAAGGCATCTGTCGATGAAGGACACTCGGTAACGATATTTCTGGCCGGTGATGGGGTCCAGTTGATGCGCGATGGTGCAATCGATCACTTGAATGGCCTTGGCACAGGCAATCTTCGCGAACTTTACGATGCGGTTGTTTCAAGTGGCGTGAAGATTTATTTGTCTGGGATGTCATCCAAATCCAGAGGCCTGAGCGAGGAAGAGCTGGAGGGGAAACCCTATGAGTTCGGGCATCCCCGTGACCTTGTTCGGCTTGCGGTCGAGCACGATCGCATTTTTACATATTAGTCGGATGGTCGTAATTCGGCGCTGCAGTAAAGTGTAGAGGGCAAAAGGGAAGCCCGGTGCAGGGAAGGTAAGGAAAGGAGATTGTCAATGGCAAAAGTCTTGCGGTGCAAACACATCGGTCCGGATTTGAACTGCCAGTTTGAGGCGCGCGGAAACACCGAGGATGAAATCCTGCAACAGGTCGCCAAGCACGCCATGGAAGTACACAATTTCGAGGAAATCCCAGACGAATTGGTCCAAGCGGCCTTAGCCAACATAACAGAAGAGGGATAATGTCAGGCTGTAGATATCTGTGGTCACCCGCAAACGGGCTTCCCCCGGCTCACACCAGATGGAACAGCTGCCTGACGGTGGTCTGAATGGATTTGTCGCTGCTTCGTGCCTGGATTTCGGTGACGGTTGCCTGAGAGAGGCTTCCTTGCAACCTGTCTCGAAGATGCTCTGCTCGTTCTCGAATCTCTTTGTCGTCGGGGGGATGGGTCAGGATAGGCGTGAGCAGTTCCAGAGCTGACTCCTCATTCCCGGTCTCTGCCAGGAGGGCGACCATCCCGACTAGGATTTCGACAGCCAGAGGCTCAGATTTCAGCTCGGTGACGATCTGCAGCGCTTCCTTAAAATATGCCTTGGATTCTTGGAAGCGCTCCAATTTGCAATCTATATCGCCCAGATTGATCAGCGCGGCGGCAGTTCCCCAGCGATCTCCAAGCTCGATGCAAATCTCGAGGCCTGTCTGGCAACGTTGTCTGCCTGCCTTGAGGTCGCCGGTTAGGTAATATATTCTGCCGAGATTGATCAGCGAGGCGGCGACTCCATAGCGGTCATCTAGGGCTCCCGAAATTTCCAAGCTTTCAGCATACAATTGTTCCGCGTCCTGATAGTTCCCTAGATCATGGGCTAGCACGCCAATACCGATCAGAGAAGTGACGATTCCATACGGGTCGTCAAGTTCCTTCGACCTTGCCAGACTTTCGTTATAGTAATTTTGGGCTTCTCCAAAATCTCCCAGATGATAGGCAACTACACCAAGATTGTGGAGTTCGCCAGCAATTCCCCACTTATCGTCGACTTCTGTAAACAAGGCCAGGCTTTCCCGGCACAATTGTTTGGAGGCTTCATATTTCCCACGGGAACGGGCCAGGTCAGCCATGAAGCTGAGCGTGAAGGCTAGTTCTTCGTAGGCGCCGGTATTACGCAAGATCGACAGACTAGCCTGGAGCACCTGCGCGGCCTTCTCGTAACGACCCAGCCTGTGCGCAAAAGCCCCCTGTCGGGCGAAAAGCCTCCCTAGAATGAGCGTTTGTTCATCAGTTCGTCTCTTAGATGCGAAATGGCTCGCTGCCATTCTGAAAGTTGCCTCGCCTTCCTCAAACCAGCCGCGCGTTTCGTAGAAGTAGTACAAACTGGGCAGCATCATGGCTACAGTGGTGTCGTTGCCCTGTTTCAGGGCGTGGCGCCAAGCAGCTCGCACGTTCTCAATGTCATCTTCGATTCTGCCCAGCGCGGCCGTCTGTCGCCTACTGCGCAGCTCTGTCTCGAGTTTGGATAGCAGTTCGGAGTAGTACAGACTGTGTGCATCGTAAGCACTTCGGAAGCCTTCGCCTTGCTGCAACTTCTCTTCTGCGAACTGCCGAAGCAGCTCGTGAAGCTCGTATCGCCCGGCCGATGTGCGCTGGAGTATGCCTTTGTCCGCCAGCAGTTGTATAGTTGGCAAGTTGGCGGCAGCTATTTCCTGGGCTGCCTCGAGTGTGAATCCACCCCTGAACACCGAAAATTTCTCGAACGTCATCCTTGCCATATTTGACAGCCGCCGCCAGGTAGATGTGAACACCGCCCGAATGCTACGCTGGCGTTGGGGGAAATCGCGCAGGTCGGTTGAAAGGATATCGAGGTTTTTGGTGATTTCGCGGGCGATTTCAGGAGGTGATAATACCCGGACCCATGTTGCTGCCAGCACGATGCCCAGTGGCATCCCATCGACAATTTGGCATATATGCACAACATGATCCCAATCATCGGCCTGTGCTTCGAATGCGGGGTATATGTGCCGCGCGGTCTGGATAAAAAGCTCGACGGCGCCCTGTTTATCCAGAGCATCCCTGGATATGTCTGTGCCGGGCATAGCCAGACCGCCCAGAGGGTAGATGGTCTCACCACTCAGATTGAGACGTTCATGGGATGTCGCCAGCACCTTAGCCTCTGGCGCCGTGTGGAGCATCTCCCCAACGAGTCCTGCGCCACGAAGCGCACGCTCAAAATTGTCCAGCAATAGCAGAATTTGCCTGTTGCGAAAATACTGAAGCACTTGCTGCCAGGGATTACCACCAGGTTGGAGGTGAAGGCCGACGCTTTCTGCTATCGCAGATGCTAGATGGTCTTCTGATCCAAACTCTGTGATTGGGACGAAGAAAACACCATCGGCATAATGGGAGACTTGCTTCTCGGCTGCCTTGAGGGCAAGCCTTGTCTTGCCCATACCGCCTGGCGCGAGGATGGTAACAAGCCGCGTATCCTTCTGAGCCAGCAATTCTGATAGGTCCTCAAGTTCGCGCTGGCGTCCGACAAAGGGTGTTGTCTGGGCGGGTAAATTGTGTGTAGAAATGGCTGGTTCATTGTCTCCCGCCTTCAATAGGCCCAGTGCATCGGCCCGGGCTGCTGCTTCACGACGGTTCTTGGCACCCAATTTGGCGTAAAGTCGCTTGTTGTACCACTTGACCGTCTCCAAGCTGATGCTAAGTATTTGAGCAATTTCACGGTTAGTCTGGCGTTCAGCAAGCAGGCACAGAATTTCCTCCTCGCGCCAGGTGAGCGGCTCCAGGGGGAAGTTGTCTAATGTGCCATCGTCAGCTGTCATGCTGGATTCCCTCTTTGATTCACAAACCTTACCGATCCACGCGCATTTATCAATTTTCCTCCAGTGATGAAGACAGTATTGAATGGAGGGAGAGCCAGTCGAAGTAACGGAAATTCAGCTATATTGTAACAACTACAGCAAAACGGGCTTTTGAAAGTGCCAAGAAGAGAGAGTTCCGGTACTTTTCGCTGGGGATCAGTATAGTTGTAAGAAGTTTTCAGGGAAAATTGTGCTGGGTGACGAGCGATCTCCGGGTGCTTAAGCCGCCAAACGTGTCGCTTGCCGCGACCGGGGTGTGGTCTTTTTTCAGCGACATTTTATGCCTTGTGAAATGTGAAAAGGAGGGTGTATGGTGGAAAAACCTCATCCGGATGGATTATGCGGCAATTCGGTAGTAGTCGTAAACAATTTCTCCGAGTACATTTCGCCAGGCGACGGGATTTGT
>SDBU01004645.1_pt1 | contig 16783 bp, 15 predicted proteins | sample 2277071 | NCBI WGS metagenome assembly SDBU01 (sample SAMN10397929, study PRJNA504765) | marine sediment metagenome | isolation source: marine sediment core GS08_GC12, 126 cmbsf | place: Arctic Ocean: Gakkel Ridge, Loki's castle | collected 2008 | reverse complement strand
GTTGCCTGGGATCGTGACGACTTCGTCGGCAGCAAGCCGCATTCCCCGGGCACCGAGGAATCCGAAAACCCGTTCGGCCCCGGAGACGTTTTTCACGGTTGTGTACAAACACAAGCTGTTAGCGTTTTGTGCCATCTAACTATTCTCCTTCCTCAAGGTATGTAGCTGCCCGGCGTAACAATTCAGGATCGTCACGGAAACGGCCAATACCATTATTGCAACTGTTACACAGGATACCACGAACGGCGCCTGTACCGTGACAGTGATCCACGCTGAGGCGCAAAGGTTTCCCAGCACGGATCATACCTACCTGCTCCCCGCAAATGGCACACCCGCCCCCCTGTGCTTCAAGCATGTTCTTGAACGTCTTGTACGTAATACCAAACTTACGCATCAAGGTGCGTTCGGCCTGATACCTCGCCCAACACCCACGACAAGAGTGATTCAGACCGTCGGGGCGTGCACGGTTTTTATGAAACGCTGACGACGGTAGCCTTCGCCCGCAGCCACCACTACAAGGTCGTAAGTTATCTTCGCCGACGACTTGCATCCGGGGTGTGCGCTGCTCACGGCGTTTCACACCAAGACGCCGCAGACGTTGATGAACCGTCGAGAAAGCGACGCCATAACGGTCACCCAGCTCTCGAAGCGAAGAACCTGCCTCGTAAGCTACAGTTACGTCGGTATCTGATACTTCTGACCAGGCCATAGTACTTTACTATTGGGTCAAGTTGCTACCGGAGCAAGTTGCTCGGGCGTGATGCCGGCTGCCCCGGCTTGCAGACTCAGAACGGCGTGAGCAAGTTCGGGATCCGCGGCGCGCTCCGTGGCCGCCTTCTCGATAACCTGGGGCGAAATCTGACCGGTATCCTCGGTCAGAGCTATACCCAGATGCTCCTTGGCGGCGGTCAGCACACTGTTTTGGGTCGCTGCCTGCTTCTCCTGATTCTGGTCGTAGGACTCGCGGAGTTGGGCGGCCATCATCAGCATGTCCATGGCGTCCTTCTCCGTCTCTGGCCGAATGCCGTGGTCCGCGGCCAGCTTCTGGAAGAAGATGGGAGTGTACACCCGCTGGTGTACGACGGCGTACGCCGTATCCGGGTCCAGTATGCTGGGTGACTGTGGGGTTTGTTGATCGGGCATCCGATTTCCCTCCGGGAGAGTTACACTTCGGGAGCCGCCGTCAATAATGTGCCATTTGCACGGCATCGATCGACATGGGCTTTGCTATTACACGGTCGACAGAGGACTCGGAAGCCAGGAGGAAAGTTGTTGCGTTTGAGCCAACCATAAAGAGCATGACCGGCACCACCACCTACTACTTCCCGTAAATGCTTGCGTCCTCCTCCGTCGATGTGATCGATCTCCAAAAATCTCAGGTCAACTTCAGAACAGCGACAGCATTTTGCTCCGCCGTACGCTTCCATGACCTCTCGTTTGAGCCGTTCCCGCTGTTGGCGGGTCTGCTCAAGGTGGTCAGCACACATCGTATGGCCAGGCTCTGGTGCGGCTTTGCAGTAACAGCAGGTTCCTGCTGCTTTCCGTCGAGCATAGTGCTTACTTGAAGTAGCACTAAGTTTGTCGATGTCCCTTTGACAAAGTGTACAACCAGCCTTTGCAGGCTTGCCGCACGCTGTGCACAGCCCGGCGGCTTTACGCGCGGCTGTAGTTTTGTCGCGGCTGATTTTGGCCTTGTCAATACAGACCTGGCACTTGCCTCCGGAGACGGCAGGGCGATTATCGTTGAGACACTTACCAGAAGCGCGATTGCGTACACGCTTTGCAGCGGCCCGTTCTTTCGCTTCCTCGCGGTGCTTCGGACACAGTGAGCCCGATTCAACTTTTTCGCCGCACTTTCCACAGAGACCAGCCTTGACTCTTTCTTTGTAGTTCATGAAATCTCCTGCTAGGTTAGGGTTACCCCAATCCTAGCAGGAGAGCTATCGGTTGTCAACACCAGCATGTACAACACTGGCATACATGCTTCAGCCGAAGCATTATGCGAAGTCTGCGCGTGCCAAACCGCCGGAGTGGCCGATGGAGCCACCTGCTGTCTGGTAAGCGAAGAATTCGAGCATATATGCTTCCCTTCTGATGTACATCGTGGTGTCTTCCAAAAGGTACGATTTCCCGATGAATTTTGGATCTGCGAACATGAAGATCGAATCATCGGGAACCAACGCCGCACCACGCTTGATCGTGATGATCCAACGGGCGCCCATGAAGTTGGCTTCGGCCCAACCGTTACGGATGATGTCTTCGGAGAAGTCACCACCCATTTCGTCTCGGCCGAACTTCATGACTTCCTTGATCGTCACGTTGTTGATCAAGACCGTGTGAACTTCCAAGTGGGAAGGGCCACGCGGCATGATCTTGAACGAGTCGAGCAAAGTTTCACGAGTGATTCCCCCATCGATGGTCTCGTACTGTACGACGTTGCCGTTGTACGGGACAGGGGTGTCCGCACCAATCATCACAGCGTTGACTGCCACAAGAAATTTGCTATCCTCTTCGGCTAGCATATCTTTGATAGCATTATCGCTGAGAACTTGGCGGATATCCATCACCCAGGTACGCAACTCGTCGACGTCCTTGGTGAATCGTGGCGTAACGATCCGGTCGAACATCACGCGGTAACGAGGGCCGCGAATGTAGATGTTGATCGGCAACGTGGCGAACGGAATAGAGATTGCCGCAGGCGAATCCGGTTCCTTGTCCACCACTTTGACCGGCTTGTCGGTATCGACTTGCCGATCCAGTTCGTCGTTGCTAATTTGCAACGGGGGAAGGATACGACGGTAGAAGCCATCTTCACGCATCTTTGTACGCGTGAAATCGTTGACGGCATCAATCGCCTGCTTCTCCATCCCCGGCGTATCCAACTGCTCGAATAGCGTTTCGTTCAACAGTTGGGTTTCAGCTTGGCTAGGCATAATTAGCCCTCCGTGCTTTGGGATCTGGTTCTCGTCATAAGAGGCCAGGTACACCGAATGAAGAAACAGGAACTACGAAGCGTACGCACCCGGCAACCATTCCGGCCAGAAGGCCAGTACGGCGATGCCGTGAGCGTTGACATGTTCTCCGCTGGAGACGACCCCACAAACCGGGTCGACGTATTGCTCCACTTCGTTAGTGCCCGCGGCGGTACCGATGTTTGTCACTACGCCGCCTGTGGCGAGCGTCGTGTCGGCAAACGGGGCGGTGAGCAATTCGTTGGGGTAGTACGTCTCGCTGGTGTCGAATTCCGTGGTTTCGATCTCGTAGGCACCATTACACACAAGGCCGCTCATCACGCCGGTCGGCGCGATAGCCTGGTGCATGAAAGCACCGCCGGGAGTCGTACCCGGGTTGTCGACGTCGAACGCGAGGGAGCCCTGAAGCAGGACGATACCCATCTCGGTCTCGGTAACGCCCGTCGCGAACTCACCGTTAGCATCCAAGTGCATGACGCGGCCGGCCGGCACGTCGAACGTGACGGTGGCGGACAGCTTGGTAGCGTAATCGAGTGCCGCGGGCTCAAACCAGCCCTTGAGCACATCGATGCCATGCTCGAACATAAGAGAAGGGTTACAGGAAGTTGTCATCTTTTAGTGACCTCCGTGTTATCGGGAAACCACAGGGTTTAACCCGGTCCCATCTTGGGATTCGTCGTGAAGTGACTACTCCGAGGTGGGTGGATTGAGCCCTAAACGTGAAAACAGACGTTGAGACGACTCCTTCACCATCGTCGTCCGTAAACCGGGACGAGGATCTTGAAGGCTATCGTACTGTCGTCGGCCGTTTCCGGCCGTCTTGGTGTGCCCGGGATCAACGGGGGTACCAAGGGAGTTCTCCGCAGTATTCCGGTGAACGGCCACCTTGCACAGAAGCTCCAACGCTTGCACGGGATCTTTCAAGATCTCGGCAGCCTTGGTCCGCTGCACTTCGGTATCCTCGATCCTTTCACCGGAAACCAGAGCGTCCACGACCTGCGGAATAGCGGCCGCGACCTTCTCTCGTTGCTGCTCGGTGGCAGCAAACTGCTCTGCCGCTTTGGTCAGAGCAGCGTCGGCATATCCAGTGAGTTCGATTACCTTCTCGGGCAACGCCTTCACCGGAGTTTCGGTTGCTGACATTCTCTATCCTCCGTGACTAGCTTCCGGCCAACCACCGGCCGAAGCAATCACAAGGGTTAAGGTTACAAACCCAGCAGTTCGCGGACGTGATTCTTCATCACGTCACGAAGCTGACGTTGCCGAGGCTCACTGGCCTCTTTCATCTGGTACTTACCAGATAACTTGAACTTCTGCACGGCGGTCGCAATCTTTGTCAGATACGCGGCACGATCGGCACCCTGCTTCACTTGGCCGTCACCGGCCATGGCCTCCATACCTCCGCCCATCATTGGCGGCGGCAGTGGGGCAGCCTCGCCACCCATTGGGGCACCCATTGGAGCACCGCCTTCGGGGGCGCCCATTGGAGCACCACCTGCGGGACCACCCATCGGGGCACCGCCCGCGCCGGCGGCTTCGACAAGGGCTTCAATCGGGATACCAAGTTCTTCCAACGCCGCGGCCAGTTCGGCGAGTGCTTCCTCTTCGGAGGGTCCACCTCCTTCGAGTCCACCCATCCCGCCTCCCATCCCGCCTCCCATTTCACCGCCGCCCAGAAGGGCGCCAAGATCGGGGGGCGCACCGCCTGCAGGTTCCCCACCGGCTGCCGCTGGAGGAGCACCTCCACCAACGTCACCGCCGGCTTCGTTCGCCCCGGACGACGCATCGTTAGGGCCCGCGTGGACTTCACCGTCCTCCTCGTCGGGTGCAACGACAGCCGTTTTCTGCTGGCGTGCCAGGAACGTGGTGTAGAAGGAACCAAACAACTCGGCATCGGTCTCCGCGTCGCGGATCGTCTGCGCGATCGTTTCCTTCACACCACTTGCAGCAGCCTCCTTGGACAAACCAAGAGCGGCCGCCAACTCGTATCCCGCCTGCATTGGATTTCCGCTGGGTTCTTCCACTGCAGATTCCCCGTTAACGGCATCGGCGGCCTTCTGGAGACTTTCCGAAAGAGGCGTCTTTAGCGTTTCCGCCGCCGCCTTCTCCTTCTCTTTCTCCTTGGACTTACCGGCACCACCGCCGCTGGGTTGAACGTGCTCGCCTTCGGCACTTCCACCCGCCGGGGTCATAGGGGCACTGGTTCCCGGCTTCGACTTGGGATCACTGCTCTCGGCCTTCTTCTCGGGCGCGAGCTGCGTTCCGAAACCGTTGGCCAAGTCTGCGAGAACCTCGTTCGCCACGGCGGTGAACTTGGTGTGGGCTTCCTTGAACGAAAGGGCGCCGTATTTCTCGCCGTCCTCGGTCTTGGCCGGATGGGACGTACCAGGGTCGTCTTTGTCACCCTTGTAGTCGTCCTCAACGGAAGGATCTTCCCCGGTGGCCGATTGCTGTGTTCCAATATTGAGCTGGACCGAGTCCTGCTCGTCTTGGTTGGGCGTGGCCTCCGAAGTGCTATCCACGGCGGGGGCTTTCTGATCCGCCTTGACGTCGGCCGTATTCTCGCTCGAACGTTCACCCTCGGTGGCCGTCTGGGCGCTGTTATCGACGTCGGCGGTCGGGTGCGTAGAAGCACCCTGATATCCCCCAGGGTCAGGCGGAGTTGGTGCACCAGTCTTTTCGTGGCCGGCAGCCGCAGCCGTCTTCTCCTCTTGGATCTCGTCCGCGAGGGCGGACAAAGCACTGAAGAGCCGACCTTTTTGGGTCGGCGAAGCGGTCGCAGTCATGATTAGTCAACTCCTTTGACGCGCGTCTTGCGTGACATCTTGCCAGGAACAATCGCTACATAGCGTAATTCTGAAGCAAAGTCATAGACGTTGTCAACTGCATTTCTGTATCCGACTCCGGAATTGACCCTAAAAATGCAAGTTTATAAAGGGCGTACTCCTCGGCCATATTGGCCACGGGACCCCGATGGGCCGCCGATTTCTCGGTGCCGGCCTGGGAATCCACGTAAAGTACGTCCGTTTCTCGCAGTGCCGCCTGGGTCACGCGGCGGCGTACGTGCACGTCCTTGACGGATAGCGCACTTGCCTGCTTTTCAGCCCAGAGTCGGAATTCAGGCGAAGCAGCAGGCCCGGGGATAAAGGGTGTGGCGGCCACCCGTTCGGGTAGGTCGCCCCTGGCTAGCAATCGAGAGTAGACCCCCGGCAACTCCCGTTGTACGGTTTCAGCCGTCGAGGCCGCTTTTTCACGGTCCTGACCGGCCGCAAGTTCAAGAAACCGGTCTACCGGGAGGGAAATCCGTGCATCGGCCAAGGCCCGGAGGGCCTGACCGATCTTCTCCCGGTAAAGCGGCGGTGGCAGTGTATCCGTCGCTTGTACGCTCTTGGCAAAGGCGCCCGCAAGGTGCCGGTGGACCATCTGCCCGCGCTGGATATCAGCTTCCATATCCGCGAGCTGGTACGCCAGCTTGAGCATCCGCTGCACCTCGCTGGGTTGCGTCTTGTCGACCAGCAGCTCGTACGGAAGGGTCACACCGAAGGCCTCGGCCAGCTCTGCCCCACCCATCGTGTCGCGGCCCGCCGCCTTCAGCATGCCCGTGGTGTAGGCAATGCGGTCCGCCGGCCGGAAGACGTGTGAGATATCGAAGAAGCGGGGATCGGGGTTGTCCGCGTGCAGGTGGTGGATTCCACCGTCGATCTCCACCAAGGCCCCGATGTTGTCCTTCAAACCGCCGGCCTTGCAGTGGCCGCCGTTCTCTTCGCTATCGCAGTATTGGGCGCGGCTGGGGGCCTTGTTACCGCAGTAACTACAAATATCGTGGCTAACACGACAGTTTTTGACAGCGACACCAAGGGCCGTGTACGATCCATCCACCTCTACGGCAATATTATGCACAGGGCCAGCATATGCCACTCGCCGCACCCGGCGAATCCTACGATAAACGAAGCCAGCATCCACATAGCACTGCAACTTCGTCGCCGTGTACGGTTTCGACACTGCGACCGCACTTTGGTATTTCAGATGGGAAATATCACGAACATGTAGTGCATCCCCGGTGTACTTATAACCTGCCGGTACACAGTCTGTCGGGACCTGCTCCAAATGTGACGGCGGGACCTCTACTACGTACGGCCGCCTACGCTTTCGCTTTCGATACGTTGTATCCGACGTAATCCGGGCTGGAATATTATTCCGCCATAGAATCGTCGCTAGCTGCCAAGCAAGCGTACGCGAAACTGTCGTCGCGGAAAGTACTTTCCGCGTCCGGTTCCAACATCCATCACCGTGAATCCATCGTGATACGATCTCCATCTGCGTAGTGGGTGGCCATCGCATGATTACAGGACTGATACGCTTCGCATGCGAATAACTTCCGCCAGCTTCATGCAAACGGTTGGCCAGTTCGACACTGCGAATGTGAACTAATTTCACAGAACCGTTCGGATGATTATTTGTCTTATTCCGTACGTAGACACGTCCGCCTGGATAGCCCAACGCCGCTGCCAATTCTAAGACTTCGGCAACATACCTACCCTCTTCGACGGCGAAAGAGAAATCGACGCCCTCCACAACGGAACGACGCTGCACGACGTTTCCCTCCGCCAAATAATAACCGAGCAACCGCGCAAAATTGGTATCTCCGGTACCATCGATTGTCGTATCGAACGGCGTCCTAACATAATCGCCCGGCACTAATTGCGATGCTGGGTACCAACCCTCAGCATACTTTTCATAATCTCTGTATGCTAGTTGATGCTGCGGATCTTTCTTTTGCCAGAGGTGGGACCTAAGCGATTTGAATTGCCCACTACATACCGGGCACGTAGGGGACTTCCCTCGCGGTGTCGGCCGTAGCCACACGGAGTGATCCAGCGTAGCCAGTAATTCGTCTGGCAAGCCTACGGCACGGATTCCAACTAGATCCCCATCGTAATCAACCGTGTGTCGTTGATCCACTTTGCAAACGGCCCCAGTATGCGTTCGCACGCGCGCTCCTAACGAAACCTGCTCGATAGGTACTTCTGAATCATCGTCCAACCGCACGAGTGTGCCGGGCGGAAAACATGCCATCGACACTCCAATATCCTTACCCTCCGCGAGCTTCTGCATCTCGCGATCGGCAAACAAACCCCCGTTCCGGCGGGCAGCATCTTTGGAGCCGTTCAACGACACCACCAGCTCTATCCGCTTCATGGGCTCGTGGAATACCGAGTACTTGACCTGGCCGTAACTCTTCGCTTTGTTCTTGTTCTTGTGGTCCCGGTAGAAGCGGGCGTGCTTCTTGAACGTGGGATGGTACTCGCGGCAGATCGTCCGTCGAAAACCGTCCCCGTTGCGGTTGGCGCCGTAGTCTTCGGTGGCCCCAACAGCCAGAAGATGAACCAGGGGTTCGTCGCTTTCCAAATCGCGGGCCAGCTTAGCGATTTCGTGGGCCAGGGGCGCCCCCGCCCGCTTCTCGAACGCGCTCAGGTCTACGCCGACAAGACCGTGGCTGGAAACCTTGATCAGCGCAACCACAGGCTCGCTGAAGTCTTGCGCCCCTGGCGCGATAATCTTGATCATGCTCATGGGTTCCGTCCCCGCTACTGCTGGGGTTGGTATTGTGGCTGCCCAAAAAGAGACTGCGTGGCGTACCGTTCGGCTTGACCGCCGCCCCAGGCACCGAGTGCTGCCGCTAGCAACCCCTTGATACCGAAACGGCCGAATGGTTTAAGCGGTGCCCTACCCGCATGATAAGTCTTCATCGCCTCACGCGCCGTCTCCGGACTTATACCGGGAACCTGCCCGCGATAAGAAAACCGTCGAGCCGGGCGTCCCCACGTCGCTGGGTTCCACGTAGGCCTCGTTCTCGCCTTGCCTTGGTCCAAAAGCAGTTTACGTGCGCTACCTGTCGGCAACGTCTCTGCCTGGGCAGCAGTGCTATGGAGGTTGCGGATGAGGTTCCAACGGTCGCCGATAACCCGTGCGGCGGGTCTGCCAAACACAGCCGCGGTGGCACCGGCGGCGGCTCCAACTGGATGTCCCCCCGTGATAGTCTGGCCAGCCTGACCAGCAGCCTCACGCAGGGGGTAGTCATCCTCGCCCCACCTATCTACATATTTCTCGCCTACTGCCCCCAGGCCCTTAGCAGTCCTTTCCGCGGCATCAAGCAACGAATCGTCCGGCGGAGCAGCCGGAGTGGTCGGAGTGGTTGGAGTGGTTGAAGTAGTTGGAGTAGTTGGAGCAGTTGGAGTAGCCGAAGGAGCCTGTTGCTGCTTAATGATCCGAGCCGCCTCTTCCCTAATAAACGTATCGCGGTCCGGCATCTTAAAGCCTTTGGTTGCCTCGATATCGTATTTCTGGCCAGCCTGGGTTTTAGCATCCTCCATAGTTGAGAAAACGCCACTTAACGGGAATTCGAGACCCCGGTAGGCTGCAGTACCGGCGGCACCCAGGCCCGCGCCAAGGAGGGCTCCGTGGAGCGCCCGGCGGAAGGGCTGCTTCTTGCGCCGGCGACTGAACAAGGAACTAGCCGCTCCTCCAACGCCACCGGCGCCTGCACCAATAATCGCGTTACGCAGCGCTTCCATGCCCACGCTCTTCCAATGCTTTGCTCCGGTCAGGTCGGCCTTTGGCCCCGTGAAACTCTCCTGCAAGTTGACGCCAGGGTCCTTGAGATTGCCGATAAACGTCTGAACGTTCTCTTTCCAGTCCCCCGCCGCCGTCTTGACCAGACCACCACACCGGCGCGCACGAGTGGCCCGCACCGCCAGCACCGCGGCAGCAAACTTGACAGTGAGTTCAGGAGAGGACGGATTGGACATCTGGTGTTCCCAACTGTTGCGTTGGTTCCGTGAGCTTCTTCTGCTTCTCTTCGGTATTGAGGAGTTGCTCCACCTCGTACGGATCGAGTGACCCCTGGGCCAGCCGCTTCCGCAACAGCCCTTGCATTAAGAGTCGCTTGTCGGCGGCCCGTGGCGCCATTTGGACGATTTCGTTGTACGCACCCAGCGTCTCTCCGGGATCGTATCCGGCAATCACGGAATCGTTGATCATCAAATCCTGTAGCATTGTCTGGGCCCGGATGCCCCGGAGACGCTGCTCGTGCTCTGGATCGGTCAGTTCGCTGTACGTAGACTCAACCCCGGCCTGCGATGGTTTCGGCGAGAGGACTTTCTTCAACAACGCCCCCGATAGTGCTCCCGTCAAGAAGCCGGCTTCCTTCTCAGAACCCGCTGAGGATGGAGGCCCTTCCAGTACCGATCGGGGCCGCGGTTGGACGAAAGGGCGGAGGAGAGCCTCCGACCTCTCCGCAGCATCCTTGTAGATGCCGTTGTACGCCGCCTTCTTCTTTTTGTAAGCGTCTACCTCGTCGAGGAGCTGCGAGATCAAGGCGTACGGTTCGCCGTCCGCCGGCTCCAGGCCAGGTTTTTTATCCGCCGCCCGCTTATGCCGGGAGAACTTCATCAACCCGGGCGTCACTTTGACGAGTTGATCCATTACCTGCCGGCCCTTACCGCCGTGCATGATCGTCACTTGTTCCCTGACGATCGGAATGGGCGAGGCCCCGGGGCGGCGAAAGTAATCGGTCAGCTCCATGAACGTGGTGGCCATCTTCTCCCGGGCACCGGACATCGCCAACCGGGCCTCAGCAACCTTCCGCTGAAGCCATTCCGACTCGCCGTACGCCTTTCGCATCCGCATCATGGGGTCCGTGGGATAGGATTCGGGAGCCGCAGCACCCAAACTCCAATCGACTTCCCGGCTACAGATAGCCCGCTTCTCCCTGCGCCGGAGGATACCGGTTGGCGGGATCGCGTACTCGGTCGAGATTACCTCGGTTCGCTGTTGCTCGGCGGCCGTTTTGACGTCGTCCGGGTACATCAATTTCAACACCCGGGAGGCGTCGGCCAGCGGGAAGTCCGCAGACTTATCCATGGCGTCGTTCCCATCGACGCGCTGCCGGGTGGTTCGCCCCGTATTATAGGCGTGAACCATCAAGTTGACGCTGCCCGGCGGAATCCCATCCTCCGCGGCAACCTTCGCAATTGCCTCGCTGGGATCCTCACCGTCATTGACAAGCACGGCGGTCTTCTCGATCGCTTGAAGCAGCTTGTCCTCGGCCTGCTTACTGATCTTTTTCATCTGAGCCTCCTGCTTCCTCCGCGATACTCAAAACGTGGGGCGACGGTGGATATTTCATCTGCCGGAGCATTTCGGCGTTTGGCAGCTTGTGTCCGGCAGTCACTATCATGGTTTCCTCGAACGAAAGCTCCACGGGGAGCTTGTCGAACTCCTCCGCGGGACCACCGTCAACCAGCATATCTTTCTCCCGCGGATCGCGGTTCCCGACTGCAAACGGCAGGTTAGTCATCATCGCCATGATGTGTTCGAGCAACTGGTCCTGGGCCTTGCCCACGCTATCCGTCGTCCGTTCGATCTCGACGAACTTGGTAAAGATATGGAGCAGGTCGATTTGGGTATTAAAGGACACCGGCACCGTCTTGGCGGCCAGCGCGGCTTTCATCTTCATCGTCCCGATGGCGTCGTCCTGGAACACCATAGTCACGGTATCCGGCGTACCACACCATATCGGGTTGACCATCTTGCTGGTCAGTGCGTCCAGCACGTACGGACCGTAGTAGTACGCATAGAGTTTCCAGATTGCACTGTAATCGCGCTCGGCAAAACTTCGTTGAAGCGCAGGCCCGATGACGGAATGGAGGATGTATCCCGGGTGATCCAACTTCTCCCGGACGTTGAAAAAAATACACTCGTACGCTTCAACCTGTTCCGGCGCCAGGCCGCATTTGAATCCGATGGTCCAGTTCTCTTCTCGGGCCAGGATGCACGCTTCCACCTGATGTTTTGTCGGGTTGTTGTCATCTTGCCAGGCATAGTGCGCCCAGAACAAATCGGGGTAGCGATTGGCGACGCGCCGCTTCAACTCGTCGTTGTCTGCTTCACGTATCGCACGGCGGAATGCTACCGCCTGCTTGATCCACTTGAACCCGGCTGGGCCGTCGTAACGGCGCGTGGGATTCGGCTGCAGCTCATCGACGATGGCCATGGCGCGCTGCCACCGCCAACTTGGCGGCCGCAACGGGTTGTCACGCGAACAATCTAGTAGCATATTAGCCCAACTGGCTGGTGAGGATTTCCAAAGCCAACTCGTAGACCTTCATACCCGTGCCGGTCGCCAAGACACGGACATAGAGCCTCCGTGTTGGGTTCGACGCTTTGGAGTCCTGGTTGACGTAGGGATAACTCTTGTTGAACTCGGCGAAAGGCGTCCCGGCGGTGTAGCCCTTCTCGCCGAATACGCTGTACATCGTCCGGTCGTGCGAACTTGGTGCAGCCGACGACATAGAGCTGCCCGACGAACTGCTGGTTGGCGGGCAGGCTACAGACTTCGTATACAACTCGAAGGCACAGTCTGCATCGGCACCGCCGACGTTGTTGAACTTGATGGCCGCGATCATCCCGCGCCACGGTGCATTCAGTTCGATGCACGCCTCCTCGCCTCCAACAACCTCCAAATGGAAGGGGCCAGCTAGATAGGGTGTACCGCTCATGTCCTTACCTCCCAGGCAAGCTTGAACTGGCCAGCGGCAACGACGAGCTTCTCAGCAACGTCCGGCGGCAAGTCCTCAAGCAGCTTGTTGAATTTATGAGAATTGCATGACCCGCACAGTATTACGGCGTTGCCGGGACGAAGTCCATGCCCTTTGGATAATGGGAGCAGATGGTCAACCGTCAAGTCCTCGGCGGTCTTGCAGAGAACACATCCTTGCTGGAGCCGCCGAAGAGCGACATCCATCTCGATAGTCCAGTTGATATCCATCTCTCGTTTACGTTCGAGTCGCTCACGGGCCTTCATGGCGAGGTAGGCCGGCGTTCTGGATAGACCGTGAGTAGTTTTGGCGGCTACAACTCGCTCCAACCGAAAGCACCCACACGACGTTGTATGGCCATTCCGCAGGTCTGCGACTTTAACAACCTTGGTTCGCCCGCAATCACACTGGCAAAGCCAGAAACCTGTTGGTTTGGCCCGTTCGATCACCGTCATGCGGCCATAGCGATCACCGGGTTTGGCTCGCGTGGGAAAATTGGTATATTGCTGACAGCCGCATGACTTAGTCTTTCCCTGGCGCAGACTCTGGCCCATCACGGTTTTCATCGCACCGCATTTGCAAAGGCAATTCCAGTACGGTTTACCATTCAGCTTCCCAGCATAGCTAAGAACTGTTAGGCGGCCATACTGCTTACCAGTGATATCTTGTATTTGCGGGGCCATCTACCTCTTGCTGCTCCTTTAGACGTTTGCAGTCTCATCAACATTGAGATCAACCGCATCCTCTTCAGGATACGGCTCAATCGTTTTCTGCTTGAGAAAAAGCACGACGTCACCCATGGACTCGAATGTGTTACGCAGGCTATCCTCCAGCTCCGGCATATCCTGCTTTCCGAACCGATCGGCAAACTGGTCTCCGTGCCAGTAGAACATGAACAAAATTCTGCCGAGCCGATCCATGCCCTTGATGAGATCCGGTATGTACTGGTCGATCATGGTGTCGTCGCGGACGGCCTTCAACATCGATCCGATCATGGCCGTGTCGAAGACCTCTTGTTGCCCGCTGTTGGTGGCCCGCTGGACCATGTCAAAGTCCATCGGCTCACCCACGGCACTCGGCCGGACGTCGTACGCGTCCCGGTTGTCCCCGGGGTTCATCCCCTCCACCGGCAGCTCGTATTCCGACTCCGTCATCGTCGGCCCGCTCCAACCCATTTCGTTGCCGCCGCTCATCATCGGGCCCGGGTCGGTCGGCGCGGTGGGGCCGCCATGCGTCAGATACGGATCCCCCTGGAACGGCTGGGCGTGCTTGACAAAGAACGTGTACTCGCGGCCGTCAAGTACGCCGGCCTGCTTGATGACCGCCCGGGCCGCTTTCTCCCGGAGCCCATGATCCGCGACCAGGTGAATGAGAGCCTCGTTGTAGCTCATCATCCGATCGTCGATCTGCACCGTGCCGGCGTCCTTGGTACGGGCATGGACGCGCTGGGAGAGCTGAGACATTATGTGCAGCTCGGCGTCGAGAATGTTGCCCGGACGGATCGGCGGCGGGTCGCTGGAACTGTCATCGCCGGGAGAGCAAGCAATGGGTTCATTGGCGTCCCTGTCCTGCATAGCCTCGTCGCCCTTGGACGGTTCGACCTTGAGGAGCTTATAACCCCTGGGCACATACAGGTCGCCGCGGATGCTCCGAAGGTCAGTACCCTCCTTGGCGTCGAGATGTACCCGTTGCCCGTCCCGCCACGAGTCGTAGTCGTAGGGACCACCGATGTCCTCGCAACGATCGTGTGACGTAAAGGCACTGTCGCTGTACCCATATTCGCAATGGTCCGAGAAGTCGACCTCGTAGCTCGGTTCGCCGTAGGCGTCACCCAGCGTACCTGTGGCCCGAAATGGCAGCGTGGCGTTGGCACGGGGGCCGATGAGCATCACCCGGCCGCCCTTGTACTTCTCGCTCGCGGGTAAGCTGTCAGGAGTGCTGAGGCCGTCGTACCATTCGTCGTACTCGGTACCCTCGATACGGGCGCAGCACCAGACGCGAGATGGATGGACGTTGAGCCAGTTGCGCGTGCCCTCGTCGAGACGAACCACGGTGCAGAAAATCTTCCGGCCGTCCGGCCCGTGCGGTTGGTGAGCCACGTAGCAACGCTCGAAGGTCCCCGGTTTGACCAGCACCTCGTAGATGCCAGACTCCATGGGGTTGAACAACTTCTGCTCGACCTGGACGTTGTAGGGAACCGAAACCTCGTCGCCCGTCCGGCGGTCCTGGATCAGGACGCCGTCACGTAGAAGCCTCTCGGCGTCCGCCTCGTCTAAGCCACTGGGCAGCTCAGTTTGCTGTGTGGCTTCGTAGGTAATGACCCGCAGAGCGCCACTCTTAATGGGGTGCTCTGGAGGAGGCACGTCCAAGACAGATCCAATCGCGGGCGAGGTGTCAAACCGATGTTGTGGCTGTCTCGGCGGATCCAGAACGCTGCCGGACGACTTGATTCGGAAGGAAGCACTCGCGATGGCCTCCTTGAGGAAATCGATGCTGCCGTGGTGATCGATGACCGCCTGGGCAATTTTTGGGAATTGCTTGAGAGTTTCCACTAGCCACTGAAGCTGATCCAGGCTGGCCGATTCCTTGCAGAATCGGGGCAGGTTCAACTCCTGACGATGAGCTGCCAGTTCTGCTGTGACATCGGTCAGGGCGGTTGCTGCTATCTTCGGAAGAAGGGGGTCGACCCAGTTCGCGTATTTCCCCGGCGATTTGCCGAGGCGGGCCATATCGGGCTGACGCACACCTAGCTGGGCAGTGTTGCGAGTCACCGAGTCGCCAAGGATGTTCGGCTTTCTATTCAGGATGTAGTTCAGCCACCCTTCAGCCATTGGCACGAACAGGTCCTGATCCTTGAGGTAGAGAAGCTCGTGACCCTTGAGGTCGCCCTGAAGAAAGAAGACGGGGGCGAAGAGCAACTGGGAACCCACTTTGAATCCAAATACGCCGATTGCGCGGGTATTGTCGTCATTTCGATCTAGGAGTTGAAACCCTAGTTCGTGGTCGAGCAAAGAGGGTGCTTTATCCCGAAGATAAGCATGACTTAAGTTGCTAAAACTTAATTCAAAGCTTGCATCTTGCCCGTCGCCGCCGAGTTCAGCGAGCTTGAGTTGTGAACGATTAAGAGACCGGACTCGATTTAGTGCTTGCGCCTTGGTGAGCGTTACCATCTTGGTAATCCCCCTCGTCTTGATGAGGACAGTATCCGTATCTTGCGTAGGCCCAGTTGCAGTTAGAACAAAGTACGCGGAATCCAGACGGATAGTTGTTTTTCTTCAACCAATGATAGATCCTAATCGCAGTTGGGTCATCCCGTCGATGCTTTGCGCCACCGCCATCCACATGGTCCATTTGTAGAAATTCCGCGCGAATCTCTCCGCAACAAGCACACCTACAACCGCCATAAGCAGCAAATACTTCGTCCCTGAGCTTCTTAGTGCGTATCTGATTCCGTTCGTTGGTGCGCAGGCGACACCCCTGACACATCTTGAATCCCTTCTCCACCTCCTGCATCCCACAATAGGTGCAAATACCCCCAGCACGTCGTTTAGCTCGCTTCTTCCGAGTCTTTACACTCATCCCCCTAGCACATTCTGCGCAATGCACCTTCCCTGGCATAGCTAGTCGCCCACAGCTTCCTTCGCACAGCCCAGCCGCTCTACGCTTCGAGTACTGCTCCTTGCAGTGCTTGTTGTACCGTGCCAAGTATCGATTATTGCAGATTTCACACGTCAGGACCCCCACTCTCGCCGGGTTCTGACCGCATATAGTGCAGATTCCGGCCGCTTTGCGCGCCAGATACCGTTTTGCATTACCTTTCTTGGCCAATTTCAGGTGTCGGTCATTACAGGTCTTGCACTTCAGGATTCCCTTCTCGGCCGGGTTCTGACCACAGGTGATGCAGATCCCTTCCTGCTTCAATCGGCGATAGCGTCGTTGTACTGCTGCCAGGTTTTTGGTAGTCTCGGACATGGTGGCAACCTCCGGTCGCAAACTACGGGTTGCTGTCACGAGCCCCGGCCACAACCGGGGCTCACTTTTCTTCCAGTATCGTATCACTCCTCATTGAACAAATCTAGCCGACTTCAGTGAATGGGTTTCCCGATTCTTCCCTGCTGCACCTCCCGCTCCTTGGTGGCCCCCCAGCCTTTCGTCAGCCCCAGGTTTCCAAAGCTGGATCCAGACGCCAGCGCCGGCACGAACGAAGTGCCG
>SDBU01004644.1_pt1 | contig 16784 bp, 16 predicted proteins | sample 2277071 | NCBI WGS metagenome assembly SDBU01 (sample SAMN10397929, study PRJNA504765) | marine sediment metagenome | isolation source: marine sediment core GS08_GC12, 126 cmbsf | place: Arctic Ocean: Gakkel Ridge, Loki's castle | collected 2008 | reverse complement strand
TGAATGGTTTATTTATTTACATGCAGATGTATACCTTCCTGAAAATTGGTATGATATTATGAAAAAATCTAAAAAAAAATATGATTGGTTTGAATGTAGTAGGCGTCATGTGGCTCTTTTTGAATACATAGTTGGTTACCAAATGAAAAATGAACGTGCTTATTCTGGTAGCCAGATAGGGAGGAAAAAAGCGTTTGAAAAGATAATACCGATAATTGAAGATGATTATCTTTATCGAAATGAAGATATTATTTTTGCAGAATTAATAAAATTTAATGGTTATAAATATGGACGTGTTTTAGATACATATCATTATCATCAGGTTATGGATAAGAAAGGAACCAAAGAACCTAAATTCAAAATATCACTTCAGAAAAAAGAAAATAAAGAATTTAGAATAAAAACTCATTATATGCAAGCAAAAGGGATAATAAAACATTTATATCCAAAACCGTATTTAATTAAAAATGTAAACCGTTCATTAAAAATCCTATATGATAATTATGAAATTAATCTTGAAGGATTTCGAGATTGGGTAAAAAAAGAAAATAAAATCTGGTTAAAATTTATCAAAACCGAGTATTCTATTCTTCAGAAAATGATAAAATTTTTATTAAAATTATCTAGGCGTATTTATAAGAAGATCTTCGATATCTAAGAATTGTTTAGACAGATATTGAAAAATTTAGGAATAACCTTATTTTCTTAATCAGAAAAAATTATAGTTAATGCATTAATTGTTGTTATCAAAATCATGAAGAATATCTGTGATTAAATTGATTTCCTCTCCTGTTAACTAAGGATGCATTGGTAAAGAAAGAATTTCTTTGCATAATTTTTCTGTTTGAGGTAAATTTTTATTTATAGAGAGAATCTTAGGCAAACATTAGTGAAATTTTTTTTCTCTTTTTAAATTTTCATAGTGTGAGATATCTCTAGTTTTAAATACCTTCGCAGGGTGTCCGCCAGCTATAGCATATTTTGGGATGTCACTAACGACAACACTACCAGCTTGTATTATTGCACCTTCACCTATGTGAATACCCGCCATTATTATCACATTCATTCCAACCCATACATTATCCTCTATAATAACATCCTTAGGGATGTATTTGGAATCATAAGGAATTGTTTTACCTTTATTGAAATTATGTACGTTGGTGAATATTATTACACCTTCTCCTGAATGAAAATTATTTCCAATAACTAATTTACCCCCACCACCATGAACAACAAGACCATTAAAACTAGTATTTCTTCCCAAATAGGTTTGTGGAGATAATAATGTATTAGAAAATGGTTTAATAAATGGAACGCTCTTATAACTCGCAATTATCTTTAGATTTTTACGAATTAGCATTTTTTGACTGATTTTTTTCCGGAAAGAAAAAATTGATTTACGGAGCATTTATCTTTCGAATTTTTTAATTTAATAATATTATTCGCAATTTTTTAAATTTATAAATTATGTATTGATAGTTCAATTTTGAGAATAATAGGTATTTCTTGGCAAATTTTATGAAATAATAGTGATATAATTCTGATTCATCTAAATCAATCTTAAAACTAGGAGATAATAATTTGAATTTTAACTTATTTAATTCTTCTGAGAAATACATTTTTATATTTGGTTTATATTTCTTTTTTAGAACCATTCGCTCTTGAATATAGTGAAGATAACGATCCAAAATATATCTAATTAGCAATTTAAACAATAAATTATTGATAAAATTCTTATAAAAGTAGGTTAAAAAACCCTTTACAGTACTTTTTTTTTTTACAGAGTTCATTACTTTTAGAACAGACTAATTTTTTTAATAAAATAATATTAATTTAAAAATCATCAGTTGTTATATTATAGAACTTCTTTAAATCTTTTTTTGCGACTCTTCCTTCAATTTCTTTAAATTTAACAGGAGGTATTCCCGGATCACTTCTTACGAACATGACATCGGCTCGCCTTATTTTACTACCCTTCTTAATCTCTTTCTTTAATACAATACTTTTTTTACATATAGCTCTATAATTTAACTCTCCAATAGTAAAATCTCTAATTTCTTTTTTACCTATTGTTTTTTCGCTCTCTCTGACTAATCTACAAAATTTAACAAAATTCTCTCTATCTAAAGAAGATTCATAATCTATTCCTTTATCTTCTCTTGTAAGAATAAAGTGTTTCTCAATAACTTGACTACCATAAGCAATAGCCATCATTGGAATTATTTTCGCTAAAATTGATCCTCCATCAACGTGATCATAAAATCCTACATTTAAACCAAATATTCTTTCTAGTGTTTTCATATAATTTAAATGAGTATCTTCTAATTTTGTCGGAAAACCTTGATACCCGTGCATTAGAACAAGTTTCTCATTTCCATTTTCTCTTAAAATTTTAATTGCTTTTTGAATTTCTTCTAGCCTTACGGCACCACAACTCAGAAAGATTGGCTTTTTGGTTTTACCCATTGCTTCTAAAACTTCAGGATTAGAGGAATCTGAGGAATGAATTTTGAATGCATCTACACCTTTTTCGACCAAAAATTTTATACTTTCAACATCATATCCCGCAGCAAAAAATAGTAAATCATTTTTTTTAATGATTTTAATAACTTGAGACCACTCCTCTTGAGATAGTTCTAACCTCGTTGTTAAATCCCAATCTTTGTATGTAGGTGTCATGTAAACTTCTTTTTTAAAAACCTGTATTTGAATCGCGTCAGCCTTGGTTTTTACAACAAATTTAACTAAATCACATGCCAAATTGATATCTCCTTGATGAGCACATGCCATTTCCGCTATTATAAAAGTTGGATATCCTTTTCCAATGATTTTATTCTTAATCTCTACATTATCGATCATATTATTACTCGACCTAAATAAATTAAATATTTATATTAAGAGAATTGGTGAATTTTACAAATGAATCATAAATTATAAACTTATTCATCTAATTTCCCAAATTTAGTAATTCTACCTAATTCCTTCAAGCTTTCACCTTATGGTTGAGACAATTCCATTCAGTGGATTAAAAATTTTATCGGCATTCAATATTCGGGGGATTATTCTCTCATATTATTCTGGACATTTCAATTTTTTTATGATAATCCTTTTTTCATCAATATTCTATAATTTTTATACACCGGGCAGGAAAAAGTAAATCTTCTTTCCTCTTTATAGAGAAATAATTATCGTAATGCAGGGTATAATGGATTTTTTATTAAGACAGATTCAAATCAAATGGCTCCTCTCAAAATAAAATTAGATGATTAATAAAAATTCTCTCTTCATCATGAGAAAATGTAAATTAATATCACTAGGTTCAATCTTGATGTAGTTTTGAGAAAATACTTATGTCACTATAAATAAAATGGATCAAATTTAATGATTAATTAATTTATAACAATATAGGAAGTAAATGGATTTAATGGTGTTCGTTGGATTTTATATTTATCTAAACCGTATACTTCTTTTAAAGCTAAGGTTTCTCCAGGGTAATCTTTAAATAGAAGTTGATCAAAACCTAATACGCTTCCTTTAGTAAGAAAAGGTTTTATTAATTCATGGCATTTTTTAGTAGGTTCATATATGTCTAAATCGAAATATGCTAATGCTATAATTGTCTCAGGGTTATTATCCAAATATTTTTTAAGTGTTATTGATACATCTCCCTTAATAATTTCATACTTTTTAATATGGGACAATGGGCTCTCAGTTTCGTGGTAATTTAAAATTGTGGTCAAATAATCTTCGTAATTCTCCATTACGGAATAAGCACCAACTTTACTTATTTTAGCATTTCCATCCTTTTTATGAATGGATGGGAATCCTTCAAATGTATCAAAACCTACGATTTTTCTGCTATAATTATAAGGTTCATAAATTCCACGAAAAGACTCAAATAATGCTAAATTTTGTCCCCATCTTACTCCAAATTCAATAATTATACCATGAACATTAATAATTTTCTTGTATAGTTCATGCATAAATAAAACTCTTGATAATGCCTGTCTATTTATAAATAAACCTAAATTCTGTAGAATTTCATTTTTAGGTATAGGACAGTTTTTAAAAAGATTATAAAAATTCTCTCGAGAAATCTGTTCTTTTTCAGAAGAATGATTGCTTGTTAGCATTTCTTTTCTGTGTTCCTTCATATAAATTAATCCTTCTTCAAAATTTTTTATATTTAATTCAAGTTCGATTTTTTTTTAGTTAATTTATGTCTAACGCCACATTTTTTGCATGTATTGCATTTTGCTAAATAAAATCGATTGGAGAAATTAGTTTTTTATTATATAAATATTTAAAAATATTTATTAAATAAAATATTAATTAGAATAAAATTTTACGATTAACTCAATCTAAACAAAAATGAACGAATTTTCTATTAACGGGAAGAAAATAGGTCAAAATTATCCAATTTTTTTAATCGCTGAAGCGGGTGTCAATCATAATGGTGATATAAATATAGCTAAAAAATTAATTGATATCGCTGTCGATGCTAAAGTTGATGCGGTTAAATTTCAATCTTTTAAAACTAGTAGAGTATTACTTAAAACTGTGCCAAAAGCAGAATATGCGAAAAAAAATATTGATGATAATGAGTCCTATTATGACATGGTGAAAAAGCTTGAATTAAACAAGGAAAACTTTAGAATTTTAAAAAAATATTGTACCCAAAAAGGAATTATTTTTCTATCTACCGCTTTTGATGAGGTATCTGTCGAATGGCTTGAAGACATAGGTATTACAGCATATAAAATAAGTTCCACTGATGTAAATAATTACATTTTGTTGAAATATATTTGTTCTAAGAAGAAGCCAATTTTATTATCAACTGGTATGTCCAATATGAAAGAAGTAAAAGAATCCGTAAGTTTCATCTTATCAAATAATATCAATAAACTAGTAATCTTACAATGTACTACAAATTATCCTGCAGAATTTGAGGAATTGAATTTAAACGTAATAGATACTTATAAAAAGGAATTTCCAGAACATATAATTGGATTTTCGGATCATTCTTTAGGAATTGAAGCATCAATTGGAGCAGCTGCTATGGGTGTTAAAGTTATTGAGAAACACTTTACATTAGATAAGAAATTGGATGGCCCTGATCATAAGGCATCTTTAAATCCCGAGGAATTAAAAGATTGGGTTAAAAGCATCAGAAATGTGGAACTTGCTTTAGGAAGTTATGAAAAACTACTATCAAAAGCAGAATTAGAAATAAAAAAAATAGCAAGAAGGAGTATTGTTAGTAAGAGAGATATACTAGCGGGGAAAATTTTAAATGAGAGTGATATTACTGCAAAGAGACCAAGTAGTGGAATATCCCCGAATCGTTTTATGGAAGTTTTAGGAAAAAAAACTAAAAAAGCAATTCCTAAGAATTCAATAATTAATTGGGATGATTTATTATAATAATCAAGAAAAAAATATGTGTTGTAACAGGGACTTATTCTGAATATGGTCCTCTTAAGTTATTAATTCAGAAAATTAATGAATCTGAGAAGTTAAAATTATTATTAATAGTTACAGGGCTACATTTGTTAAAAAAATATGGAAATACAGTTGAAAAAATTAAAAAGGATGGAATTCCAATAACTAAAATTATTCCAATGTATGATGAAAATGACTTAAGTAATACAAATTTAGGAAGAGCCGTTGGATCTGCTATTTCCAATCTCACAAAAACCTTTAAAGAATATACTCCTGATTTATTAATTGTTGTTGGGGATCGGTTTGAAGCTTTAGCAGCAGTTATTGCCGCTTCAACTTTGTCAATTCCTATAGCCCACATATCAGGAGGGGATTCTGTTCCAGAGGGTCAAATTGATGAACAAATTAGACATGCTATTACAAAATTCTCACATCTTCATTTTCCAAGTACTAAAAAGAGTGCCGAAAGAATTAAGTTATTAGGAGAAGAAGAAAAGAGAATTCATATTGTAGGGGCTATAGCTATTGATATGCTTGTTCAAGAGATATTATTAACTAGAGAAGACATTTGTAAGAAACTAGGATTAGATCATTCTAAAAAAATCATATTATGTGTTCAGCATCCAAATTTTTTTGAAGCAGAAAATGCGGGAAAACAGATGAGAATCACTTTAGATGTTTTAAGAGATTTAACTTATCAAATAGTTATTATTTATCCTAATAATGATCCAGGTAGTAATTTAATATTAGAAGAAATTAAGAGATGTAAAAAATATCCGAATTTTAAAATTTTCAAAAATTTAGAAAGAACCACCTATTTAAGTTTAATGAAAAATATAGATCTCTTAATTGGAAATTCAAGTAGCGGTCCTATTGAATCGGCAATATTCAAATTACCAGCGGTTAATATCGGAAATAGAAATAAAGGGCGAGAACATTCCGAGAATATAATAAATGTACCTCATGATTATGAAAAGATTAAAGAAGCAATAATTAAAGGTTTATCCGATGAGTTTAAGTCATCCTGTAAAAATGTAAAAAGTACATATGGAGATGGAAACGCATCACCTCAGATAGTAAGAATTTTAGAAGATTTAGAGATAAATAAAAATTTTTTAATAAAAAAATTAACTTATAATGTTTAAAATATTCTTAATTATTGTCTATAGATTTAACAGGCGACTTAATTCATCCTTAATTAATTTATAAGAGATCAATTCAGGTATTTTTTCCTCATCAATTGTAACATCGAAGGAATCTTCTATTTCTGTTATGATTATTAAGTGAGTAATAGAATCCCAACTCTCATAGTTCTCAGGACTTAAGTCATCATTAATCTCTGGTTTGGAAAGGTCAAAGATAGATAAAAAAATTTCAGTTAATTTTTCTTCCAATTTTTATTCCTCAATAGTAATAAAGTAAGGTTTATCAAATTTAGAAATCCTTAAGTCAAGAATCCATTCAAAACAATTTTCAGATTCATTCTCTAATTGAAAATTGTTACTCTTATAAAAATTACAGACTAATTTATTTTTTTCTGTTTTACAATAAATCCCTTTTATTTTTTTAATCCCTTCTTTTTTCATATCTTCAATTATTTTGTAAAGAAATGCATTTTCTATTTTACGACCCAAAATTCTACAACTCATTAGTAAAGAATCAATGGTACTAATGTATTCTTCTATTTTAATAATTGCAACACCCACTATTCCTTCATTTCCAAATCTATCTCTAACTGACAAAGAATAAATAATAGTATCTGATTCTTCTGCCATTTTTTGAATTTCTGTTTTAGAATAACGTTTAGTAGTTAGGTTAAATTGATTGGTTTTCATTATAAGATTAGATATTCGTGGAAATGAAAAGTTATTCATTTTTTCAATTTTGATTGAAATGTCTAGTGTTTTTAGAAATTCATCAATGTCATTTAGTGATTTCTCTAATATTTTTCTACTTTTTCTCGCTTGATACATAGCACCTCTTTTTTTATCTTCTTCGGTTACTGATAACAAATTAAAGTCATTTAAATCTTCAAGAGCTCTTATAAATAAAGAAGTATTTGAGGGTAATTCGACAACAAGAACTGCAGGTAAGGTCATTTTAATTAAATCACGTTCTACAGGATTATCATCTATAAAAACCAAACTATCCAACCCAATTCCTATTTCTTTAGCGATTCTGATTATATTTGTTGCTTTATCATCCCAATTTATCATCATACTAGCAAAATTTTTTTCTCGCAATACCATAAATGGATGATCTCTAATTACTTCAATGGCTTCATCAAAATTATTCTTACTATTAACGGCCAGAAGAATTCCTCTTTTATTTAATTTTAATAAAGCCTTCTGAAAATCTACAAATTGATTCCCCGGAGTTGCATTATTTAATTTAATTCCATTAAATCCGTCTTCTCCAATTATTCCACCCCATAGGGTGTTATCTAGATCTAAAATAATACATTTTTTTGTCTTACCTTTCAAGGCTTTTACATATGAGATATACTCCTTTACTAGATGGGGAAGAAAACTTTTAGAAAATTCCATTGAAGCAATATATCTCATCTTAGGATTTATGATATTTTTTATACCAAAATCACTTGCTACACGATTTAAATCGAAAATATAAATTTTCTCATCTTTTTTGTATTTATTAATTAAATTATTATTGATAATCTGATAGAATTCTCTTAATCCGAGCTCTTCTTTATTATCGATTATACCAAAAACTGAATAGGTGGGCTCTATGAAATTATTAATTAAAACAATACCGGTTGAAAATGATTTAATACTTTTGATTAAGGAATTAATTTCAGAAATTATTTTGTTAGAATGTGTATATTTTTCATCAATTGATAAATTGTAGAAATCTACTTCAAATTCGCCTAAAAAATGTTCAAGGTTAACGGCTAAAATAGTTAAATCTGGTTTAAAATTATAATATTGGCTATTAGGATCTAAAATTTCTTGTCTAAACTGATTAAAACCTCCAATGTATAATTCAGGAAAGAAACCTAATTTTCTACATTCAATATCAAGGTAAATACTTAAAGGCTCAATTGTAAAAGAACTTAATAGAGCAACTCTTATTTTAAGGTATTTTGGGATCTCAACAGAAGATAAATCTAATTTTTTTATCTTCTTATAACATCCCCAATAATTGATGTTTGTAGGTGTTTCTATAACTTTTTTTAAAATACCATTAATATTTTCCAAAATATCTGTAAAATTTTCCAGTTTATTTACCATAAATAGCCCAATTGTTTTGATTTATTCTAATGTCTAAAAGTTTTTCTTTTATTTTAAATTAAATTCAACTTTCAAGAAGTTCTATTATGTATCCTCTAAAAAATAAAAAGGCTATTTTTTTCTTGAAAGCTTCTGCTTCAACTGGTTTTGATATTAATTTTGCTCCATTTTTTTTATATTTCTCGATATCTTTTTTAATATTTTCTGTTTCAAAACATAAATGATATAACCCCCCTCCTCTTTTTAAAAAATTATTAATAGGAGATTCATCAGCTAAAGGAGCAATTAATTCAATTTGAACCTGTGTTTCATTTATAGAGAAAAAAACGACATTTACTTTTTGAGTTTTATCTGCAATTATTTTAGATACTTGAGAAAAACCAAATAAATCTTTATATATTTTAATACTCTCTTGGATGTTTTTAACAGCAATACCAATATGATGTAGCTTCATATATTCTCTCACATTTCTTTTTATATTTAAGTTTTAATTAATTAGCGTGCAAATATAATTATGATATAGGTATAAATTAACAGAAAACCTTTCCTTACAATTAAGATTATTTAATTCAATTTCAATATTTCTACCATCTAAGAGAATATTAATATTCTTGAAATTAATTCTCAACCCTAAACCAAGAGCTTTAGATACTGCTTCTTTAATACTAAACATACTTGTATGAGCGATCTTTAGAGTTTTTTTAGTCTTATTGAATGAGTTTAAAAAAGGGATTATTTTCAAGGCATTTGTAATCTCTTCCTCTGTAAAAATTTTATTCAATAAACTTGATTTAAAATGTCTAATTCTTTCTATATCAATTCCAACTTTATTAAAACTGGCTGCTGCTACATGCCAATCATCTTTATGAGATATTGATATGAAAATTTGTTTATTTATTTTTAATTCATGATTTATTATAATAAAAGGCATTCCAACCATATTTCTTTTTACAGTTATTTGAGACAAATAAATATCATAGATCTTTGAATCTTCTAAAATTTTTGCAACACAATATTTTGCAAGGATTTCTCCAATTAATTTCCTTTTAGTTTTTATTTTTCTTTCAAATTCGTTAAAAAATTCCTTTAAAACATTATTATTTTCAATATATTGAGTTCTAACACAAAGTATTGAAAGAGAAGATCTCAATTTTCTCTTCTTTAAAAATGAATTGATCTCAGCAAAACCTTGCTTAAAATAAGAATTTATCATAAAAAGAATTAATTTTCTGAATTAATTTTGTTTTTTTATAAACCTATTAAAATTTAATCGCGAAAAAGTCACTCTACGACTATGATCTCGAAAAGTATATGTTACTTTTGCAGGTACTCCTTGTACAACCTGGTAGTTATCGATATTTTTAGTAATACACACACCTGCTCCCACTATTGACCATTTCCCGACTGATAGAAATTGAATAATTGATGACTGAGAACCTATATAGACCCCTTCTCCTATTTTATCTCCCCCATTAATTGATGCTGAGGGGTTTACTGTTGTATATTTTCCTATATGGGCATCATGACCAAGTGAACATAATTGATTAATTACAACATAATCTTCTAGAACGCAATTTGTGGAAATAACGCTACCAGGACAAAGTATTACCCCATCTCCAATAGAAACACCATAAGAAATATGCACAGAAGGATGTATTAGAGAATAGGGTATATATCCTAATTTTAATGCTCTTTCTACTACTTTTTTTTTTATAATCGTATCTCCAATCGCACAAACGAAATATATATCATCAGTAATATTAAAATCTTTAATCCATTCAATGCTTCCTAAGACTTTAACATCATTTTTTACTTTACCGTGGTGCTCTTTATTATCATCTAAAAAACCAATAAGACTAATATTTTTTTCTTTGCTTTCAATGGTTTTAGCAATTTCGGCACATTCTCTTCCAAATCCACCAGCTCCAATAATAATCAATTTTTTCAATAGGAATACCTTCTAAACTATTAGATTACTCAAAAATAAAAATTCCATCATTTTTACTATAATAAAAGTTTTTCTAGTTATTATATTGAGTATGAGGAATGTTCTTCTTTCTCTCTTTTATGAATTTTCCCATTCTTTTAAATATTTCTTCCAATTTTATATCTCTTGTAATGTTATCTTTCAATTTAGACTTTTTTGAAAGACCAAAATCTTAAGCTTATTTAACGTAATGCTCTTATATTTTATCTATTTTAAGAAATCATTGCTTTTAAATATAAAAATCTTTGATGTAAAAGATGATTTCTTATTTTAAATTTTGAAATTATAAATATAAATAAATTAATAAATTTATAGGTCATTCATTAAATATCTAACCTATTTTGGGTATATGTCTTGAATTATTTCTCAAAGTCCTTCTATTTGAAAAGAATAAAAGATGATTTTTTTATAAATAACATTAAATTTTCGTAAAAAAGCAAAAGCTAGTAAAATAAAAAAGAATTTGCAATATTATAACTACCAAATTAAGATATTTAAAATGTTGATTATTTTTGGATTTTCTATCATTTTTTAGAGATAAAGTAATTTTAGTATTTGGTGGTACTGGCTCTATTGGAACAGAAATCGTCAAACAGCTTTTAAAATGGAGTCCCAAAACAATAAGAATCTTTTCTAATTCTGAAAATGAATTGTGGGAATCCAAATTAAGTTATAAGGATACTGAAAATAACCTAAGATTCTTGTTAGGAGATATTCGAAATTATCAACGTGTAAAAAGGGCAGTAGATGGTGTAGATTATATTTTTAACGCCGCTGCTATAAAGCATGTGTCTTTTAGTGAATACAATCCCTTAGAAGCTATAAATGTAAATATTCACGGTCTTGAAAATATTATAGAAGCTGCTTTTGAGCATAATGTAAAAAGTATTGTTCATATTTCAACAGATAAAGCTGTTAGTCCTACATCCGTTATGGGAGCAACGAAGATGTTAAGTGAAAGAATTTGCATTTCAAGAGATTCAGCTAAAGGTAAGCACCCTACCACGATATCATGTGTACGTTTTGGTAATGTTCTTGGCTCCAGAGGATCCATTATTCCATTAATTAAAAAACAAATTAAAAATGGAAACGAAATAACTTTAACCGATGAAAAAATGAACCGGTTCTTTATGTCAATCGCCGATGCAGGTAAATTAGTTTTAAAATCAATGATTCAAGCTAAAGGAGGGGAAATATTCGTATTTAAAATGCCAACTATCCGTGTAAAGGATCTTTTAGAAGTTTTAATTCAAGAATTTGCACCGCAATTTGGAAAAAATCCCTCTTCTATTAAGATAAAAACTATTGGGTCCAGAAATGGAGAGAAACTCGATGAAGACTTAATTTCCAGAATAGAATATCATTATTGTGACGAAATTGATGATATGTTTATTATTCGTCCTCCGAAAGAGTCTAATGAGGTAATATTAAAAAATGAAGACTCAATGGTCAAAAAAGTGGCGATTCTAAAGAAGGATAAAAATTATTGCACAAATAGTCAAGATCCAATAGATAAAACTAAAATCAAGGAAATACTCAAAAAATTAAATTTAATCTAATAAATGTTAAAAATAATGTCTAAGAAAATTTACCCTCTTTTTGATATATATTGGGACGAGAATGATGTCAAGAATGTAACTAAAGTTATCAAAAGAGGTAGATATTGGGCTACTGGTCCAGAAATTCGCGAGTTTGAAAATAAATTAGAAGAATTTTTTAACATGGAATATGTGGTTACTTTTAATTCAGGTACATCAGCACTCCATGCTCTATTATTAGCTCATGATATAACTTCAGGTGAGGTTATAATTCCTTCAATGTCTTTTATTTCAACCGCAAATTGTGTAATTCTTGCTGGTGCTACGCCCATATTTGCTGAAATTGAATATGAAACTTTAGGACTTGATTCAAAAGATGTTGAGAATAAAATAAATGATAAAACTAAAGCTATCATACCAATGCATTATGGGGGGAAAGTTTGTAAAAATATTCAAGTTTTACGCGAAATGGCCGATGATCATAATTTAATATTAATAGAAGATAACGCAGAGAGTTTTGGAGCAAAAATTCAAGGAAAATTAGCTGGAACAATTGGTCATGCAGGGATGCTAAGTTTTTGTCAAAATAAAATAATCTCGACTGGAGAAGGTGGAGCTATTTGTACGAATGACAAGAGTGTATATGAAAAACTTCTGTTAATTCGATCCCATGGTCGAGTTGAACAACCTGGAACGAATTATTTTTCGAATATAAATGAAATGGATTATATTCAAATAGGTTATAATTATAGGATGCCAACAATGTGTGCTGCCTTAGGAATTTCTCAATTAAAGAAAATTAATAATATCACCGAATTAAGAAGGAAAGTAGGTAAATATTATGATGAAAATTTAAAAAAAATACGTGATATTCAAATTATCCCAGAATTAAACGGATCAAGGACCGTCTATCAACTTTATAGTTTAATGCTAAAAAATCCTGATAATCGAAAGGATTTACAAAATTATCTGGTAGAAAAAGGAATTTATACAAAAATTTATTTTTATCCAATTCATTTAAAATCATTTTATCGAGAGAAATTCGGATTTGAAAGAGGATCACTTCCAATAACTGAAGAAATCTCCAATAAAATCTTGAGTCTTCCAATTTCGTTAAGATTTACTTCCGTAGATCAAGATTATATCATCAATATTATTGAAGCATTCTTTAATTCATAATTGATTAATTAAAATGATGGCATTAATTTCTACAATATTTTAAGATATGTATGGAAATAAAGAACAGAATGTACTATTTCAATATAAGAATATGTTGGAATTTTATAATGAATTTTTTACTCATTTCTGAACCTTTATTTATTTTGGTTTTTTTAATTATATTATGAAATATGTTATTACAATTACAGTACGAATGAAATCAACTCGATTACCGAGAAAAATATTTTTACCTATTAAAGGCAAGCGATACATAGATATCATGATCAATCGTCTAAAATTGGCCAAAAGACCATCAGATATCATTTTATGTACTTCAACTTTAGAAGAAGATGATATATTAATAGATATTGCTAAGGAAAATAATATTAAATATTATAGAGGTGATTCTGATGATGTAATGCTTCGTATTTATAATGGTGCCTTAAAATATAACGCTGATGTTCTAGTAAGTACTACTGGAGATAACGCATTTACCGATCCCGTTATTATAGACATGGAGATTGGCTTTTTCGAAGAAAATAACGCTGATTATGTATTTTGTAAAGATTTACCTGTTGGCATACAATCTTATATTATAAGATTATCTACAATGAAAGATGCCATTAACAGAAAGACTGCTATTGATACAGAAATTTGGGGCGGTTATTTGAACCGTCCTGAGATTTATAGAGTTTTCGAATATAAAGTGGTTGATCAATTATATTGTCATCCAGAATGGAGATTAACTCTTGATTACTCAGAAGACTATGAGTTGTTTAAAAAAATATTCGATGAGTTATACACTGAAGGGGAAATTTTCTCTTTTAAAGAGATTATGACACTTCTAAAAAATAAACCAGAACTTATTAAAATAAATCAAAATAGAAAACAAATAAAAAATCCTATTTTATATTTTAAAGATTAGTTTAATAAACTCAAAAATATGCTTATTTATCATTTTGAGAGATTATAAAAAGGTTAATTTTGATAAGAATTTTACATATCGTCAATAAGTCAAAAATCCATAAAATAAATTAGAAATCAAAAACGAATATTATTAAATTCATTAATAGTAAATATTAGTTAACTACTTGAAGTTGAAATTCGCTCTATTTGCCCATAAGGGTTTTTTACCTTATATAATTAAGCATTTGGAAAATGATGGTCACTCTGTATTATTTAATGCTTTATCTCAAGATGTTGATATCTGTATAGTGGAAAATAGGTATTTTTTGTACAAATGGTCTAGATCATTAAAATTCTTAAAGAGAAATAATATAAAATTAATTAATTTCATCAATGATATACCTTTTATGTATTTTGAGCATCGATTGGATCTTGATCTAATAATTAAGAATATCCAACAATTTTTATATAATTATACAAATAAACATAGACTCATCTATGAGTATGTGAATAAATATTTTAAAAACAAAAAAAGCACAGATAAGGTATCTTTTTTAAATGATACTATAAACAACTATATCAACACATCTTATAGAAATAGACAATTTTTCCAGATAAATTACCGAAAGTATCTAAAACAAGCAGATCTCAATTTAGCAGTTTCAAAATATACACAATACTGTGTAAAATATTTTTTAAAATTAGATGTTCCTGTCTGTTATCAATGTGTTAATTCAGATTACCTTCTAACCTTGCCTAAAGTAGATATTAATTATGATGCAGTCAATATAAGTAGGATTGTGAAATACAAACATCAAGATCTTTTAGTAAAAGCAGCTAAAAAACTTGGTTTAAATATTATTGTGTTAGGTCGACATCAAGATAAAAGCTTAAAATTGGATTGCCCTCATTATTATCCTACAAGTAATAAAAAAGTTTTCGAGATTTTAAATCAAACAAGGTTTTATGTTGATGCTTCTGAATTTGAGGGTTTCGGTATGACGCCAGTAGAAGCAGCTTTTCTTGACAAAATTAGTATTGCCTCAAATACATATATTCATAGAGAAGTTTTAGGAGATTATCCGGTTTATTTCGAAAAAGGGAATATTGACGATTTAGTTGACAAGATGAAAATTGTTATTGAAGGAGGAGTTAAATTGAATAATGCAAAAATTAAAACGAAATATACTAGCCTAGCTTTAAAAGAAAGATTAATGAAACATGTAGAGTCTCTATTTTAATTCCGTACTTTACTCAAAAATTATAGAATTTTCCTTAATTATGCGAATGGTATTTTTTTTTCTAATTCTTCAGATCAATTACACTTCATAGATATAGGTTAATAATTAGTTATCTTTGAATTAAAGCTTAAAGAGCATCACTAGTTATAGAAATCCCATTTACGAGGGATATTTTACACTAAGTTTCTTCGAAAAAGCTTCCTCCTCTAATTCTCTAAAAGTTATTTTTTTACTTATTTGTAAGGATATAAGCTATTGGATTTAATTGAATTTTTAAATGTTTTTCTTGAAGAAATTCATCAACAGCCTTAGTAATTCCCCAGTGTGAGTATTTATATCCTTGAGGGTAATAATCATGAAAGCAAATTATACCGTTGACCTCCATTCTAGGATATAAAAAACTTAGAACATATTTTGTGCTGTCATATAAATCACAGTCAACAAACGCCAAAGAAAATTTTTTTTCACCTAATTTACTTTCTAATGTGTCCTCAAAACTTCCTTTAATAATCTTAATTTTATCTAAAACATCATATTTCTCAAATTTTTTTAATACATATGGAATGTTAGTATCAGAAAATTCACCTATAATATTTTCGTACTTCGAAAATTTGTCTTCAAATGGATGCCCTTCAAAGGTATCACATGCATAAATGATTTTAGACGATTTGATTTTTTTAAGAAAATGAGCACAGACTGTTGTGGAACCACCTCTATAAGATCCTAACTCAATTATATCACTTTTAGCTGCTTTAGTCATTAAAAAGCATTCTAAAAGACCTCTTAAATAATCAGGATGAAGTAAAACTTCAAGATCATTCTTATTTTTAAAATAAAATTTCATTGTGGATCTTAACTTAAACATAATAAATAAATTCAGTTTCACCCACAGTTTATCTATTTTCAGTTTTTTCCTAATTGATAACGGTAAGAAAATTCTTAACATTCGATAAACTTTCCTATAAGAGGAGAGAACCATTTTATAAATAAGAAAATAATTGTTTTTAGCACCTTTTTTGTTTGACATCTCTTAATATCTTAACCCGATTTACTCATCTTATATATATAATAAATAAATTACAGACACTTCTTAACTTATGTAATATTAACATATTTTCAATTTTTCCTAATTATAAAATATTTAAACAAAACGTCTCTTTCTGTATTAACTCGACTTCGAAAGTTAGAAAAATAAATGTTTAAAATTATTAAACTATTTTTATAGTTTTTTCAGCTTATTTTAACTTTAATATATTGTGAGTAT
>SDBU01004643.1_pt1 | contig 16785 bp, 15 predicted proteins | sample 2277071 | NCBI WGS metagenome assembly SDBU01 (sample SAMN10397929, study PRJNA504765) | marine sediment metagenome | isolation source: marine sediment core GS08_GC12, 126 cmbsf | place: Arctic Ocean: Gakkel Ridge, Loki's castle | collected 2008 | reverse complement strand
CCTATGCCGACAGGGATTTCTACGAGTGTGGCCCGGAAACCTTTCTGGGCCTGATCCAGAAGGTGGAACTGGTCGTGTCGAACTCTTTTCACGCTACGGCTTTCTCTGTGATTTTTGGAAAGCCTTTTTATGTGTTTGACCGCATGGCCCACAACGTGAACTCCAGGATGCGCGATTTGCTGGCGGTGTATGGTTTGGAAGACAGGCTCGTGCAGGAGGAAAAGGATATCGACACAGAAAATCTGTTGCTGGACTTTGGCGCTGTCCACCCGAAACTGGCAGAATGTGTTGCGGCGTCCAAACAATATCTGGAGTTGGCGTTGGGGGGATTTTGAGCGATTTCTGACAGAGCACACGGAAAGCCGGAATGGCCCGGGCGTGAAACGTTTGCGGTTGGAAATGGGGCTTTCCTGACTGAAAATGAGACGTTCTTGGCAGGGAATGCGAGATTTCCGTCTGTACGACTAGGCTCTGGTCGATGCCGCCATCGCGGCGATGGCGCAGACCAACGGTTAGCGCAAAACATGCTGGGCGAAACTAGGAAAATCAAAGGATTCAAGCCAATATAATGAAAGTGCTCTGGCTAACCAGCAGCCCAATGCCCGACCATGCGGTCATTCTCGGCCAGACGCCGTCGCCCCGCGGTGGATGGATACCGGCGTTGGCGCAGGCCCTTGTTGCGGATGGGCGGGTTGAACTGGCGGTGGCGACCAATCTGCAAGGAGTGCAAGAGGGAAGCGTGACGGTTAACGGCATCCGATACTATACCATCCCTCAACCCGGCGGCAAGATTAATGCCCGCCGCTTGCCAACCAGTCTCATCAACGGCTATCAGCGCGTGGTGAAGGATTTTCAACCCCAGGTGTTGCACATCCACGGCACGGAACATTTTCAAGGACTACTGACCGGGCGCGGATATCTGACGACGCCCACGGTGATCTCTATCCAAGGTATTATTGACGTCTGCGCAAGGCATTATCTAGGAGGGGTGCCTCTCTGCACGCTGCTCTTCAAGCGGACCTTGCGCGATTGGATTTGCTTGGATGGTTTGATTGAGCAGAAGATCAGGTGGATCAGACGAGCGAAATGGGAGCGGGAGATTCTTGCCACCAATTCGGCGTTTATCGGCCGCACCATCTGGGATCGGGCGCATTCGCGACGGCTGAATCCTCAAGCCCGATATTTTCATTGCGATGAACTGATCCGTCATCCATTTCTTGAGGCTCAATGGGATATTGGCAAGCTCAGGCGGCATTCGATTTTCACATCATGCGCTTCAGGCCCCTTTAAAGGATTTCATATCCTGATTAAAGCTGCGGGGATCTTACGCCGTGAATTTCCTGATTTGACCATCCGGACTCCTTTAGCGTATTTTTATCCTAAACTCTCGGGGTTGAAACGGTTCTGGAAGAATCGGCGCTCAATGGGCTACGCCAGGTACCTGACCGATCTTATCCGCGAGGAAAAGTTGGAAAATCATATTGTTCCCTTTGCATCTCTTGACGCAAATGGTATGGCAGAGCAACTTTTGCAGGCGCATGTCTTCGTATTGCCATCTCTGATCGAGAACAGTCCGAATTCGCTGGCTGAGGCCATGCTGGTGGGAACGCCTTCAGCGGTATCTTTCGTGGGCGGTGTGCCAAGCATGGCTCAGGATGGTGAATCGGCTCTGTTTTTTCCTTCTGGCGATGAAGCGGTACTTGCCGAACAGATCCGTCGTGTTTTTCTGGATGATGATCTTGCGAGCCGTCTGTCGGTGAGCGCAAGGGATGTGGCTAGAACCAGGCAAAACAAAGAAAAGATTATCAATGACTCGCTCGAAATTTATAGATCCGTCATACGGGGCAACCACTCTGATTGAGAGACCAGAAATGCCACGAGCGTTTGGTTTCTCCTGAATTGGACGAACGAGAAAATGGTGAAAGAGACAAAGCCCAATTTGTGAAGGGCATGCAGAGGAAAAGACTGCAGCGATGACGTAATCTGGATAAGGAAGGATTAATAGGCTATGAGTGTTAATTTAAAGACCAAAGAAGCGAATGTCGGTGTTGTCATTCCAACCTACAACCGGCGTGAAAGACTTGTCCGAGCCATTGAATCAGTCTTGGCGCAGACGGTTCGGCCGGACGAAATCGTTGTCGTGGACGACTGTTCCGATTTCTCCGTTGATGAATTCCTGAAAGAATGCTACGGCGATTCCGTACGAGTTATTACCAATGCAACAAACCAGGGACCTGCGGAAGCAAGAAACATCGGTGTGAGAAATGTGAAGACGGAGTTTGTCGCTTTCCTTGACTCCGACGATTACTGGGAGCCCGAGAAACTCGAGAAGCAAATGGCCGTGTTCGCGGCTCGGCCCGAGATCGTGCTTGTTTATTGTGATCAGTGGCGAGTCCGGCCGGACGGTACGCGAGTAAAGTCGGGAAAGAAACTGATCGATCATGAAATATGGAAACATCTTCTGATGGGATGGACGGCGCCGAACCCGTCGTCGTTGATCTTCAAGCGTTCATTTTATCTGAAACTCGGTGGGTTTGACTCGAAGACAGACACTTGCGAGGATCACGATTTCTGGATGCAAATGGCGTATGCGAATGCCAGGGTCGCTTTTGTGCCGGAACGCCTGTCGAACTTCACCATGGGAACAGGACAGATTTCTTTAGACTACGACACTCGATTCATTGGAATGGACGGATTCCTGGTAAAGTGGGAGAAACCGATTGTCGAATCGCGGGGAAGGAACTTCTACAGGTGGTTTCGCAATGATTACCGACACAAAGTAGCCTGGCCTGTTTTCTTTCTTATGATAAGGCATCGAGAACTAAAAAAATCCGCAAGCGTCTTTTTTCGATTCTTAGCCTTAAATTCACTTTTTTACAAGCATTTCTTAGCAAGAGTTATCTACCACTTGAAGAGACACAACGCCTGATATGTATCAAAAGTACATCCCAATCAATATCTCACAGTCGAAGCAGTGGCGAGAGATGGCGTTAGTTTTTCTGGCGCTGGCTTACTCTGGAAACGATACTGTGGGAAAATTGTTTCCGACGGAACCCCAGTTGGTGATTCTGGCTTTGTTTCTGGGTTTTTTGCTGGAGCACCGTGGGATACGGCCTTTTTCTTCGCAGTTTCTCGCGGCTGTGGCTATCTTCGGCGGGATTCTTCTGGTGCAGTGTGTCGATTATGCTTTCTATCCAGTCGTGACCATTGCGGGCTTTTTTGTGCGCTTGTTTATTGGCTATGCCCTGATGCGGTTGGTACCGGATTTTCCCCGGGTGTTTGTGCGGGCTATGGTAGCGTTGGCGTTGTTGAGTTTTCTGTTCCACATCCCATATGTACTCTTATCAACGGCGGGGATCAGCCTGGAGGGACCAATTACCCGTGCTGCGGAACTGCTTGGCACGGCCAGCTCTGCGCGGCGGCCACTGTTTCTGCATACATTCATGGGTTACTTTTCATTCAGAAACGCCGGTATGTTCTGGGAGCCGGGGGCGTTTGCGGGCTATCTGATCCTGGGGCTGATCTTCCTGGCGGTCGCGAAGAAAAACCTCTCGCGCGAGCAGTACCGCCGCGCGTTTCTTATCCTGACCATTGCGATCCTGACCACGCTGTCCACGACCGGCTATGTTGTTTACCCGCTTATTCTGCTCCTGCATTATGGCGGGACGATGCAAACGAAGAATAAGATAAGTGCGAAAATTATGTTTGGGATGTATATTTTTTTACCGGTTATTATTGGCTGTTCGTTTATTGCGTATAATAAACTGCCGTTTCTCAAGGAAAAAATAAGTCACCAGATGGACATGCTTGACAGGGAAGAAGGAAATTGGCATGTGGGAAGAATAGGTTCGATTGTTTTCGATTGGGAATATATCAAGCGAAGACCTCTTACCGGCTGGGGACTACACAGAAGCACACGATATTCCTTAAATCCAGAGATTATTGAAACACCTCAGGGAATGGGCAATGGTTTTTCAGATTTTATGGCGACCTTTGGTATTACCGGGATGCTGATTTGGTTATTTTACGTATTTCGTGGAATGATGCATCTTACAAATCGAAATCTTCCAGCGACTATGTTTATATTGCTGATACTCTGTTTGGTTCTTCAGGGCGAAGCCTTTTTTAATTTTCCGCTTTTTCTGGGTTTGATGTTTTTGTGTGTTCCGCGTTCTTTGCCCGCATTCTCAAAATCTCATGTCCATAGAAGCTATTATGTCCAGACGTGAAATGCTCTGGAAGGCAAGAATAGATGAATCAGATAAAAAGTATCGCCGTTTTGATGACGTGCCATAACCGTCGTGAGACTACGTTGAGGTGCCTGCGTGCATTGTACGAACAGAACTTGCCCGGAGGCGTGAATTTCGAGACCTACCTAGTCGATGATGGTTGTACTGATGACACGGGCGAGGCCGTGCGAGAGCAGTTTCCTGATGTAAGAATCCTGAGAGGTGATGGTAATCTTTATTGGTGCAGGGGAATGCGTATGGCCTGGACTGAGGCAATGAAAGGTGACTATGATTACTACCTTTGGCTCAACGATGACGTGATTCTCTTGCCCGGGGCGATTCAAACGCTTTTAGCAAGCGCAGATGAAGTTCGGCAGCGTGAAGGCCACGATGGAATCATTGTCGGCTCTTGCTGCGACCCTGAAACAGGCGAGCGCTCCTACGGCGGCGCTATTCGTAAAAGGTCTAATGCACCTGTAATTCCGACCGACCATCTGCAGTCCTGCGACATGATGAACGGCAATATCGCATTGATTCCATGCCATGTATCGAAGGTCGTAGGCAACCTTAGCCAGGAGTTTGCCCATACATCAGGTGACAATGATTACGGGCTACGCGCAATAAAGGAAGGTTTCATGATTTGGGTGGCACCAGGATTTCAGGGCCTATGTTCGGTAAATAAAACAGCGTCATGGATGGATCCTAATACGCCTTTATGCAAGCGATGGCGACAATTACATGCCATCAAGGGACAACCTCTATATGAGACATGCATTTTTGCGAGACGTCACTGCGGTTTTTTCTGGATACTGGACATACTTAAACTCTACACTCGCGTTCTCTTCCCAGGATGGTATGATAGACTTAAAGGTATGTTGAAATCTCTGAATAGGCCTATACAATGAAACAACAGCAAGAATATGACTTGGGTACAGGATTTACATATTTAGTAGATACTTCTGATGAAAATCAATGGGATAGTATTATTTCACTATTTAAAGATGCCACTATTAACCAAACATGGGCATATTGTAATATTAGATCATCAAGAACCAGTAACATAATTCTCAAGCAAGAAGGCCGGCTTGTAGCTGCTGCCATGTTGAGATTGAAGGTTATCCCGGTTGTTAAGAGAGGGATTGCCTATCTTGGCTTGGGGCCAATGTGGAAGTTAAGAAATGAGATGGACAAATTAGAATATCTTCGCATGATCCTTCGTGCATTGAAAGCTGAATACGTAGTCCGCCGTGCTCTCTTCCTCAGAATATCGCCCAATATGTTTACAACTCTGCCCAACCACGGTGACATTTGCCGTGTGTTTGAAGGAGAAGGTTTTCGACTCGAACATTCTGGAGGTTATACATTATTTCTTGATCTTGCTCCATCTTGCGATGAATTACGTAAAGGTTTTCACCAAAAATGGCGGAATTGCTTGAACAGGGCCGAAAAAACGGCTTTAACTGTTCACAGTGGTACGAATGATGAGTTATTTATGGCTTTTAGAGTTATTTATGAGGAGATGCTTGATAGAAAAAGATATGAAACAACTATTGATATTGATCAATATGCAGCTATTCAAAGACAACTACCTTCAATTCATAAGCCCCTTATTGTTATATCTGAATTAGATGGTCACCCAATGGCAGGAGGAGTTTTTTCGATAAATGGAGAGACAGGTATGTATCTTTTGGGTGCGACAAGTAATGAAGGAATAAAGAACGGGGCCTCCTACATAGTACAATGGCACATTATTAAATTGCTGAAGAAGCGTGGATTTCGCACCTACGATCTTGGAGGATGTAGCCCGAAAAGAGTACCAACGACCTATCATTTCAAAGCGGGAGTTTGCGGAAAGAAGCCAGAATTGTTCTCCAGAATTGGAATCATGGAAACCTGCGACAGCCTGACAAGTTGCTTTTTGGTCCGATCAGGGGAAATTCTGAAGTCTCTTCGGCGGCGGGTCAAAAGATAAAAAGATAAAAGCAAGAAAACAGACTGATACTGAATATGGATTCTATTACGCACATCATCAACGCAGACGATTTTGGCCGTAATTCTAACGTCAATGCCGCGATACTTCATTCTTTCCAAAACGGATGGGTTTCAAGCGCGACGATCATGGCTAATATGCCGGGATTTGATAATGCTTGTCAACTTGCCCATCAAGAAAAGCTTGTAGAAAAAATTGGTCTGCATATTGTTTTAACAGAAGGATATCCACTCACGGAGAAAATTAGAAACCAGCCTCTGTTTTGCGATAATTCCGGGCGATTCAAGTTGAATAGAAATAAAAGGGTATTATGGCTAAACAAGGACCAGAAAAAGGCCTTGGCGGAAGAAATACGAGCACAAGTTAATCGATGTAGGGACAATGGTATCCCAATAACCCATGTTGATTCACATCATCACATCCATGAGGAAATAGGAGTGATTTCAGTGATTATTTCATTGATGCGTGAATTTGGCATACCTTATATTCGGATTATGTGTAATACTGCTGAGTTGTGTAGCATACACCGACGTTTCTACGCCATGTTGTATAACGGTTATTTGAAATATCGCGGACTGAACAGGACCTACTACTTCGGTTCGATCGACCAGTACATAGCATTCAAAAAGAAGTATCCAAAAAATATCACTAAAAAAATCTTCGATATCATGATACATCCAATATTAAATGATGAAGGTGTAATTGTTGACAGTCTTAACAAAAAGCCGATAAAACAATTGATTGATGATGCCCGGTTGCGCCGGAAAGCAAGATCGTTCTCCGGTGCGATTTACGACTCGCACGGCTGATATTTCAATTTGAATACACATCAAGAGGATGGACGCTTATGAAGAATTTTACTTTTTCACGTCGAAATTTCCGAGATTTACAAAACCTTGGCTTGTACAAGGATCACAAAAAATACTTAGGCGGATACAAGTGGCTGAACTGGCACAGATATCTAATCATGGATGCGGTTGAACGTTACCAATCGACGCAACAGAATCGATCAGAGCCATTAGGTCGAATTCTCGCCATATGTGCGGATTACAAAGAAGCCGTGTTCCTCCATGAGTTTCCATTCCAAGAAATATTGTTATCCGGTATTAGTGATCCTGATGACAAATTGCAGAACATAATGCAGCAGGACTCCCGCATTTCACATAAAAAAGAAAATAGCGAAAACATAAGTTTACCGTCGCGTTCATATGATTTGGTGTTTTGCAAGGATGGATTGCACCACCTTGCACGCCCTATTCAAGGTTTATACGAAATGCTTCGTGTGTGCAAAAAAGCCGTTATCATAATCGAGGGCTACGACTGTTTGCTGACTCGAATTCTTGAAGCCGTCAATATTGCATCGGTTTATGAAAGGAACATTCAAGGAAACATAAAATGTCGTGACAACTATGTGTTTCGCTGGGGCAAAAGGCATCTTCAACAAATCTTGAACAGTTTCTATCTTGATTCAGGATATCACGTTTATATGACTTTAGGTTGGGTGAGTGATAGAGCCACGTTCAATCGCTTAAGAATCATCAAATTACTTGGAAATTGTCTTGGGTGCGCAATAAGCTACCTACCAGGATTCGAAGGAAACACAATGACCGCTATTATTACGCCGGGTATTGACATACCTCCAGATCCCATCGCTGTCAGCGAAAGAGATCAGAACAGCACTCCTACGGTGGCGTGGTAGATACATGGCACGAATACGAACATTGATCTTTCACCCTGCTCTTACGCCTTATCGAGTTGATTTGTTCAACCAGTTGCACGAGGATCTTGATTTGCTTGTTTTTTTCAGCGATGTCGTGACTTACCATCGTCAATTTGATCAAGAGTCTCTTCGCGATTCTCTCCGCTGCCGTCAGGAACATTTGCAAAGTGTTTTTTACTTCGCGGGAAGGGAATTCCGCACGGGCATGGGGCGTATTATTAAGCGGTTCAAACTCGATGTTGTTGTCACGCACGAGTGTTTCTATGCTACGCTTTGCGACATCCCATAGCCTTTTTGGAAAACGTGGCGACACATGAATATGGCCTTGAAACAATCCCTGAAAAGGATTTACCTTTACCGTGTGCTTGGACGAAGCCTGCCGCTGTCGTTGCAGCCTCACGATTACGAGATCTCCGTAGAGTTGAAGGAGATGCGGGATGTTCTTGGGGAAAACGGTCGGATACCTTGTAATCTTAATTTCGACGATCAGTGTCCAGTCAGTCATGATCATCTAGGTCGTGATTTCGGTGGTGACCCCACACATGGACTTGCTGTCAAGTTCAAGACGTTCTTAGAAGAGTGTCCTTATGTTGCTGTGACAAGTTTCGTGGTTCCACACTATTTAGGTAGTAAAAAAGGTAACGAAAAGTCTAAGCTGTCACATCATAGTAATCAAGATTGGCTATCATTTTATAATGATCTCTCGGGACAATTTAATATTGAGTATGCTCTACACGGCTGTTACCATTATCAGAAAGAAAATCCTTTTTTTGCTCGTCATACAGAATTTGCGTTTAAGGATGAAAATGAATCGCTGGTAACAATACATAGGGGGATGCAAATATTTGATGAGTGTGGTTGGCAAGTCAGTGGTTTTAGACAACCGGGCTGGGATATCAATAGCGATATTAGTATTTGCCGAGTACTTAATAAACTTGGCGTAAATTACATAGCAGGCTCATCGCTGGATGCAGGGTTTAATAGCGGTGGTTTTGAAAGGGTGAGTAATTATTACCCAACACTTATCAATGGGCTTATCAATTTCCCGCAGAATATAGAGCTTAGTTGGAAATTTGAGCGAATCATATCGGAGATAGATCGGCTTTATGAGTTGCGGGCGTTGATTTCAATTAAGGGGCATTTTGTTGATAAAGACATGCGTAATTGTTTGAGCCAGAACAATATAGAAAAGCTTACTAAACTTGCACGCTATATCAGAGACAAATATAAGGATAGTATTGAATTTACAACCTTTGCTGATTTGGCAAAAAAATACACTAAGAGTTTTGAACATGGAGACCTATATTAGTCGTTGAGGTTGCTGGTTGTTTGATGAAGCTTAAATTATTAATAAATAAAATAATACGAAGAGTTGGAGCGTACATCATTCAGGGCCCATTTGTAGTGATTAGTAAATTGAAAAGGAATATATTTGTCGACTGTAAAATGGCGGGGAAAGTGGGAACCGAACATATGTTTGGTTACTATGACAAGTCACCTTGGAATGCCGATGTTTCGAAGATGTGTCTTTTGAGAATTCCATTTTCAGATAAAACAGCCAAATCAGGTGATATTGCTACTATTGAATTAACGGACTCAGAAGGGAATTATATCCGCGATATTGCAGATGTTAGAGTTTGGAATTCTCAAATGGGTTGTCGTCTCCAATGGTTGGGCCCAGATTTTGTCAACAGAATAATTTATAACGACTGTCGAGAGAACAGATTGGTTTCTGTTTGCAGGGACTTGCGCACAAATACTGAAGAATTTTTCGATATTCCTGTTTATGATGTAAGCCGTAATGGTAAATATGCGTTAAGCCTGGATTTTAAAAGGCTTGAAGTCTTTAGGGCTGGATATGGTTATAATCTGGGGCAATCCATTGATGAATATAAGGTAATATCTGACGTAGCTGGTATTTGCAAGTTGAATTTGGAGACCGGTAGCGTAGAGCTAGTGATTTCGCTTAAGACTCTGATTGAGCGTGAAAATTATGAACCAGAGCGTATGAGTTCAGTGAGAGTCAATCATATAATGATTAATCCAGACTCTACAAGATTTATATTTTTGTTCAGGTTTAGGGTTGGCCAACAAGAAACAACAAGATTGTATACAAGTGACCCTAATGGTGAAAACCTTTTTCTCTTTAGCACTAATAATCTAGTGTCACATGCAAGTTGGCTGAATGATACGAAGTTTGTAGTATGGGCAGATATTTCACCAAAAGGACAGCACTATTATATCTTAGAAGATTTTCAAACTATGCCAGTAGATATTATTGGCGAATCCGTATTAAATGAGGATGGCCATCCAACTTTTTCACCTGATGGCCAATATATGCTTACCGATACTTACAATAATCGTGCAAGGCAAAGGAGTTTGCTTATTTATGATTGCAAAAGTGGGGATGTGAGAGTTTTGGGACGATTTTATAGTCCGTTTAAATATTCGAGAGACTTAAGATGTGACTTGCATCCGAGATGGAGTCCGGATGGTAAGATGATTTGTTTTGATTCAGCATTCCATTCAGGAAGACAGGTATATACAGTTAAAGTATGAAAAAGGTTATCATAATACAGAGGATAAGCGGCAATTATAGAGTTCCGTTTTACAATAGATTGCATGATATATTGAAGGCGAAGAATATATCTCTTAAGGTTATTTACGGCCTGCCGGAAGCGAATGAGGGGATTGATGAACCAGTGAAGTGTAATCCAGGCCATATCATCGAAAATAAGTATATTCGTTTCCTTGGTCGTTCTATGTTATTGCAGCCCGTCTGGAAATATGCAAAACATGCGGATATGATTATTCTTCAACAGGGTAAAAAGTGCCTTGCTACTTATTTTTTGATACCATATGCAAAATTATTTGGTAAGAAGATTGCAATCTGGGGAAACTGTAAGCAGGAATTGTCGAATTTTCCGGAGAAACAAATCAAGAAAAAATTATGGTGGAAACTTGCCGCTAAGGTTGATCATTGGTTTGCTTATAATGATGTTACAAAAAAGATTGTGTGTTCAATGGGTTATCCCGAAGATAAAATAACATCAGTGCAAAATTCGATAGACACAAAAGCTGAGAGGCAGATTTATGAATCTATTTCTGATGCCGAAATAGCCAAATTAAGATTGCAATATGATGTAAAAACAGAGAGTCCTGTTGGGATATTCTGTAGTCGCTTGTATGCGGATAAAAGAATTTCATTTCTTTTGGAAGCGGTTGCAAGGGTTCGTGAGCGTGTTCCAAATTTCCATTTTTTTGTCATAGGTGATGGGGTTGAAGCCGGTATTGTGAAAGATTTTGCAGATCAGAATGGTGACTGGTTTCACTGGGTGGGTTCGCAATATGGCGAGGATAAAGTGAAGTACTTCAAATTAGCCCAGTTTCAGCTTCTGCCGGGAGCTGTTGGATTGCATATTGTTGATTCTTTTGCGATGGAAACCCCTATTGTAATAACAAATAATGATACTCATGGGGTAGAGGTGGATTACCTTATCAATGGAGTTAATGGCATCATGACTCCCGATAGTATAGGGGATTATGTCAATGTGGTGGTAAAAGTTGCTACTGATGTAGAATTTCAAGAAGAATTGTTCGCTGGTTGCCGCGAAGCTTCTAAGCTGTACACAATTGAGAATATGGCTCAAAATCTTGCAAACGGAATTGTTAAATGTTTGGAAAGTAAATAGTATGATTTGTCTAAAAAGTATAAAAGCTGACACTACTGTCCCATTATAAGTCAAATAATAACAACTGGTTACGAGACTCGAATTCTTCGTTTTGCGACACGGTTTTCATAAGTACTTCTGAAATAGGAACTTGCTCGAAAAGTGTAATGCTGAGAATTTGCAGGATTTCGCCCAAACTTAGCTTGAGATGCAGTTCCTTCTTGATAATCGCTCGGCATTTGTAAAGTTGCACGATGGTTAAGGCTGGTAAGGTAAAATTGTTTGTTAGAAATACGAGTCTTTTGTCGGTTTCGGCATCGAAGTAACTTATACGGCGAAGGATCGCATGGCAATCCTTTGAGGCATAGTAACCGTTGAGGCATAGTAACCGTTGAGGGCAATCGTTTGGTCGCTTCTCCAATCCGTCAGCTAAAGAACAACAATATCAGTGGCAGAGTTTGTCGCTGGCTGCTCGTAAACGTATGAAAGAAGGAAAATTTGAATCGAATGCCTGAACCTCTCGTTTCTGTTATTATGTCTGTCTATAATGAAGAAAAATATGTAGCGGATGCTATTAAGAGTATTCTAAATCAGTCATATGATAATTTTGAGTTCATTATTATCAATGACTATTCTACGGACAGATCATTGGAGATATGTCAAAGCTTTAATGATCCAAGAATACGTATTTACTCGAAAGTAGATGAACCAAGGAATCTGGCTTCTTCGCGTAATATTGGCATTCATATGGCCAAAGGTGAATATATATTGCTGCAGGATGCTGATGATACCTGCGAAACTACTAGATTGCAAATGCAACTAGTTAAAGCGTTAGAAAAACCAGTTAAACGAGTAGTCGGATGTTCAGTTTTGAGAAAGAAGCAAGAGGGTGATGAACATGTCCGTATGCCTGAAACACATGATGAAATATGTAAAGGTTTTAAGCGACTTAGAAATCGTGCAACTATTGTCAGTGGTACTATTTTGGCACACAGATCGGTTTTTGAACGGTATCCTTATCGAGTTCGTTTCAAATATGCTCAAGACTGGGACCAGGCTCTTCGTATGTACGAAAGTGGCGAACTCGAGTTTTACAATTGCCAGGAAGCTCTCTATCACTACTATATTCGGGATAAGAGCGTTGCAAAAAAATCAGATTGGCCCGATTATAATATATGGATTCGTAATTGCCAAAAGAGGCGAAAGAAAGATCTTGCTGAGTTCTCGAGTTTAGCTGATTTCCAGAACCACTTGAAAAGACACCCCTTTGCCAATCTTTATTGGTCATCTATAGAGCAGCTTATCCGCTTGAATATTGCCATGAAGAATCTTAGGCGATAGTTTAGGGACAAAAGGTGTTATCTATGGTCAGTAATAATTCAATTCTTTCCATCAACTTTGATCTTGTCGATTATAGGCGGGTGTTTGAGGCTGCGAGGTATAACCCAAAGTTGTGTATTGGCAGGTGAATAACAGCGGCGTATCCTTGGTGTTGGTAAGTTCTGAAACACCAAAAAGAAAGGATACGCCACAACGGCAGTAAGTTGTTTGAGGAGCTGATACGAGGAGTTCGATTTGCAGATGGGATCAAGCAAGAGACCAAGGAGATCGCCGCGTGATCATCTTGCCATCCACAACATTTGACAATACCCCTTGAGGCTGTTGTTGGCTATAAAGCTTCCGGCAGGCGGGAACTTGTGACTATTACCAATCCGCACAGCATGTTGAACCACAATAAGCTTAATTGGTAGGAAAATGAAGAACCAGATGTTGATCGATAATAATGATAATATAAAAACGGTTTATATTGGCGGGGCACCCATAGCGTCAATATCTAAATCCGGGTTAATGCGGCATATAGAAAACCGCATTAAATCAGGAATTCAAGGCTATGTCTGTTTTTGTGAGGCTCACCTATGTGTAAGGGCAACCTATGAAGATGAAATACGCAAGTTGCTGAATAATGCTGCCTTAGTTCTGCCGGATGGTGTAGCCATGTCATGGGGATCTAAGCTGCTTGGCAGGCCAGTTCCTGAAAGGCTGCCCGGCCCGACTGTGATTCTTGATGTTTGCAGGTTTGGTATAGACAAGAATTTTAAGCATTTTTTCTATGGTGGTGCTGAAGGTGTTACTGATAAGCTTGCCGGAAAAATGACAGCCCAATTTCCTGGTTTACAGGTTGCAGGTTGCTATTGCCCACCATTTAGGCCTCTGACAGATGAGGAAGATAAGCAAGTTGTTAAAATGATAAATGAATCGAAGGCTGATATTGTCTGGGTGGGGCTTGGCGCACCTAAGCAGGAAAAATGGATGTTTGACCATCTGGGGAAAATTGATGCCCCTGTTATGATGGGCGTTGGAGCTGCATTTGATTTTCATAGCGGTAATAGAAAGTGGGCTCCTGCCTGGATTCGCAAAATCGGTTGCGAATGGATTTATCGAATGTTTACCGGTGGCAAAAGAGTTTTCTGGAGAAACCTAAAACACGAAAGCTTATTTGTTTACCTGATAATAAAACAAAGGATTTCAAGCTTATTCAGGAAGGATTACAGGTTATAGAATGAAAATTATCATCCTTACCCAGGAAGAAAACCTTTATCTGCCTAAATCTTTTGCTACGGTCCGCCGGGAGTTTCCCGATGAGGTGGTTTGCATTGTATCATCGCCTGCGATGAGTACACATGGCGGGCCACTCAAGGGCTTTATTAAGCATTTTCGGCTTTTCGGTATCAAGGGCACCTGGATTATGAGTTGGCGTGTGATTATGGCTAAGCTTAAGGCGAAGTCATGTAAGCCGACAGCTAAAGGCCCATTTTATTCGATAAAACATGTTGCAGATGCTTTCAAAATACCGCATTACTATGTAGCTAAAGTTAAACATCAGCAGTTCCAGGATATTTTAGATAAACATAAGCCCGATTTACTTATTTCTATCAGCTGTCCGCAGATTATCGGCAAGAAGATCAGGGACCGCATCCCCATGGGCTGTATAAATGTTCATGGCGCACCGCTTCCGAAATATCGCGGCCTGATGCCTGCCTTTTGGGTGTTGCGAAATGGCGAAACTAAAACGGCTACAAGTGTCCATGACCTGATGGCCAAACTCGATGATGGTGAAATCCTTGTGCAGAAGGAAGTTGCTATTACACCCCAAGATACTTGGGATAGCCTTGTGACAAAGACAAAGGCTGAAGGAGCAAGGGCACTCATCGAAGCTATAAAGCAGATAAAAGAAGGGTCGGTTCAGCGAAAACCTAACCGGGAAGAAGATGCAACTTATTTTTCCTTCCCAACCACAAAAGATAGAAAGGCATTTGCAAAAGCCGGAAGGCGATTCTTTTAAATGTGAACCCCTCTCCAAAGTCTAGACAAAAATTGGGACATTTTAAGGTGGCGACGATTCGGCCTGCTTCAAAGTACCCAGCCTTCAAGAATCTGCGGATCAGCAGTAGAAAGCTTGGGGCTTTGATGCGGACCTGCAAAAAATCCATCATCCAATCCGCCTTTCCTTTGGCTTCGCATGACTCGTTACCTCCTCATACGCAAAGTTCCGTTCTGGCCCGGTGGTTAGCCTTTGGCCAGGCTGGACTCGTCTCGGCGGAGCCTTCGCCGTAGCCTGGATTGTCCAGCTTGCTCACATCAACTTGCTTGGCGCTGCTCATAGATTCGTCTCCTGGATTGGTTATCGGTCCAGGCGACAAATCCACCTTAATCGCGCGCCTAGTTTTCGGGGAGTATTATAATGACAAAGATTCAAAACATACTTTCCATCGACGTTGAAGACTGGTTTCATATTCTTGATTCTCCCGCTTCGCCTAAGATAGATGATTGGGGAGTTTTGGATAGCCGGGTTGATATTGGGGTTAACCGGCTGCTTGAGCTTCTGGATAGATACTCTGTAAAAGCTACAATGTTCTGGCTTGGCTGGATTGCTGAAAGGAATAAGCCTTTGCTTCAGAGATGTGTTGCGGCTGGTCATGAAATCGCCTCCCACGGATATGGCCATGTATTAGCATATGACGTCGGTCGAAAGGTTTTTGCAGAAGATATTTGCAAAGGCAAGGCAGTTCTGGAAGATCTTACAGGTAAAGAGGTAATCGGGTTTCGTGCCGCTGGTTTCAGTACAAAAGATGATACTTTGTGGACGTTTGAAGAGATTAAAGCGGCTGGTTATAAATATGATTCCAGTGTATTTCCTGCCAGCAAGGGACATGGTGGTATGCAGAACAGTAATATGGAGCCTCATGTCATTGATACAGAAGCAGGTAAGCTGTTAGAGATACCCCAGTCGGTGATTGAGATATACGGCAAAAGAATAAGCCTTTTCGGTGGCGGCTATATTCGGCTTGCCTCCAAATGCTTAATACAGTGGGGAGTTAAGAAACTCCATCAAGCAGGCCGACCTCTAATTGTTTACGTTCATCCACGCGAGGTCGATCCGGATCATCCGCGGCTGGCCCTAAGCTTATTTAGGAGATTTAAGTGTTATGTAAATCTTAAATCCACCTTACCCAAGCTTGAGATGCTTTGCAGGAATTATAACTTTGTAATGATGAAAGAAATAGCTGATCGTTGATAGCTAACTTCGCTGGTTTCGTGATAAAAATATCCAGGCAATCCTGTAATCTTGTCTAAAGAACTTTTTGTTAAAAGATGTTGTTGTCAGGGGTTTTAATTAGCTATGTTTGCATTGTAGCTTTTTGTAGCCTTTGTTACAGAATGCTTAAAACCAGTACCTGGCGAACGCCGCAAATTCTGCCCCTGTGGGATGGCAAAGCCGCGGAAAGAATAGTAAAGATAACGCTGGAGACTTTTGGAAAAACAAGCAGTCAAAACATAACTATCAAATTATGACTTCGAAAAAAATTATAAATCGCAAATGGCTCATAGCTGCTCTTGTAATCTTGGTCTTAATCATAGTTCTAACGCATCTTCCTCAATCGAAAATTACTCAACACATAAACACTACATCTTTTGATAAACTCCTTCATGCTTTGGCCTATGGGATTTTGGGGTACATGTTTCTGCATGCTCTGAGGCTGCGATCTAAACTTGTATCTTTTCTGATTGTTCTTGGCCTGATCGCCATAATCGGCGCTCTTGACGAACTTACCCAGCCGCTGGTTCAGCGGTCTGCCAGTATTGCTGACTGGTTAGCAAACTGCGTAGGTGCTT
>SDBU01004642.1_pt1 | contig 16785 bp, 18 predicted proteins | sample 2277071 | NCBI WGS metagenome assembly SDBU01 (sample SAMN10397929, study PRJNA504765) | marine sediment metagenome | isolation source: marine sediment core GS08_GC12, 126 cmbsf | place: Arctic Ocean: Gakkel Ridge, Loki's castle | collected 2008 | reverse complement strand
GGGTTAGGTATGGCGATTGCCTGTGGGGTGGTCTGGGGACTAATCGGGTTCTTTATGCGCTTCCCTTTTCTTAATTTCATACTGGCTGCCGGAGCTGGTTATGCCATCGGAGAGGTGGTTAGCTTATCGGTTAACCGAAAGCGCGGCACCGGGTTAGCTATCATTGGTGGCAGTGCACTAGTGGCCAGCTACTTAGTTGGTATGTTCTTCCCCTGGGGGCTTCATTTCGGGCTTTTTGACCTGCTAGCCATCGCCCTGGGTATTTTTGTAGCCGTAACCCGACTACGTTGAAGGCCAATGGTACCACACCGAGAAATATTCTGGAATATCAAGTATGGAGAGGTAATTTATGTGCTGGGGGCTATTGCCGTCGGCTTTGTTGTCTATGCCTGTATCGCCGCTACCGGCTATGGCGGTTGGGGCGTCCCGATAACAGATTCGGCGACTTCGGTAAGCGGATACCGGCATTTGTAGTCACTATGGCAGTGGATGGCATCAAGGCAAAAGGTGCCGAGGAATCGCTCAAGGTCATGGATATTGCCGAGCTTGTAGAACAGTTTAGTAATATATAATCCTGACATTATTTAGCAACCTATCCCCCTGACCCCCTTCCCTTATTAAGGGAAGGGGGAGTGTAAGTAAGAGAGGGGCGAAGCCCCTCCCCAAAATCTCTTCCCCCTCTCCTTCAAAGGAGAGGGGGATAAAGGGGGTGAGGTTAACAAGCAAGCTATATGATCCTTAGTTCAACCCATAAATATTGGCAGAGGCCTTAATTAGCGATGTGATTTACATAGGAGGTGCCAGATGGCGCAACGCTACAAGGTAGAAATAGAAGTAGTAAGCCAAACCGGCAGATGTACGGCGGAGCACAAGGTTGGCGACTCATGGGTCGTCAACAGGAAGACTCCAGAGGGAATATGCCTTTTCGCTTTTAATTCACTACTCACCAGGCTTCAGGCACTGGAGTTTGGCGGCGTATTCCCTTGGGCGAAGGACCCTGACGTAATCACGGCTGCTTGCCCCGACGGCGATAATCCGGTTGTTTTCGAACTTCGTCGCCTACACGACTGACCACCGGTCAACCCGATACCTAAAGTGCTAACCGGCCTGTCCAAATTGGCGTTCGGCGGGGCCTATCCCAATCAAAGCCGGGGCCTCGGGTCTCCCATACTGGTCACGGAGAACCCGTTTCAGCGCCTTGCCCGTTGGGTTCCGCGAAGATCACACCCAAAACCACGGTGTGGGCCTCTCGGAAATAGTCCTGCATCCTCGGCCCTAAGGCTGCCCGTATTTCTCACGCAGAGTTCTCCTCAGAATCTTGCCGGTGGAGGTCTTGGGAAGTTCCTCTTTAACGAAGACTACTGAGCTAGGCCGCTTGAAGCCAGCCAGCCTCGGACGACAGAAGTCAATAATTTCCTTCTCGGTGGCGGTTTCGTTCTGCCTGAGCCTTACTATCGCCCTGACTTGCTGACCCCATTCGATATCTTTGACACCAATTATTGCCGCCTCTTCAACCTTAGGGTGCGAATAAAGTGTACTTTCCACTTCATCAGGGCCAATATTCTCGCCGCGTCTTACGATTACATCATCACCGCGCCCGGTAAGATAGATGTAGCCCTCTTCTTCTTTATACCCCATGTCACCGGTGCGATACCAGCCGTCCGGCGTAAAAGCTTTCTTCGTCCTCTCCTCATCTTTCCAGTAGCCCTTCATTATTCTAGGGCCCTGAACTACAATCTCCCCGGCTTCCCCGGCCGGCAATTCATTTCCATCGGCGTCTCGGACTTGAATTTCTACATCTTCCATGGGTAAGCCAATGGAAGAAGCCACTCTCTTTAACTTCTTCTCCCTCTCCGCCTCGGTTTCTTTCCCCGTGATTATCTGGTCTTCGGCTCTAAGTGCAGCTATGGTGGAAGAGGTTTCCGTGCCGCCAAAGGCATTTATCAATGCCCTACCAGGGAAACGTTCAATCGTTTTCTTGAGCACCTCGTAAGGACAAGCAGCGGCACCATAGGTTATTACTCTGATGCTGGAGAGGTCATACTTATCGAAGTCAGGGTCCTCAACAATTCGCTTGAGCATGGTGGGAACCACCATCACTCGGGTGGCTTTATCTCGCTGCACCGTCTCAAACCACTCTTTCTCCTCAAACTGGCGCATCAAGGCAATAGTCCTGCCTCCATAAATGCCCGCCATCAATGCCTGTATTCCGGCCACATGATAGAGGGGCATGACCAGCACATTGGTCTCTGGTGGCGACTCCATGTCTGGGGGATCGACATTTGCCAAAACATATGAGCTATAGCCATTGTGGTCTTGAGGAACCCCTTTAGGGAATCCAGTGGTTCCAGCGGTAAACATGAGTATGGCTACATCATCGTCATCTATGTCGGCAAAGGTTTGCTCCTCCGGTGAACCCGAGGCTACCAGCTCATCATAGTTCAGCATCCCCTCGTAATTCCCGCCAATGATAATGAAATGCTCCACCGAGGGAAGCTCAGGGCGAACGCTATTAACCATATCAGCATAGCGGCTGCCTACAAAAAGAACCTTGGGCTCCGCCTTATTTACCAGGTAGGTTACCTCGTCCTGCCTGACCCGGAAGTTCAACGGCACGACGATACCCCCTACCTGCACCGTGGCAAAACAAGCCTCTACGTATTCATTGCAGTTGACCTCAAGGATAGCAGCTCGATCTCCCTTTCCCAGGCCGAGTCGGTCCAGGGAATCGGCCAGGCGATTCACCCTGTCCTTGAGTTGAGCATAGCTAAGTCGCTTTCCTTCAAAGGCTATGGCCGTTCTCTCCGGAACGAGCATAGCTGACAGGTCGAGAAATTCACTTATAAGCATTATTCACCTCCGTCAGATTTCCTCCGCTTTTCCAAGAGTCGTAAGATTTACAACTTATCTCTGGCCAGTCTGCCCTTAGCCCCTAATCCATATTCAATTTGCTCTTTCTTTTACGCGCTCTATTATCTTTGACATCGCTTCCCCAGCCTTAGCCCTAATCAGAACGGTAGCCTCTTGGTCCATGGGGGTGGAGCTAAGGTTGATAATAACCAGTTTGGCCCCGGCCCCAGTCGCATAGATTGGCATATAGGCGGCGGGGTGGACGACGAGGGTAGAGCCAATGACGATAAACAGGTCACAGGCATAAGAACGGTTGGTCGCCTCCTCCAATACATCATGGGGCAATGCTTCCCCGAAAAAAACAGCATTCGGCTTGAGTAGACCGTGGCAGGCTTCGCAATCAGGGGTCTCCTCCCCCCTTTCCAGCCTGGCTTTAAGCTGGGCAAAGGGATAGCGCTGGCCGCAGCTCAGGCATACTGCCCACTGCAGATTGCCATGCAGCTCAAATACCTTATCATCAGGGACCCCCGCCCTTTGGTGCAGATTGTCCACATTCTGGGTAATAACGCAATCCAGCTTGCCCAGCCGGTCCAGCTCAGCGATGGCATAGTGGGCCGGATTCGGCTGAGCCCCAGAAGTCAGCAGTCCCTCGCCAAGCAGCCGCCAGTGCTTCTTCCTAGCTTCAGGGTCTCTCAGGAACTTCTGATAGGTGAAGTCATCCGGGTCATATTTGTCCCAGATGCCACCAGGGCTGCGGAAATCAGGTATCCCCGATTCAGTACTAACCCCGGCGCCGGTAAAGACTACCACCTTCTTGGCACCAACGATTAAATCGGCTACCTTGTCTATAAGAGCATCTATCCCCTCTCGCTCCATTATATTACTCCCTCTTGTTTACCAGCGCTTTGACTCTGGCTCAGACTCGACTTCATATTTAACTTCCGTGTCCCCAGGTGTCCATTCCCAGGTGTCGCTTATCATGAGTAGTCTGAAGTCAAAAGATGACGTCCGAGTTTAGCCTCAAGCTCCAACCCCTGCTCCAGGCTGAGGTCAAGCCCTTCGGTAATTGCCCGCTTGGCGTAGCTTACCACAATCGGGCTGTAGGTTTTGATCTTATTTGCCAGCCTCTCCGCAGCCGGCAACAACTCATTTCGGGGAACCACATGGTTAACCAATTTCAGGCGGTGCGCCTCGTCAGCTCTAAGCCGCCTGCCGGTCAACAGTATTTCCAGCGCCCTGGCACTGCCTATGGTTCGGGGCAGGGTCTGGCTGCCACCAGCGGCAGGGATTATCCCCAGGCCTAGCTCAGGCATACCAAATTGGGCATCCTCTGAAGCCAGCCTGATATCACAACACAGGGCCATCTCCACTCCGTCGCCCAAAACATAGCCGTGAACAGCAGCAATGAGCGGTTTGGCAATGCTCAGGAAAAGCCCCCAAACATCACGCTCCCACCGCACCTGTCGGGCAATTACCGGAGATGGAGCGGTGAGGAATTCGGTCAGGTCAGCACCAGCACAGAAGGCTCTTTCCCCGGCACCGCTGAATATGGCCACCTGTACTTCAGGGTCGTCCTTGATAGCGCCCAACACCCGGTATAGATCGTCTCTCATCTGAAGGTTATAGGCGTTCAAGGCTTGAGGTCGGTTAAGGGTAACATACCCTACGCTATCTAGCTTCTCGTAGATAATCGTCTCGAAATTAGCCATTGGTTTTTAACTAGAGAACCCTATCCCCTTTATCCCCTTCCCCTTGTTAAGGGGAAGGGGAAATGATTTATAAGAGAGGCTTCGCCTCTCTTTCACTCTTCTCCGACACCTATTGCCCCTTGAACTGGGGTGACCTTTTTTGCAGGAAGGCAGTGACTCCTTCTGTCCTGTCCGTAGTCGTGTGCAGCAGGAGATAAAGGTCGGCCTCAAGCCGAATGCCCTGCTCAAGGGTTAAATCCAGCCCTTTATTCACCGCCTCCTTAGCATATCTAAGGGCAACAGGCCCCTTGGCGGCTATGGTTTGCGCCATGGCGTCAATCTCAGAGGCGAGATTTTCCGGAGCAACCATCTTACTGACCAGCCCTATTTCCAATGCCTCCTCGGCATCTACAGTTTCAGCGGTAAGGACTAACTCCAGGGCTTTACCCCTACCCACAATCCGAGGCAATCGCTGTGTGCCGCCATCCATGGGGATAAGACCCATCCCCACCTCAGGAAAGCCAAACCTGGCTCTATTTGATGCCAACCTGACATCACAGCTCAGCGCCAATTCCAGCCCCTGCCCCAAAGCATCCCCGTTGATAGCCGCAATCACCGGTCGGTCGATACTGGCTACACTAGTCGCCACAGTACACTGGTATTCCTGCCGCTCGAGCTCGCTACCACAGCAGAATGCCTTGCCTCCGGCTCCAGCAATTGTGACAACGTAAACATCGTCATCCTGATTTATCTGACGGCAAGCATCTTCCAATTCCTGAGCCAGCTGCTGGTTGATAGCATTGTTTACCTCAGGGCGGTTAAGGGTCAGGCGGGCAATATGGTCTTCCCTAGTATAGATAATGGTAGTATAACGCATCGGATAAGCCCTTTATCCTCGTCACGTGAGTGGCGAAACCCGTGCCCATATTAACTCACTTTTGCTATCAGCGTCAAGCTAATGTCGTTGTTTGCCTCATCCCAGACCAGCCTGTATAATCTGTGGTAACAGACTAAGGAGGCCACCTTGCCTTTGCCCGAGAACCTAAGCCAGTTTGCCACCCTGGTTGATATCATCGCCAAGCTTAGAGCCCCCGGTGGTTGCCCGTGGGACCGGAAGCAGACCCATTCGTCACTGCGGGAGAACCTGCTGGAAGAATGCTATGAGGTATTGGAGACTCTGGATGAAGGGGACTCAGGCAAGCTATGCACTGAGCTAGGCGACCTCTTGCTGCAGATTGTCCTCCACGCCCAGATTGCCACTGAAGCCGGGGAATTTGAACTGGGAGACGTCGTCAACAGCATTAACGCCAAGCTCATCCACCGCCACCCCCATATCTTTGGCTCACAGAAAGTAAAAGATGCCGAAGAGGTGGCAGCTAACTGGGAGGTTCTCAAGCAGGAAGAACGTGAGGCGGGTACCTCGATACTGGATAGTGTACCGAAGCAGATGCCGGCGCTCGGTCACAGCCAGGCGATACAACGCCGGGTGGCGCAGGTCGGCTTTGACTGGGAGGACATTAGCGGCATCATCGACAAGCTGGCTGAGGAGGTCAGCGAGTTAAGGCGGGCTGAAAGTCAGCAAGAGAAGGCCGTCGAGTTTGGTGACGTAGTGTTTACTCTGGCTAACATTGCCCGCCGGGAAGGTGTAGACTTGGAGGCAGCACTGAGGGAAGCCAATCAGCGGTTCTATCGCCGCTTTACTTATATGGAACAGGTCTGCCGCCAGCGCGGGCTAAACTTCGGGGAGCTATCCTTTGCTGAGCAAAACGCCCTGTGGGAGGAGGCGAAGGAGAAGGTGGAGGGGTAAACATATTCAAGCCTGCTCGTGACCGTTTTTATCGGTCTCTTCGTGTTCATTCTGCTTACGGGGAATTCCAAGAGCCTGGCCAAAACCCTCAATGAGACCATACGGTACTGCTGATACAGCCCCCGCCAAGTACGTCCCGGCCATGTGGACTGCCTCAAGCAATTTTCTCCCTTTCTTTGGAGGCGGAGGCTCGGCACTACCACTGTCCACGTCCTCTCGAAGTTTATACAGGGTTTGTATCGCTCGCAAGTGTCCGCGTAAGGCTTTGTTCTTCTTGACGTCAAGAGGCAATTCTAAGTTAGGAAGTTTTTCGATAATAGACGTACGTTTCTCTCCTAATGTTTCTTCTGCTTTAGTAAGCCTGCGCTCATCGAAAGCTATTTTCACTGAACGTAGGGCCCACAGAGACGGGATTGCTAGGGCGAGGGCTTTATCAGCAGCCCAGAGGAAGTAGAGTCGCATAATGCTAGTGTCACCAGTAGTCTCGACCTCAGACGGCGGGTATAGTCTCTTGGCGCTAGGCACCGTGGCGCTTGCGAATGCATTAGCCGCCTCCTCAGTAGCTAATGAAATATTAAACTGCTGCTGGCTTTGCTTGCTAGTGACTATTATATGTACCAAATTAGATATGCTAGTGAGCTGGCTGCTTACTTGGCGTATTTGTTCCTTGGTAGAACTTACCTCAGTATTGAGATGCTCCAACCTTTTAGTGAAGTCTAGCCAATTTCCTATCTTCAGTCTGGCGGCTAAAGGAATAAGGGAAAGAACTGCTAAGATAACTATTAGGGGAATGGGCGGGTCTCCACCGCGGATAAGCCACAGATGTAGGACGATTACTAGTAGAAAGACCCAGGTAGCCCCTAACAAAACATAGCGCAGCAAGGTTCTGCTCCTTATCTTGGTTACACTGACCCAATTATACGCTTAAAGAGGGATTTGCTACAACCTGGGGGAGTCCAAGAGGGGCTTCGCCCCTCTTTATTAATTTCCCCTTCCCCTTATCAAGGGGAAGGGGACAAAGGGGATGGGGTCACCATTAAAACATATAGACATAGCGGTGTTTATATGTTACCATTGACTCAGAGGTGAAGGCTATGGGGACCACTTTGAAGCGCACCACTATTTTCCTTACCGAAGAGCAACACGAGAGGCTCCGCCGCCTAGCCTTTGAGCAACGGACATCAATGGCTAAGCTCCTCCGTGATGCCGCCCTGGAAATATTGGAAGACGAACAGGATATACGTGAGGGGCTAGAAGCCTTGGCCGATGAGGAAGGTACCGTAACCTGGGAGCAGTACCAGCGCCAAAGGGCAGAGCGGGAGCACCGGAGTGAGCTGCCAGGTTAGGCTGAGGCGAGAAGCCGAGAAACAATTAGATAGGCATACTGGACGAGATTACCAAGCTGTTGCCAGAGTCATCTCTGCTTTGGAGCAGGAACCCAGATCAAGGAGGGTTAAGAAGTTGGCCGAAAGTGGCTTGTGGCGCATAAGAGTGGGGCGCTATAGAGTAGTGTATCACATAGATGATGAGAAGGGTCTAGTCATAGTGGTACGGGTAGCCGCGCGTACAGAAGACACCTACAAGAGACTGTAAAATCGGGGCGAGAGGATTTGAACCTCCGACCTCAGCGTCCCGAACGCTGCGCGCTGCCAAACTGCGCTACGCCCCGATAGCATTATTATAGGCGGATTTGACCTGTTCGGCAACAATTTTTGATAGGTCGTTTATCAGGAGAGAGTCAAAGAGAGGCGAAGCCTCTCTTAAACAACTGCTTCCCCTTCCCCTTATCAAGGGGAAGGGGACAAAGGGGATGGGGTTACCAAAATAAGGGAGATTGATGAAATACTGCGTCTTGATAATTGACGGCGCTTCTGGCTGGGCGCTGCCCGAACGCGGAGGGAAGACCTGTCTGGAGCTGGCTCATACTCCAAATCTGGATGCCATGGCTAGGGAAGGCACCCTCGGGCTTGTCCGCACCGTACCGTCGGCCATGGAACCTTCCAGTGCCTGCGCCTGTATGTCAATCCTCGGTTATGACCCGAAGGTCTACTACCAGGGCCGGGCAGCCATTGAAGCCAGGAGTATGGGTATTGATATTCACGACGGTGAGGTCGTTTTCCGCTGCAATCTGGTAGCAGTTGGTGATGGCAAAATGTGGGACTATAGCTCAGGTCATATCAGCACCAGCGAAGCTCGGGCTCTTATTAGCGCTTTGGAGGAAAGCCTGGGTAATGACCAGATTCATTTTTACCCTGGCGTCAGCTACCGGCACATATGCAAACTCAAAGGACGCGAAGACACCCTTCTCGCTGCCTGCACTCCGCCGCACGATATTCCGGGTAAGCCTATTGCCGAGTTTCTCCCCCACGGTCGCGGAAGCGAGCCACTCCAAGACCTGATGGCACGCTCGGTGGATGTGCTCCGCGACCATCCGGTAAATGTGGCGCGGCGGTCTCGGGGTGACATCCCGGCGACGATGATTTGGCTGTTCTGGGGAAGTGGCCAACCACCCGATATGCCTCCTTTCAAGCAGGTATACGGTCTTAGGGCAGTTTTAACCTCCGGGGTTGATCTTCTTCGTGGCCTGGCCCGATTGGTAGAGATGGACGTGTTAGAAATACCGGGGGTAACCGATGGGCTGGACAACAATTATGCGGCTCAGGCGGTGGGAGCCCTGGAGGCACTTAATAATTATGATCTAGTGGTCATCCATATTGAAGCGCCGGATGAGGCGGCTCACGGCGGCTCAATCGACGACAAGATTGAGGCTATCCAGAGGGTGGACAAAGAGGTTGTCAGCCAGCTCCGCAGTTGGCCAACAGATGCTCTGAGAACGCTGGTACTACCCGACCACCCCACCCCAATTGAAGTTCGCACCCATACTGATGACCCGGTGCCGTTTATGCTATGGGGGGCAGGGTTTACCACCAACGGGGCAACTAGATTAACCGAGGCTGAGGCGAAAAGGACTGGCTTTTTCATCGAGGATGGGTATAATATTATCAGCAGGCTAATAGGGGATTAGACATGGCTTTGATTGTTCAAAAATATGGTGGCTCATCGGTGGCGGATGCGGCCAGGATTAAGAATGTGGCTCGGCGCATCGCCCGGGCTAAGGATAAGGGTGACCGGGTGGTGGTGGTCGCCTCAGCAATGGGGGACACCACCGACGAGCTAATCAAGCTGGCTAACCAGGTAACCAGCCGTCCTCACGACCGGGAGCTGGATATGCTGCTGGCCACTGGGGAGCTTGTCTCCAGCACCCTGCTGGCGATGGCACTCAAGGATATGGACTATGAGGCAATCAGCCTCAGCGGTGCCCAGGCGGGAATAAGAACTGACGCTACCCACAGTAGAGCCAGGATTCTCCGGGTTGACCCCAAACGGGTCATCAGGGAGCTGGACAAGGGCAACATTGTCATCGTTGCCGGCTTCCAGGGGATTAACCACGAGATGGACATCACCACTCTGGGGCGAGGGGGCTCAGATACCACCGCCGTGGCGCTGGCGGCTGGCCTGGGAGCCAAGGTTTGCCAGATATACACTGATGTTGACGGTGTCTATACTGCTGACCCACGCCTTACCCCTGAAGCCCAACGGGTTTCAGAGATTGGCTATGAGGAAATGCTGGAGCTGGCAACCTACGGGGCTAAGGTAATGCACCCTCGGGCAGTTGAGCTAGGGGAGCTATTTAACATCCCGATTCTGGTCGCCTCCAGCTTCACTGATAGTCCGGGGACACTAATTCACGGAGGGGTATCAATGGAAGTACGAAACAAGGTGAGGGGTATCGCTCATGACCTTGATGTGGCTAAGGTAACCGTGGTCGGCGTCCCTGATCGACCAGGCATTGCCGCTGCTATCTTTGAACCGTTAGCCAAGGCGAACATTAGTGTTGATACTATTGTCCAGAACGCCAGCATTGACAATATTACTGACTTGACCTTTACCGTGGCTAAAAGCCAGCTAGATGAGGCAATGGAAGTAGTGAAACCGATAGCCCGGTCAATTGGCGCCAGGGAGTGCGTCAGCGCCCCCAGGTTGGGCAAGGTCAGTATCATCGGCACCGGGATGCAGAATACCCCGGGCTTTGCGGCGAGGATGTTTTCCACCCTCAGTGAACAGGGGATCAATATCCAGCTCATTAGCACTTCAGAGATAAGGATAACCTGCATCATTGATGAGGCCAGGATTAAGGATGCAGTTCGCGCCCTGCACCGGGCTTTTGAGCTGGAGGCAGGCAAATAAACAAAAAGGGAGTGAGTTTATTCACTCCCTTAATCTGATATTTCAGCCAGCCTCCTAGACAGCTACGACTTCCTTAATTTCGGGGATTTCTTCCTTGAGGACGCGTTCAATCCCCATCTTCAAAGTCATGGTTGACATAGCGCAGCCACCGCAGGCCCCGGTCAACCTGACATTAACAACACCGTCGTTGATATCAACCAGCTCGACATTACCCCCATCCATCATCAGGTTGGGTCGTATTCGGTTCAATACCTCTTCTACCCTGTCTCGCATCATAACCTCCCTAATATAGCCTACTATTTGGGCAAAACAGACGAATTCAGCTTACCATACCCCTCGGTGGTTTGTCAAACTCTTGAAGGGAAGGGGGGCAGGGGGATAGGTTGCTAAACAGTCTCAGTTCAATCGGCACTGTTAGGCCTGTGCCTGTCTGTGCTATAATGAAGCCGAAAAAACGAGTTTGAGACCACTACTAAGGTCAACCGTAGCCAGCAAAGAGGGGAATGTTGACTATGAACGAAGAAAAGCTAGTTAAGACCGTGTGTCTACTCTGCCCGCCGGCCTGTGGCATGGATGTTTATGTCAAGGACAACCAGCCGGTAAGAGTGGAGAGCATGAAGGAGAGTGTAGTGGGGCCACTCTGTATCAAAGGGGAAGTGATACCGGAGTGGTATGAGACTGAACTCAAGAACCGTGTCCTCCACCCGCTACAGAAAGTAAATGGGGGCTGGCGAGAGATTACCTGGGACCAGGCTCTGGATACCATAGCTGAGGAAATCACCAGGATAAAGCAGAAGTACGGACCGGAAGCCTTAGCCATCTATCAGGGTGGGGTATCCAACTTCTATGACTACGTTTACCTGAACCGGCGTTTCGCCCTGGCCTATGGCACCCCTTCATACTATGGCATGGGTTCTCTTTGCTACTATACCAAGATCGCTGCCGCCGAGGTAACTTATGGTCTCTATGCCCCACCTACTCTGCTCGGCACCAAGTGCATGCTGGTGTGGGCCGCTAATCCCACCGGTTCCGTCCCGTTTGCTGCCGACAACATGGTGATTGCCAAGACCCAGGGAACCGCCAAAATGATAGTGGTTGACCCGAGGCGGACGCTACTCGCCAAGGCCGCCGATATCTACCTTCAGCTCAGACCGGGCACCGACCCGGCGCTTGCCCTAGCCTTTCTCAATGTCATCATAACCGAGGGGCTATATGACAAAGAGTTTGTCGAGAAATACACCGTCGGCTTTGATAAACTGGCGAAGCATGTAGAGCAGTATCCTCCAGAGAAGGTTGCCGAGATAACCTGGGTTCCCGCCGACAAGATAAGGGAGGCCGCCAGGATGTATGCCACCACCAAGCCGGCGACTATCTTCCAGGGTAACTGCCTTGATAATATGGATAATGGCTTCCAGGGCTGCCGCGCTCTGGATAGCCTGATTGCGATAACTGGCAATCTGGATGTGAGGGGCGGCTCTACCCAGATGCCCTTTTTTATCTTTGAGAAGCTAGCAGTGGAGGACACCGAGAGGGAGGGGTTACCTCTGCCCCAGGTAGAGCCCGCGGGCAAGCCAGAAGGACTGGTATATTACGAAGTCCTGCGGGAACCAATGGCGGTGGGACTGTATACGGGAATGGCAGACGAAAAGCCTTACCCCATTAAGGGATTACTGGTGCAGACAGGCAACCCGGTGGTCACCCTGGGGGATGCCAACAAGTTCAAGCGGGGTGTCAACAAACTGGATCTCATGGCCATTCACGACATATTTATGACCGAGACCGCCGAGTTGGCCGATATTGTACTGCCGTCGGCTACCTTCCTTGAGCAGCAGCTGATGTATCAGTATGTTGGGCGACCGATGATTGTCCTGCTCCAAAAAGCCATAGAACCGCCACCGGATTGCTGGCCCAACTGGAAGGTCTGGCTGGAACTGGGTAAGAGAATGGGCTATGACAAATACTTGCCGTGGAAGGATGTAGAAGAGTTTGAGAACGAGGCGATATTGAAACGGCTCAACATCACCGTTGATGACCTCAGGGCGAATCCGGGTGGCTATTTCTTCATGCAAAGAACCTGGAAGAAGTATGAGACCGAGGGCCTGGCCACGCCATCGGGGAAGGTAGAACTGTACTCGGAGCAACTGGAGAGGAAGGGATTTGACCCGTTACCCACCTACCACGAACCCGTCCAGAGCCCGGTTAGCACTCCCGACCTGGCCAACAAATACCCGCTGATCCTGATCACCGGGCAGAGACCACTGGAATACCTGCACTCAGCGCTGCGCGGGGTACCCACACTGCGGGGAAAGCTGCCAGAACCAATGGTGGAGATAAATACTGAGACTGCCCGGAAACTGGGGATTAAGAGCGGCGACCCGGTGATTGTTGAGACCCAATTTGGGATGTGCGAGGGGAAGGCTGCGGTCACCATGGATATACACCGCCAGGTAGTCTCGGTGCCTCACGGTTGGGGCGGCTTGGCTAACCAGAATTATCTAACCTCCTGGGATATCCGAAACCCAGAGATAGGCGTCCTGGCGTGTCGGGCATTGCAGTGCCGGGTGAGAAATGCTGACCCGATGCAGGCACCAGAATTTACCACCGAGTAGGGGCTGAGGCGGCACAAAATCCCTGGTAGCGGAGTAGGGAAACCGCTCCAACTTGGGTGTTTACCCGTTTGGAGTACGACAGTCGGGGAGAACGGTTGCTAGTGTCGCCTTTCAGGGAGGTCTTCATGGAAAGCAAGGGCAGCTATCAGGAAATACAACTTAGCAAGAGTGACGCCGTTACCTCGCTACTGGAAGAAAGGCACATACTTGATGATGATATCAAGCAGGTTATTTACCATGCCCAGACAACCGGGGAGAAACTGTTCCAACCTGAAGGGAACCGGTATTTAGCTAAAATCACGCTGTCAAACGCCACCTTCTATGTTGAGTATTCTGTTGCCGACGGCAGCTACGTCGTGCATACTGCTTACTCCCACCGGTCGAAAATAGTCGAGGAGTAAATAATGGCTGAGTGGTATTGCTTCAAATGCAACGAAAAGACAGAGGCATCAGAAATAAACCTGGTCTACATGGATATTGAGGCCAAGCAGGAGGGGCTAAGATGCCCTAAATGCGGTAGTAGCTACATAACGGAGGACGTTGCCCTGGATAAGGTGGCCAGAGCGGAGAAGATGATTGAGCAGAAATAGAGAAGGTGACCGACATCTGGATAGAGCACTGAAGGAATCGGTAGCCGCAGTATACGAAACAGATACTTTTAATTCGTTTCTCAAGGACGGATTACATCCCGGCGGCCTAGCGCTGACACGGAGGATGATGGAGGTTGCCGCTATTGACGGAAAGTCCACGGTTCTTGATATTGCCTGTGGCCAAGGGGGCACTCCTATTCTGCTGGCAGAAGACTACGGGTGCCATGTTATCGGTGTTGACCTCTCCCATCAGATGATTGCTCTAGCCCGAAGCCGAGCCCAAACTCTGAATGGTTGCCTGGAGCTAATTGTCGCTGATGCCGAGGAGCTGCCGTTTATGGATGCCACCTTTGACGCCATAATATCTGAGTGCTCGTTCTCCGTCCTGCCCAATAAGGAGAAGGCAGCTTCAGAGATGAGCCGGGTGCTAAAAATCAATGGCAGGTTGGTGGTCACTGACATTATCGCCAAGGGGAGAATGCCCCACGGAATCGACGGCGAGTTAAGCCTTACCCCGGGCTCCCTCCCCCTCCTTCCCTGTATTGCCGGGGCAAGGAGTATAGACGAGTATGTGGCAATCTTGGACAACGCCGGTTTTCACCACCCCTACATTGAGGACCATTCTGCAGCATTAAAGAAGATAGCCTATCAAATTGGTATCAACTTCGGCAGTTGGGAAGAATTCCTGCAGGGGTTGTCGTCGGAGCTTTTTTCAGATCCGGCGAAGGGAATTACCGAGGTCGAGGCATACCGAACGCTTTTTGCCGAAAGGAAATTTGGATATGCCTTAATAATGGTCAGCAAGAAATGAGGTATTGAGCCGGTGCCCGAGTTATTAGGAGAAACAGAGAGCCTTTGCCCTAGTTGCTTATCGCTAGTTCCGGCGAGAAGGGTTGCTGAAGACGGCAACGTCTACTTAGAAAAGGACTGCCCGGCGCACGGTAAATACAAAGTCCTTATCTGGCGGCAGGACGCAAACCACTACCTTGACTGGGGTCGGTATGGCGAGACGGCAGTAGGCCCGCTAAGAAGCCTTACCCCGGTTGCCAGGGGCTGTCCCCACGACTGCGGTCCATGTCCCGAACACAAGGCAAATGCCTGCACTATGGTACTGGAGGTTACCCAGCGGTGTGACCTCCACTGTCCGGTTTGCTTCGCCAGTGCCGGCGAGCTAGTCAACGATGAGCCCGACCTCAAGACCATTGGGGAAATGTATCAAACAGTGCTCGATACCGCCGGAACCCCGACCATTCAACTTAGTGGCGGAGAACCAACAGTCAGGGATGACCTGCCCCAAATCGTTTCCCTGGGGAGACAGATGGGATTTACCCACATCATGATCAACACCAACGGCGTTAGAATCGCCAGAGACCAAGAATACCTCGGCAAGCTGGTAGATAGTGGGGCCAGTACTATCTTTCTCCAGTTTGACGGGGTAACCGACCAGGTCCATCAATATACCCGTGGTGCCAATCTAGCTAAATATAAGATTGACGCCATAAGCAATTGTGCTGAAGCCAGAATTGGGGTTATCCTCGTTCCCACCATAATCCCTGGGGTTAATGACCACCAACTGGGGGACATTGTCCGATTTGCCAAGCAGTGGATACCCACCGTGAAAGGAGTCCACTTCCAGCCGGTAAGTTATTTTGGCCGGTACCCGGTAGCACCTGAGGACAAAGACAGGATAACGATACCTGATGTGATTGACGGTCTGGTTAAGCAAACCGCTGGCGAACTCAAACCGGACAATTTCATTCCCCGCCGCTCTCAGGATTCACACTGCTCCTTCTCCAGCCTTTTTATCTTGGCCGAAGACGGTCGGCTATCACCCATCACCAGGAGGCTTACGGAGGAATTGGTCTCCGGTTGGGGAGGCTACACCAGAACCCCCTGGGAATCGGCACGGTCGTTCATCAACCTGCACTGGCGATTCAGTGACAACGAACCGGTGCCGTGCAGCACCGGTTGCTGTGGGGCGAGTTCTAAGCCCAAATTGGGCTCGTGGGATGACCTTTTGCAGCAGGTGGCGACCCACGGGCTTACCATTACCTGTATGCCATTTCAGGACGTGTGGAACCTGGACTTGGAGCGGCTAAAAAGATGCTGCGGCCATGTGGTCACCCCGGATAAACTGATAATACCCTTCTGTGCCTACCATTTAACCAGTATCAGTGGTCAGAGACTCTACCCTAGTTATTTAGTAGAGGCAACGACTTCAAAATGAAAAAGAACTAGGGAGGGAGTAGGAATGAAAAAGGAGGGGGTACTTCGAACTTTCTTGGGAATAATAACCCTTGGCTGTATTTGGGGATTCCTTGAAGCTATTACTTTTTTAGGGATTTTACATTCTCATTGGGGAGACCTTTTTCGGTATCACTTGTGCCCTTGTTTCCTTATGGCCGCTATTTGCGGCTCCTTCGTTATGGGCTTAGCACTAGCTATTTATAAGAAGCCGAGCATGCTGATAGGTATAGGCTTGGTAGCGGCTCTATTTTGCTTCCTAGCCGTTCCATTTCTGCCGACACCTGTCCGTTCCACCACTTACGGGCCAGTAGTAGCGTCCGCCACCGCCGCCATCATGGGTTCCTTCTCCCTGGCTCTAGTGGCAAGCTTCTTGATGAAGAGGCTGGACAGGAATACTCCCATTCGCATAGGCGTAGGGACATTATCGGCAATATTAGCCTCCATCCTGTTCATCATTGCCACCGCTTACGTGGTCGACAAGGCTATTTGTGCCGACCTGGGGTATGCCAGACCGTTGCCCGACTTCCTTGCCATAGGCGGCATGGTATGGACGGTTACCGCAGCCATCCTGTTGCCAGTAGGGTATTCCATCGGTATGAAGCTCCAATCATGGCTCACTACCCGGGTAGCGAGAAAGCCTTCGGTTAGCTATGCTGCTTTGACTGCTACTACAGTTCTTTGTTGTGGAATTGGCGCAGTGGCTTTTGCCATAGGGCTATAGTAAGCAGGAGTGGTCAGTCTAAGAG
>SDBU01004641.1_pt1 | contig 16786 bp, 17 predicted proteins | sample 2277071 | NCBI WGS metagenome assembly SDBU01 (sample SAMN10397929, study PRJNA504765) | marine sediment metagenome | isolation source: marine sediment core GS08_GC12, 126 cmbsf | place: Arctic Ocean: Gakkel Ridge, Loki's castle | collected 2008 | reverse complement strand
AGAAGAGGTTGGAAGAGAGTTTGGCGTTACCCGAGAAAGAATTAGACAGATTGAAGCGAAATCCTTGCAAAAATTAAAAATCCACCAAGAAGCCAAAAAACTAAAAGATTATTTGAAATAACCTTAAGTTTGCAAATAGCTAATTGCAAATGGCAAATGAAGGGGAGTGAGTTTTAGATTTGAAGATTTAGAGGTTTGGAAATTAGCAATCAAACACGATAACGAAATTTTTGATACAACAAAAAAATTTCTGCTTTGAAAAATAAGCTAAAATAAAGTATAATGTCGATATGCAATAGGCGATTTGCTATATGCAGACCGCCTTCGGCGGTCCGGGGTAGCTCAATGGTAGAGCGCTTGCCTGTTAAGCAAGATGTTGTCGGTTCGAGTCCGACCCCCGGAGGAGACGAGAAAATCAGCCTTTTTGGGCTGGTTTTTTCGTTATTATCCTGATGGGAGGACTCGAACACGAAAGGGGTCGGGAAAACAGTTGTTTTCCCGCTTGGGGTGACCCTGAACCGCTGATGAGGCGGTGAAGATCAGAGGGCGGAAGCCCTATGACGTGTGAGATTCCGTACCCCCGGAGGAGATTATTTTGGTTCCTGGCGACCCATGTCCGTCAGGGCTTCAAAAGAACTTTGAAGCTAAAAAGAGCGTTTTAGGGCGCTCTTTTTTCTTCGCGAGTACCATTTTCCAAGACAGTCAATCGGTTATCAAGATGTCGCTTGGATAATTTAGAAAGCTGTATAGATTTTCCATAATATTGTTTTGTGAATATTTGCTGTTTTCCTTCACTAATCGCTCCTCAGATGATATAATTATGGTAATTATGAATACAGATTTAATTTTTATTGCAAATGAAAAATAATTTTTACTTAAAATATCTTGCGGAAAAATTAAAACTTAAAAAGGAATCAAAGTAATGAAAATTTTACATTTAAATCAAGATAAAAAATGGGTATCAATTGAAAAAAGATATTATAACGATGAAGCCCATTTGCAAAACCTCTTAGCTGATGATGTTAATATCTTGCCATTAGACGAAATCGGCTATGAGGTGCCGTTTGTGACTATTGGTAAAGAAGTTGGACTTGCAAATGGTTCTCTTGACTTATTAGCCGTTAGCCCCCAAGGCCATATTGCTTTGATTGAAACAAAACTGGACAAGAATCCAGAAGTCAAAAGGACTGTCGTTGGCCAAATATTAGGCTATGCGGCCTATTTTTGGAATAAATCATATGAGGATTTAGAGTTAACTTTTAAAAAGTTTCTCGTTCAGGAGAAAATAGACTTTGAAGGTAATTTAGTTGATTATGTTCGCAGTAAGGTTCCTAATCTTGAACTTTCAGAGACTGAATTTAAAGAAGGTATTGAAAAAAGATTACGCTTAGGAAGTTTTTCCTTACTTATTGTAGTTGACCAGATCAACCAAGAACTAAAAGACATCGCCAACTATTTGAATGATCGAACTGGTCAAGAGATAGACTTTTATGTTATGGAGATGGAGTTGATTGGTGATGGCCCTGAATCCTTTTTAATGCCGAGACTTACTAACCCGCCAAGAAAAAACGTTACATTTTCGTCTGAAAAATCTAAAGCAAACGATAACTATGATCGCACCCCGATAGCTAAAGAAGAATTTCTGCAAAGATTATCTGGACCAGGGCGAAAGCTTGCCGAAAGATTACTTAAGGAATTTGAAGACTATTCAGGTGTTGCCTTAATATGGCGGAAAAACGGCTTTAGTTTGATGACTACAATACCAAAAAAATACATTAAACCCGGATATCCTAACAATTTTTCCTATTTGTTTTTTAAATCCGGTGCTGACACAAAGCTCGATTTTTGGTTTCCCGATTGGGCGTTTGAAAACATGAAAGAGATTACTCCCAAAGTGGAAGAGTACGTGAAATTTTATCGTTCGTTGATTGATGATAAAAAAAATAATATTAACAATTTAAGCGTTTTTAATAATGAAAAGACTTCTCGATTTATCAATCTTATCAAAAAAACTGCGGAAGGCTTGATAGGAGGTTAGAATGATATCAAAACCCAGACAGATAAAGGAAACAGAGGCTACTTGCCAAGCTTGTGGCAATGTTTGGTTCTATGGTAAGCAAGATCAGATAGAGCAGACTGGAAAAACTATGCAAAATTGCGGGAAATCAATGATGTGTTGTTCTGGCTGTGCTCCCGCCGTACTTATTCCAAATCAAAAACCCGTTGATTTAAACAAGTGTCCTAAATGCGGCTCAAAGGCAATTAAGAAAGAAGTAGTAACCCATAATGTCTAATTTAGCTATTTTTTACATAAAGGTCTATCAAAAATTTCTCTCTCCTGTTTTGGTTAGGCGAGGTACGAGATGTAGGTTTTATCCTACTTGCTCTGAATATGCAATTTTAGCTCTACGCAAATACGGATTCTTGAAGGGATTTTCCAAGACAGTTAATCGGTTATCAAGATGTCGCTCGGATAATTTAGAAAGCTGTATAGATTTCCCGTAATCTTTTTTTAATACCTAACATATTTTTTATGCATATTTTTAGATTTGAACTTGTTCTCAAAAGTAGATCGTGATAAAATAATAACAATTATGGACAAATCTCCTTCAGCTAGAGAAATTATTAGAGAAACAAAAAAAACAAAAGAAGCAAAAACATGAATAAGATACTTGCTAAAAAAGAAGCAATAGATTTTCTCGGTTTGGATCCAAAAGTCTTTGAGAACTATTTTAGAAATGCCAGCGAATTTAATTGTTTAGAAAGAACTGCAGGCGGACGATTTTATTTTGATAAGGATGAACTGCAAAAATGGCTTGACGATTACCGGTGGCGTACCATTCAGCTAAATATGGCTGATTATCAGCTTTGTCTTGATTTTGCATTAGCTCAGCATTTTAGAGGTTATGTTCTATCTGATTGGGGTACGGCACGACAAAGAGAATTTGGTCAAAAAATCACAAACTGGATAAAGGGTCAGCTTGCTGAAGTAGCCGTAAAGAAATTCTTCAAAAAAGAATTTGGCTACGATATTGAGCTGGATTTTGCAATACACGGGCAAATTGTGCCGCAGGATATTATTGGTGTTATTGATAAAGGTAAAAAAAGAATGCCAAAAAAAGGCGTTGGTATTAAATCATCGAAGCCTAAAAGTGCTTATTTGGTACTAGGATCAAATGAAATAGAGCTAATAGAGCGTAAATCAGATATTTATATTTATTGCCGTCCCGATATTCCAGATGACCATATTTTAAGGCTTACGCGTAATGCGATAATTAAGGCAGTTAAGGATAAGCCGCACTTCCTTACTTATAAAGACAAAATACCATTTTTTATTGATATTCCGTGCGAGATCGCTGGATATTGCGAGGCTGAAGAGCTGGAAAAAGTTAATGGAATAGAAGGTCAGCCGTTTGACGGTTATAGATATGTAAGAAAATCGGGTCTATTAAAAAGAACTCGAAAGGACTGGGAAAAACTTCTTGCAAAGCTTTAACTAAAAAGGTCTATTTGCTTACAGTTTGTCCCATTGCCATTTTTAAGAGATGGTTTGACCGATTTGTAAGTAACATTAGCAAAAGTCTTTAATACGGCTGTAACAATAGCTTGAGCGCCTATTGGCGGTACAGCCATACCTATTTGTTTTCTTACGTTTTCTTTTGAGCCCTCGAATATAAAATTATCTGGAAATGTTTGGATTCTAGCTCTTTCTCTGTTAGTAAGTGCTCTATTTTCAGACCAATGATAGACGTGTGTTCCGCCGCCTCCGCTACCCGTGATAGTGTAAGAAGGTTTATTTGGGTCAAGTCTTTTGTATATCTGGCTCATTTTAGCACCCTTAACTTTCATTTGTAAATGTTTAGGTATTTTGTTGTACCAAGCATTTTGTCCCGGCGGTATATGCTTTAATCTCTCGATAACTATTTTTGACTGATTTGTTTTTTCATTATTCGGTGCATTATCTGGAATGGGGGGTTCTTCCATAACTTGTCTAGCAGTTATATAATGTGATTTTGTAGTAGGTGCCGGAACCTTAAATTCGAGGCCTAAATCTTTCCTGATTCCTATAATGACTATTCTATGCCTCGTCTGGGGCACGCCGTATTCTTCGAACTTGTATAAATTAGCTGTTAGCAGATAGCCTTTGCCCGCATTTTTCAGATCTTCAAGAATCTTTTTAAAGGCAAAGCCGTTGTTAGCGCTTTGCAGTCCGCTAACATTTTCGGCAATAAACCATTTTGGATTATGAATATTGATCGCTTTTACTCCATAGGTATAAAGCGGACCAAATTTACCATTGAATCCTTTCTGTTTGCCAACGACACTAAAATCATTGCAGGGGAAACCGAAGGCGAGTACATCAAAACTGGGGATTTTTTTAATATCAATTTCCTGAATGGGGGCACACTTAACAGTTGAAGGATGACCGGGATGAATATTTTTTAAATAGGTTTTACAGGTATCTGGATTATAATCATTCGCCCAAACAGGTTTAACTCTATGAGTTTCTTTTTCATTTTTTACTGAAGATAAGAGTGCTCCCAGAGAAAGTCCGCCTGGGCCGCAGAATAATTCAGCTAATTTAAATTCTATCTTTTTCATATCAATGCTCTTTTTAATTGTTTAATCAATTTATCTTTATTTTTAGTCTGACACTCCCAAATAATGATTGATTTCCACCCCATTCGCTTTAGGCTTTTAACATCATATTTTTGTTTTTTAACGTTTCCTTCAAGCTTTTTGTTCCAATATTCTTCATTACTTTTTGGCATAGATTGTCTCTTGCAGTCCTTATGCTGATGCCAAAAACACCCATTGATGAAAATCGCTATCTTCCTCTTCGCAATAACAATATCGGGTTTGCCCGGCAATTTAGCAGAATGAAGTCTATACTTCTGATTAAGACTAGTAAGAGCTTTTCTGGTTAGTAATTCCGGCAATGTATTTTTGCTTTTAATTTTGGCCATATTTTGACTTCGTTTTTCTTTTGAAAGTATATCCATTGTTTACTTTATTGTATCATATAAAAAGTTTTGTTTATTTTAATTTGCTGATCGGTATTCCTGTATAATTTAAATCATATGCTAAAAGATTCTAGTAGTTTTTAATTGTTATCTGTTATTCTTATTGTAAACAAAATGATCATTTGTGTCAAGGATGTATAATACATACTATTCAAGCTATTGACACAAAGACTAGGGATATGTTAAAATAAAATAGAAAGGGGACATTATGCATATTTATCAAAAAAAGATACTAGAATTAACTAGAAATGGGCCTTTGCACAATGTTTCAATGCGATTTATAGGTAGGCTCATTGGTATTAAAAACCCACAAAATGTAAAACATCACTTAGCACAATTAGAAATAAAGGGTTTAGTTAGCTATGATCCAACGGCAAAAATTCTTAAAGGTTTAGGAGACCCCAAAATGCCTCTTGTAAAAAGTGGCCTCGTATCTGTTCCTATTTATGGGGTAGCTAATTGTGGCCCGGCTACTTTGCTGGCAAGTGATTATGTAGAGGGTTATTTAAAAGTTTCAAAAAAGCTTTTAGGTAATAAAACTAAAGATATATTCATTATTCAGGCATCTGGTGGTTCTATGAATAAAGCAGATATTAATGGTAAGAATATTGAAGATGGCGATTATGTCGTAATTGATAGTGAATATAAAGTCCCTATTAATGGAGATTATATTGTTTCTGTCATTGACGGTTTAGCTAATATAAAAAGATTTATTAAAGATGATCAGAATAAACAAATTGTATTAATGCCAGAATCTACAAAAGATTACCCGCCAATATTTATAGGAATCGATGAATTAGATAAATATACAATTTGTGGCAAGGTTATTCAGGTTATCAAAAAACCTAAGCTTAAAAATCAGAAAGGCAAAAATGAAAGATAACTGGCCAACAAAAAAATTAGGAGAAGTTATAACATGAGAAGAATTCCAATTCCTAAAAGTACAGAAGCAACGGTTTTATTCAAATCGGATCATCTCTGTTGTGTTTGTAGGGATCCAGCTCTTGGGGTACAGGTAGCTCATATCGATAATAATCCTGCTAATAACAGGGAGGAGAATTTAATAGTTTTATGTTTAAACCACCACGACAAGGTAAGCTCAAAATCTCCAATGAGCAAATCTTATACACAAGAGGAGCTTAAGAAATACAAAAAAGAGTGGGGGGATATAGTTCAAGAAAGGAGAAAATCCCTAGAAGACACTCAGATGGCCAGAATAATTAGATTTGATGGTAAGGATATTAATACAGTATATCTTGAAACTCAACATGGTGCTTTAAGAGCATTTCAAGATACTTATACATTTGTATTTTTAGGCTACGATTGGGGCAATGTTGATATCTATCCAGATACAGATAGGGGAAATTTTCAATTTGATATACCACTAAGCAAAATTAACGAATGTAGAAAAATTAGGGTCAAATTTTCAAACGGGAGTCTAGCTAATGAAGTTTATCTTATTTGGGACGATGGAAGAAAACATCATATTCCGGATCCAGATACTCTCGAAATAGTTGGTGGTATGGGGAATATCGAAATAGTTGACTATCTTGAATTTAATGCAATACCAAAAGGAAAAGCATTGATAAGTATATTTACAATAAGAACAAATGAACTTCTAAAAAAAGTTATGGAAGAAAAATTAAATGAAGACATTGATAGAGAAAGGGGCGATAAAACATTAAAGTATCCATCGTGCGGAATGGATGATTTTGTACATGTTGGTGATATCTGTGAGTTAGATGTCTGGAGAAAAATAATATCTTAATTCAAGAAGCAAATATAAAGGAAAATAATGAAAAAATTTAGCAGAACACAAAATTTTAATAAAACCAATGTCAAAGATATTCCTGATGATAAATCAATTGTTTATAAGATTAAAAACACTCAAGGAAAAAACTTGTATACTGGTATTGCAAGTAGGTATCGAGGGCAAGACAGATTATTAGAGCATAAGAATATTACTAGAGAAAAAATACCTGGAGGTACTAAATTTCAGATTATGCAAGTTAAAAACAAAGATATTGCAGAAAGTATAGAGAATAAAATTATTCAAAAAGAAAAACCTAAATACAATCAAGAACTAAAATAAAGAAAGGATATTATGTGGGAAAAAACTTTAGAAGTACTGACAATTATAAATGCGATTTCTGTGGTCTTGGGTTTAATAATTCTTTTAAAAACTTGGCCTCGTAAATTAAAAATACTTCAAAAAGAAACTGAGTGGGCAACGCAAGTGAGAACTTTGGCAAACCAATTTACCGCCATAGAGCACGATGTTAAAAATGGTAAATATGGCAAAACAAACAAAATGATGATAAGGATTGCTGAAGATTTGCAAAGAACTAATGGTGTAACACATGGGCTCTGGGATAGGATGAAAAAAGAGCTTAATATTAAGGATTAAAATTGTAAAAGTATCAAAATCATGAAAAATAACTGGTCAATAAAAAAATTAGGTGAATAATATTTATCATTAAATAAAAAGTCAAAATGAAAAAAATGTCCAAAGAACAACTTAGGTAGCTTAAAGGCAAAGTTAGTAATTTACAAGACTTAGAAAAACTCGTCGTTCTTAAAGAAAAAGGAATTATATCTAAAGAAGAATTTGAAAAAGCAAAAAAATCATTATTAGACAAAATATAAAAAACCAAAGAAGTGAGGAAAAATGGCAAGTATAATAATTTTAATTATAGGATTAATTATTGGATTTCTTTTGGCATATTATATGTTGTTTAAACAAAAATGGGGTGATAAGGCCCAAGTGTTGAATGAAAAATGGAAAAGAAATATCGCCGAATTGGAAAAGAGATATGAAATTAAATTAGAACAATCAAATACTTTTACTGAAAAGATAAGAGAAGAAAATAAAACTCAATTAGAAAAATTGTCGAAGGAATGGCAGGTAAAGTATATTCAAGACATTGAAGAACTCAAAAAAATGTTTAAAGATTCTGAAAAAATCATTAAACTCAAATCAGTATCAAGCTCAAGAAGAAGTTTAGTTGGAAAATTCATTGAAAGATTTGTACCATTCCTCTCTAAAATCCCTTTTATGCCTGCTGATATGTTTTTTCTGGGTCAGCCAATTGATTATATAATTTTTGATGGGCTTCATGAAGATAATATTCAAAAAGTAATTTTTTTAGAAGTTAAGACGGGCGAGGGGAAATTAACAAAAAGAGAAAAGGGTCTTAAAGAAACAATTCAAAATAAACAAGTATATTGGAGAGAAGTTAACATTGATACTAGCAGTGATAAAATTCCCGACCATAAAATCCAGAACGAAGAAACAACACTAAAAGAGTTTTATAATGATATTGATAATAAATTAAAAACAATTAAAATCGATAAAAAGGCTACTGAAAACAAGAATATAGAGCCATTAGACCCCGCTAATCTAATAGAGTTAAGGAAGCCTATAAAACCTGAAGTTTCTTTGACAGTGCACAAAAAAGGAGGGAAACGCAAGAAAAAAGTTGAAATCTCCTGTCCAGCTTGCGGGAGAGGAATAAATACTGAATTAGAGATGAGGGAAGGGTTCGAATTTAAAATAAAATGTCCTAACTGTGGTCGTCTTATAAGGGGTGATACAGAAATAGAGAGAACTTGGATTTGTGAGTATTGCTCTAAAAAATTTAATACGAAAGAAGAGGTAGAAAGACATGAAAAAAATTGCCCAGGCAGAAGACTCTCAAGGAATAAGTAAAAAATAAGCTGAGGCAATATTGCTTAATCAATTTGCAAGATTATTTCTGGAGCAAATTAGAACAGAAGAGAAAGAAAAATCCAAAAAATAATTGATTCGGGATTGGCATTTAAAGCAATAATTAGCCCAAGCAAAAAGAAAGGTTGAAGAAATAATTAATTTTTTTAAATGGAAATTTTATGACTTGGCCAACAAAAAAATTAGGAGAATATGTTTAGCCACAAGATAATAGAAAATTCTATCAATGAATTAGTTAAGGTTTTTTCCAAACGCCCTGATCTATTCCTAACCGAATCAGATCTACGCTGTTATTTAGCTGCCGAGCTATTAAAAATTCCTGATTTTTCATCTATGCAAAAAACTATTGATGGGTTTTTGTCGATACCACTTCATTCAGAGGTGAGGTGGTATGGAAAATCGGGTAAGTTAAAATACAGATCAGATGTTGTCATTCTAAGTCCTGAGGATTTAAGAGTGAAAGAGAAAACTTTTAAACTACCATCTAAAGGATACGGTTTTAATCACTTTTGGGCCATCATTGAATTAAAATTAAGACGAATCAATGGAAAAAGTGATAATCAATTTTTTAAAGATGCTAAATATGAAGTTGATAAGTTGAGAAAAATAGAGAGGGAAACACAATATAATAACAAATATAAAGCCCTTTATTATGTTCTTTGTTTTGATAAAAGAAATGACATAACGAATCGTATTGAAAAAATTAAAGAGAAGCGAATTATTGTAAAGTATACTTTTTCAAAATAGTTATTAAATTTTATAACTTATTTTGAAAAACAGCTAAACAAACTAGAAAATTTAATTGAAAAAGGAGAATCAATTATGTCGGAATACTACAATGTAAAACGGACGAAGCCGAAAAATGTATTTAGTTTTAATCAAGCAATAGCATTTGCGGAAAATAAGCTCAAAGACCAATGGTTATCTAAGCCAGTTTTAATTGTGGGCAAAAAAGATAATGGGGAATTGCTTTATCACTATATTGGTAGCTACCCAGTTATTTGCTTGGCTGGGCAAACTGGCTCTGGTAAGTCTAATATGATTCATAGCTTTATCTGTTCTCTTTTAAGGCGTTTTAATTATAAAAATTTGAATTTATTTTTAGTTGATTGCAAACAAGTGGAATTTAACTATTTTTATAAAAATATTCCTCATCTTTTTGCCACGGTTGAACATTGTGCAGAAAATGATATCAATATTTTTGATAAACTATTAGCGGAGATTGAAAAAAGAAAACAACAAAAAATTAAAAAACCTTATATTTTTGTGGCAATTGATGAGTTTTCTGATTTGGCCATTCAATTTCCAATGCAATTAGAGAAAATAGTTGAAAAAATTGCCGATTTAGGATCTAAAATAGGGGTTGGGTTAGTTATGAATACATCAAGGCCATCAAGGGATGTTATTACTGAAAAAATAGATCAAGCAATCAAAACAAGAATTGGTTTTGAAACTGCTAGCGACATCGATTCACAAATGATTATTAAACAGAAAGGTTGTACAGAACTGTTTGGTAATGGCGATGGTTTGTATCTAATACACACCGATTCGAAGCCGATTCACTTTCAATCCCCGCTTATCACCGAGGAAGAAATTAAAGAAACAATAAGTAAAATTTAATGAAAAAATAAAAATCGTCGAAGGATCTAGTCAATTTAATTAATTTAATATGGAAAATCTCAAAGAGAAAGCCCAAAAAACAATCAATGAAATAACAAAGATAGGGAAATATCCCTTGTTAATTTTTGCAGGCCCCGGGACTGGTAAATCTTCTACTTTAGCTTGTCGGGTAATTAGATTAATTTCTAAAAAGCTTGTCAAACCACAAAATATTTATGTCTTATCTTTCTCTAGAAGTTCGGTACAAGATTTAAAAGAAAAAATCGAAGAAAATCTAAAAAAGGAATCATTACAGCCTAGTTTGATTGAAGAGATCCCGATTAAGACCGCTCACGGGATGGCCTATAACATCGTAATGGAGAATTTTAAAGAAACGGGCTGGCAGAAAAAGCCTACCATAGGTAACGCTGGAGACGATTCGATGATATTTTTAGATTGTTCCCCTAATAAATCAAAAGCCGAGTCTTGGAAAGAAATTGATGAGATAAATGAGAGACTAGCTTACTGTAAAGGGCTAAAACAGTATAAAGAGTATTATAAATTCAAACAATTTTATGGTTGTTTTAATTTTTATGAGATAACTCGTAAAGCTATAGATATTTTGAAGAATAACAAGTCTGTGAGAAAAGATTATCTTGCAAAAATACGATTTTTAATAGTTGATGAATATCAAGACTTAAATTCCGCCGATCAACGATTGATTGATTACCTGACTAATAATCAACGGGGCCTTACTATTTGTGGAGACGATGATCAAAGTATCTATAAATTTCGTTTTGCTTATCCCGAAGGAATAAGAAAACGTAAAAAATCAGGGAAATATATAGTTAAAGAAATGAGCTATTCGTGGAGATGCCCGTATTATATTTGTTGGTTGGCAAATAATGTTATAAAAGCAGACAAAGATCGTGTTCCTACTATTATTTCCAAAGAGCCTGATGGGAAAGGGGGGATGCTTTGTCCAATACCTTCTGTTACTAAAAGTTTAAATAAAGAAACAGAGTGGGTGGCTCAACAGGTAGAAAAAAATATTAATTTTATAAAAACTAATAGCGAGAGGAGAAGAATAGAAAAGAGAATTAAAGAAGGGAAGGGCCCTTACACTATATTGATTTTAGCAACAGAACCCAATGTGCTTGATGATTTGAGAGAAAAACTGTCAGAAAGACAGATAAATTTTGATGTTAAGCAACATAAAATATTAGCAAATAAGAAAAACAAATTGGTTTATTATGCTCTAAAATTTATTGATGACGATACTAATAATTTTACCGTCAGAATACTTTTAAATCGTTTCAAGAAATTTAAAAAGAGCAGATTATTAATTAATAAAATTATAAAATATGCAATAGAAAATGAGATAAATTTATTTTCTGCTCTTCAAGATCAACAGTTTAGTTCTAATTCTGATGTTAAAAAGGCCTTAAAGCTATTGGATGATTTATTAAAAATTAAAATTGATGAAGAGTTTAATTTGCCAATAATTTTGTTAAAAGTTATAAAAACTCTGGGATTTGATAAAAGTAATTTTCTGGATATAATAAAAATCGCAGAATCTAGTAGCGACTTAAAAGATTTTTTAGATAAAATTGTTTTAGAAAATTTAGATCCGTCAGACACTATAGATAAAATCTCTATCAAAAATAAAGAGATATACGTTGTAAAATTAATGACTATTCATTCAAGTAAAGGATTGACTGCTGATGAAGTATTTATTATGGGGTTGGAAAACGGTTTATTGCCTAAAAATTCTACATCATCAGAAATTCAAGATTTAAGACTTTTTTATGTTGCGATTACTAGAAGCAGTGGTAGGTTGTATTTGTCCTATGTTAAGGTTAGGCGAGATGGGGGTAGAAAATATCGAGTTGCACGAGGAAAGAATATTCGAGAGATTTCACACTTTTTAAAAAAACTTAAAGAAGAGCCGAATTTTAAAAGGTATATCAAGGAAGAAAAGTAAAATTAATGCTTTAGGAGTGGCGGTGACCCTCAAGATGAAGCTAATCTGACAAAAATAAACCAGAAAATTTAATCGAAAGGAGGAGGTGAAATGTGCTTTATGTATAAGGAAAAAACTGGAGAGGATTTGAAGAAAGAAGCAAAAAAGCTGGGAGTTTTTATAAAAAATGAACTTTACGAAAATGGTAAATTTAGAGAAGGAGCAACTCAACTGAGAGTTAGAGACGCTAAGAGGGTGAGAAGTGCTAATCGGATGTGGATTATTGCTTTAATTTCCACTATTGCATCGATGATCAGTGCTTTAGCTGCATGGACAGCTATATTAAAATGAAAAAATCTAACACAACAAAAAATCGTCAATCTTATTCGTAAATCCCACCAAGCTCGTCAAAAATCAAAAGAATTATTAAATCAAGTAAAAAGAAAAGTCGAGAAGATAATTGAAAAACATTATCAAAAATAAAAATAAGGAGTTAAGGTGTCAAGATGGTATTACGGAACCAGGGCAGAAAGAGCCGTTGAGGTTAAGTGAGGTTAGGTTTATTAAGTATCTTTATCAATTAAATTGAAAGAAAAAATGCAATTATCAAAATCAGATTATATGTTATTTTTAAAACACCCGGCTTGGTTATGGCTAAAAAAGCATGAACCTGCGAAATTGCCGGAAGTAGATGATGATCTTCAGGCGATATTTGACGCCGGCAATCTTTTTGAATCGTATGCTGAGCAATTGTTCCCCGATGGCATTAGGTTGGGCTTTGAAAATCCTTCAGAATATAGCACGCTTCCGCTCCGCACCCTGGAAGCACTAAAGACAGGGGCAAAAACCATTTTCCAGGCCAGGTTTGAAGCAAAAGATATTACCTGTATTCACGACGTTTTGGTTAGAGTTGATGACAAAACCTTTGATGTATATGAAATAAAGTCTTCAACCAAGGTCAAGCCCGAGCATATATATGACCTTGCCTTTCAAAGAGAAGTCTTGACCATCGCTGGCTATAAGGTTAGCAAGATGTTTGTTGTCCACGTTAACAATAAATATGTTAGGGATGGTGAAATTGACGTAAAGGAATTTGCGGTTATTACCGAAGTAACTGATAAGGTATTTAAAAAGCAGGAAGAGACAAAAGCAAATATTACCGAAGCCTTACGTACTATTAATTTAAAAAAGATACCAGATACTTCACCCTCACTTGCTAATCTTGGTTCATGCAGTGAGTGGCTTCCGATTTTTAAAGCTTTGGAAAAAGTTGATAAATACAGTATTTATAATCTTTGCTCGCCTAATGCAAAGAAAATAGGCGAGCTGGAAAAGTTAGGAATCAAAAAGATTAGTGATATCCCAGACGATTTTCCCCTAAACCCTAAGCAGAGACTGCAAGTTGAGGTAACTAAAAAAGATAAGCAGATAATTAACAAAGATCAGGTAAGGGACTTTTTGGCAAAACTTAAATTCCCTTTATATTTCCTTGATTATGAAACTTTCGGCGGTCTTGTGCCGTACTTTGACGGCTTAAAGCCATATGATCAAGTGCCATTTCAATACTCTCTCCATGTTTTAGAAACTCCGGATAGTAAACCAAAGCATTTTAAATATCTCCATAAAGAAAACTCTAACTCAGCAGAACAAATTAGTAAATCATTAACTAAGCATATTGGTAAAGAGGGCACAGTTCTTGCCTGGCACGATTGTTTTGAAAAATCATGCAATAAAACCTTAGCCAAACTCGCTCCCAAATATGAATCATTCTTTGACGACATAAACGAGCGAATGATTGATCTAAAAATCCCATTTTCAGAAGGCTATTTTGTTGATAAGGATTTTTTTGGTAGCGCTTCTATTAAAATAGTTCTCCCTGCTCTTATTCCCGAGCTTTCTTATGCTGATCTTGATATTTATGGCGGTGCCACAGCCCAAAGGCTCTGGATGGAAGCAATACTTGATGGTAAAAGAGATGGAGAAAAAGAAAAGATCTTATCTGATCTTCAAAAATACTGCGATCTCGATACATTAGCAATGGTGGAGATATACAAGTATCTTTGTAACAGTTGTGCAACTTCATAGTTCAGAGCGCAAGTATTTATCGTTCTCTTTCTTCAAAAATATCTGATAGTAGACATTCCCATTTTCATCAAGAATAGTTCTCGGTTTTAATTTACCTTCTCTAATTAATTTTTTAACTGTTTGATAGTGAAGCCCAAATTTATCTTTTAAATCCAAGGAATCATGCCAACTGTCTTTATTTTTAACTGCACTTTTTGGACTTAAAATTTAATTAAATAAATTTCTTGTAGGTTTAATGTACTAAAAATTTTGCAATTTATGGGATTTTATTTTATTATAATAGAATAAGGAGGTCGAGCCAACTGGCTTGACTTTTTTCTGTACCCTGACAACTAGGGGTAAAATACATGAAGGAGGAGATGGTAGTATGAATGCATCGGAAGGGTGTGTCATTCTGGCAGTGGATGGAACTCCCAGCTTAGGGGCGTCCATGGATTTGGTTGAGATGACGGTTGGGGGACCTATCGGTCAGTACCTCGCCGCCGTCAAGCTCAACGACGTGCTGGACAGCGAGTTCGGGCAGTTGCTGGTAGCAGAGATCAGCGGACGTTATCCCAACCTGTCCGTGTTCGTGGATCGCAAGCTCGCCGACGTCAGCGCGACTTGCATTAATGTCCTGGATAGGTACGTGACAGCCTGGTACCCGCAAGGTCGCGGTTTTCTGGCGACGGTGTCTCTCCACGCCAGCCCGAAGACTTTCCTCGGGATCACTGGCGAATTTCCCGAACTGGAGATCATCGCGATGGGCGTGCCGACTGACTGGACGCCAGAGCAGTGTTTCGCGCACTATGGTATGACCGCACCAGCGTGCATGGAGAGGTGGCTCAACAACCTGGTGCAAGAAGTCCGCAAGGCGAGTGGTGTAGATGAGCTCCGGCCATGTGAGATGGCCATCGCCAGTTACGACATGCTGAGCATGATGGCCGAGTCCTTCCCGTGGGCTACCTGCATCACGCCCGGCATCCGCGACGAGTGGATGCTCAAGGAGCATCAAGAGCGTGTTACGAGCACCTATGAAGCTCTCGTCGCTGGTGCCAAGTATCTCGTCATGGGTAGCCAACTGACGAAGGGCAACAAGGAGCGCAACATCAGTGCTGAGAAGAGCCAGGAGATGACCGCGGAGATGATTAAGCAGGCCTTGTTGGCCGGCTAGATTCCGGGAGACTTCTGGAAAGAAACAGAGAGGAAGGTACAAGCATGACAACCGAAGAAGTGTTGGAGATTCTCTCGAACGTAGAAGCCGTGCGCACCGGTGGGCACTATGTCTATAAGTCCGGAAAGCACGGCGACGCCTACATCAACAAGGATGCGGTCTTCCCGCACACCGAGGTGACATCTGCGCTTTGCGCGGAACTCGCACAGCGCTTTGTAGGCGACGACGTCGAAGTCGTGATCGCACCTGCCGAGGCGGGGATTGCCATGAGCCAGTGGGTAGCATTCCACCTCAGTCAGCTGAGCGGCCGCGAAGTCCTTGCTGTCTACGCTTCCAAAGAGGGAGACGGTTTCAAGATCGGCAAGGGCTACGACAAGATCGTCAAGGGTCGCAGGACCCTCGTGGCTGAGGACATCCTCACCACTGGCGGATCAGCTGCACAAGTAGTTGAGTTGACCCGTGCAGCAGGCGGTGAAGTGATCGGCGTCTGTGTGCTGGTTAATCGCGGTGGTGTCACCACTGACGATTTGGGAGACGTCCCGCGGTTAGAGGTACTTGCTAATGTCGCCCTGGACGCTTATGAGGAAGCTGACTGTCCGCTCTGCGCGGCCAGCATCCCCATCAACACTGATCTCGGTCACGGCACGCAGTACCTCCAAGGCAGCAAGCAGTGAAGAAGTCCAACAGGTTTAGCGGTACCTGGCTAAGTTGGTCTTAACAGACCATCCAAGGCAAAAACCGCTTCTTTTTTATCCCGATAAAATCCCAAAAACCAAATTTCAGAGATCATTTCGATAATATAATAAGATTATAAATTAATATTTTCCCAATCAACACACTGAGGTAGTAGCCCCAACAAAAAACTATTACCTCTTTTTTTATTCAATAATGAGACAATCTCACCTTTCTTTTTATACTGTCTCATTTGTCTCATCCACCTTCGCATAAAGCTTCAGTGGACAAGTTTTTGCCTCAAAATCCTTAAAATGATACAATATAACCAAATCCTCATTTAATATAGGGTAAAAGACTAAGGGAATAGGGTGAAAGGTTCTAGACCGGTGTAGGGAGTTCCACATTTTCCCACTCAAAAGGTGGGATTTTTGTTGACAAAGACTTTTTTAAGTATTAACCTATAATTAGAAGGATAATTAAAAAGTATCTTTTTGTATGTACCTTAAGTCCGTAACAGGTTCGGAAAACTTTCTGAACTTGTTTGATTCCTAGCGCGAAAG
>SDBU01004640.1_pt1 | contig 16787 bp, 14 predicted proteins | sample 2277071 | NCBI WGS metagenome assembly SDBU01 (sample SAMN10397929, study PRJNA504765) | marine sediment metagenome | isolation source: marine sediment core GS08_GC12, 126 cmbsf | place: Arctic Ocean: Gakkel Ridge, Loki's castle | collected 2008 | reverse complement strand
GAACTCTCGTTCATCGCCGTGGATGAGGCCCACTGCGTGAGTATGTGGGGGCATGACTTCCGGCCGGAGTACCGGCAACTGGGGCTCTTGAAGGAAGCTCTTCCGGGCGTGGCTGTGCACGCCTACACCGCCACCGCCGCCGAACAGGTCCGCCGCGACATCAGCCGGCAGTTGCATCTCAAAGATCCCAAAGTGCTCGTCGGCTCGTTCGATCGGCCAAATCTCGTTTACAAGGCGGAAAGGAGAGTCAACAAACTGAAGCAGATCTGCGTCGTGCTTGATCGCCACAAGGGCGAAACAGGCATCATCTATTGCATCCGGCGCGCCGACGTCGATCAAATGTGGACGGAGTTGATCCACAGGGGTTACAGCGTTCTGCCATATCACGCTGGCATGGAGGACGAGGATCGAAAGAAAAACCAGGAGGCGTTCGCGGAGGAAAAGGCCGACACCATCGTCGCCACGGTCGCTTTCGGCATAGGCATCGACAAGTCGAACGTAGGCTACGTGATTCACGCCGGTATGCCCAAGTCGCTCGAACACTACCAGAATGAAAGCGGCAGGGCCGGCCGCGACGGCCTCGAAGCCGAATGCCGCCTCTTCTATTCGGGCGGCGACTACGGAATCTGGAAAAGTATCCTCCGAGACATGGAGCCGGAGGCGAAGGAGATCGCCCTTGGCAAATTGAACGACATGTACGACTACTGCACTGGCGTCACGTGCAGGCACAGGGCGATTCTCAACTACTTCGGCCAGGATCTGGACAAAAGCAACTGCGCGGCGTGCGACGTGTGTCTCGGCGACTTGAGCTGCATGAAAGATTCGCTGGAGACCGGTCAGAAGATCCTCTCCTGCATCGTGCGTCTCCAAGAACGTTTCGGCGCCGACTACACGGCCTCGGTGCTAATCGGTTCGCGCGAGCAGCGAATCTTGGACAACGGCCACCATGCGCTGAGCACCTACGGCCTCCTTTCCGACTACAGCAAGCGCATCGTTCGCGACTGGATCGAACAGCTCGTGGCGCAGTGCTGCATTCAAAAGACCGGGGAATACAATATTCTGAATGTAACCGAAAAGGGATGGCGCGTCCTGAAAAAAAAAGAGACGCCCCGGCTGCTCGAGCCCGCGAAGAAGCGCGCCAAGGTGCCCAAGGCCGCGAAAGACTCGTGGCAGGGGGTTGACAAGGGATTGTTCGAGGCGTTGCGAAGGTCGCGGCGGGAGATTGCAGCCAGGAAGGGCGTTCCGGCCTACATTGTGTTTGGCGACGCCACGCTGCGCGACATGGCCCGCCGGAGGCCCTCTACGCCTGAAGCCTTTCTCGAAGTGAACGGAGTGGGGCAGAAGAAGAGCGAACAGTACGGCGCTGTCTTTCTCGTGGTGATCAAGGAATATTGCCGCTCGAATTCAGACAATGCCTTGACAAAGACCTGATCGTATCAGGCCCAGAGCTTCCCCGGGCGGTCATTTCAGGGGGCGCCTTGTCTGTTCGCTCCGAATCTCGTCTCCTTCTGGGCTGCGACGCAAAAGAGGCTACAGACGGAAGGGACTCTGCCCGCGAAGGGACGGGTAAGGCAATTCTTCACAAAATTTATCCGGCAGTCGCATGCGCTGATCTGACCTTTGCTACTTGTCCTGCTTCGGGCCAGAGCCTTGTGGCTTCGCACCTGAGTCCGTTGGCGCGCTTTCACCCCGCATCATGTGCATCATGGGGCACATCATCATCGGCCCGGGGCCGCCTTTGTCGCTCGTCGTCTTCCGCATCAGCGGCGCCATTCTCGCGCACATCTGTTGGCACATTTGCATCATGGTCACTGGCTTCGCCGGGATGCCGCCCAGTTTCTCCCGTTGCTCAGGGGTTAGGACGGCAAGGGCCTCCTTGTTGGCTTCTTTCTCGATTTCGATGAGTTCTTTCTTCTGCTCTTCAGAGAGCCCGAGGATAGCGGCCTGGCCGCAAATGCCGCTGGGGCTGTCGGCAACAAGGGGGGTGCTCATCATCATCCGGCAATGGCGCATCATGCCCGGCGTGATCCCCGCTTCCTGCGCCGTTTTCATCCAGCGCGGCCGCCCGGCTGCAGGATCGGCGGTCCGGCCCCCTGCCGAGGCTGCCGAGGATTGACGCATCCCGCAGCCCGGACGGCAACCCATCATGGGCAAGGGGGTCCGCTGCTGAGCCTTCGCCTCTTTCCCCTTTTCGCCGCCGGCCGTATCCTCTGCCAGAGCGTGAACACCGAACATCGATAAAGCCAGAACTGCGGACACACTCGCCAGTGTAATCGTCCGTCTCATTGCTCGACCTCCTTCAAGACAAATCCAGGAACTCTCTACCGCCACATGGGGCACATGTCCATACAGGAACGCCTGCGCTCGGCAGGTGAAGCATCAGAGGTGTCTTCGTTGCCGCCGTCCATCATCTGACGCATCCAGTTGCAGCGACGATTGCACATATCCATGAACGGTGCGAGGGACTGACGTTCTTCGGGAGTCGCCTTGCTGTTCAACTGTCCGAGCGTCCTCTTCTGGAACTCGGACATGTTGGCAACGCGCGCGGCAAGCAGGTTGGCGGTTGCCTCGGGAAGGTCAGGCGTCGCCTCCGCCGCCATCCTTGCTTCCTCCAGCATAGCCTTGAGCACTTCCTGGTCAATACCACCTCCCCTTGCATGTTGTTTGATCGCCTCTCTCAAGCGCCTATCCGAAAAGGCAATGCGAAGCTCCGCCTTTTCCTCAGGGTTGATCGTCAGAAAGAACTCAACCCGTTCAGTCAGCAGTTTGATCGGGTACAGGAGGTCGCCAGGAACAGCGCTGGCAGATGCCGCGGTCGCTCCCCAACCTAATCCGAGAATGACTAGAAGGATAGCGGCTACTCGGGTCAGGACGGACAAGGAGAGCAGCCGGATTCTGCGTGCTTTCGGAGGAATATCCTTGACAGCCCGCTCGGCGGCAAGCCTCGCAATTGTCCTGATCATGGCGGCAGTCGACAGTGTGGGATCGGGCAGCCGTTCCAGCTCGCCAGCCAGGGTCAGCAACGGGCGGACCTGATCGGCGACCTCCGGATGCTGCCGCAGAATTCTCTCCGGATCCCCGCCTGAGCGGGCTTCCCCCATACATCGATCCAGAATCTCTTCGACCTCGGAGATCATGGCTGGTACCCTTCACCTTTGAGGATCTTTCGCAGAGCGTGCAGCGCCCGAAACTGCAGCGCACGGATTGCTTCTCTGGTGCGTCCGGTAATCTCGGCCGCCTCAGCAGTCGACAGCCCTTGGACAAACTTCAGGGTCACGAGTTCGCGCTGATCGTCGGTCAAGCGGGCGATGGCATTCTGGAGGTCCATTTGCCTGCCCACAATGCCTGCAGGGTCATCGCCGCTCGCAACCGTCGCCGCTGTATGCACATCGATCGGGACCTCCCGTCGGACTTTGCGCCTCCGAAGATGGTCTGTTACCACGTTGGCCGCGATCTTGTACAGCCAAGCAATGAAATTGCCCTTCTGACTGGCGGTGCTTCGCAGTACCCTAATCAAGACCTCGCCGGTCAAGTCCTCCGCAACGGCGGGCGCGACCCGATAGTGCATGTACTTGAGCAGTTTCGGGTAGATCTCGGCGCAAAGCTCCGCAAGCGCTTCAGGCTCGCGCCTTTTGGCATTCTCCAACAGGGAGTCAAGTCGCCGCTCGTCCATCGCCGCATTCCTGTTGCTTAAGACGAATGACCTTGCCAAAACGTTACGTCGCGTTTGGACTTTTCTTGCGCCTACGTCTCCGATCTTCCATCTTCAGCATTCTATCACACCCAGATGATGACCGTGCGCAGCATTCAGTTCTTCATACGTCTCAGACGCGCGGCCATCCACGCGCAGACATGGGCGCACACTTGGGGACAGTCCCCTATTATTGGCTTGACAGGCGGGTTGGGGAGGTGGTAGTCTTCTGCCATGCCAAGGATAGCGCGTGCAGTCATCCCAGGCGTGCCGCATCACGTGGTCCAGTGGGGTAACAACCACGAGGGCGTCTTCTTCGCGGACGATGACCGCAGGGCATACCTCGAATTTCTCGCCGAGCGCGCGGAGCGCTTTGAATTGGAAGTGCTCGGCTACTGTCTCATGACGAATCACGTCCACCTGGTGGTCCGCCCGTACACTGAGGACGCCTTGGGCAAGGGGGTCGGCCGCACGCACTTCCGCCACAGTCAGTACGTCAACCGCTTCCATGGGCGGAGCGGGCACCTGTGGCAAGGGCGGTTCCATTCCTGCGCGTTGGACGAGGAGCACTTCTGGTGGGCGCTGCGCTATGTGGAGCAGAACCCGGTGCGGGCGGAGCTGGTGAGGCGGGCGTGGGAGTATGGCTGGTCGAGCGGCCCGGCCTGGCCGCCGGTTGACTTCTGAAGGGGCGCGCAGTAGGATTCGGCATGCGGATAAATCCCCAGATTTTCAGGTTTCAGGGAGGTTCAGTCATGGCGAGGTTCGCGCCACTTGCCGCCTGTATCCTTCTGGTCGTCTCTGCCGGATGCGCTGAGACTCGCCTGCTTCTCGTCACGCAATACGCCGACGGAGACCCGCGCGTGGCCGAAATAGCCGAGGGAATTCGGGACGTGTTCACGGCGGAGGTCTCCCCTTACCGTCTCACGGTCTTCAACATGGGGACCCTGAGTCACCCCACGGACATATGGCGCGACGAGATCGGCCGGGCGGCGGCGGTTCAGGTACACGGGCTGAAGCCGGATATCGTGTTCGCGGCCGGCGACGACGCGTCGCGCTACTTCGCTCAGCGCCTGGCGGGCGCTGCAAAGCAATTTGTCTTCCTGGACGTGAAAGGGGACCCGGCCGACTACGAATTCACCACGGCCATAAACGTAACCGGTGTGCGGGAGGAAGTGCCGATTCGCGAGGCCTTCGCCCTGATGAAAAAACTGGTGCCGCAGGCGCGGGGCGTGGCCGTCCTGGCCGACCGCAGTCTGGAAGCCGACGCTGTGATCCGCCGGATAGAACATGAACGGGTGCTCGAGTTGAGAGTTGTGACCATTCGGCGCGCCGCGACTCTGGATGAATGGCGGGCGGCCGTCCGCGACGTGCAGGACAAGGCGGACGTCCTGTGCATCGCCGGCTACCGAAGTGTTCTCGCCGAACCCAACGGCCGCCAGGCCGTGCGGCCGGCCGAACTGCTCAAGATCACCGCTCAAGAGAACCGACTTCCTGACTTCAGCTTCTGGGAGGATGCCGTCGGGCCGGAGGGGGTGCTGGCCGCCGTCACTGTGCCGGCGTCCGCCCAGGCCAAGCTCGCCGCCAGGCTGGCCATCGCGATCTTGTACTATGGAAGGGACGTAGCCGACGTCCGCATCGTCTCGTGTCCTGAGCGCAAGACCTTTCTGAGCGCTGAGCGCGCGGGAGAGCTCGGCGTCACGCTCTCCCCCGCCATCCTGGGGCGGTCTGGAGGCTGACGATCCTCGTCGGACGCCTGTGGAGGCGTCCGTCGGACGTCCCGGGCATCGGCGCCGCCGCATGGCTTGAGAGGCAGCGGACAGCGGGCCGTCGGGGATCCGCCAGTTGGCGGACGGAAGTCTTTGAGCGACAGCGAAGAGAAGCGCAAGGCGTCCCCGGAAGCCGCCAGGCAGTAGCTCAGAGGCGGTTTGACATCGGGGTGAGGCTTGCCTATAGTATAGGTCCAAGGTGCGGTGGCCCGCGGGGACCGCACTTTTTCTCACGTTGAAAAGGCGTCGCCGGTGAGTCTGTTATGAAGACATACATGGCCAAAAAAGGCCAATGCGAGCAGAAGTGGGTCCACGTGGACGCCGAGGGCAAGGTGCTCGGTCGCCTCGCTTCCCGAATCGCCATGGTCCTAATGGGAAAGCACAGGCCTATTTACACCCCGCACGTGGATACCGGCGACTTCGTCGTGGTCACGAACGCGGAAAAGATAAGGGTAACCGGCAGGAAACTCGCACAGAAAGTATACAGACACCACAGCGGCTATCCCGGCGGACTGAAGACCGAGGCGCTCGCCAAGAAGCTGCAGCGTAGGCCCGAGGACGTGCTGCGTCTGGCCGTCAAGCGCATGCTGCCGAAGGGATCGCTCGGCAACAAGATGTTCAAGAAGCTTAAGATTCACGCTGGCCCGGACCACCCGCACCAGGCCCAGCAGCCGCAGACGACGCCGTATCTCGAGGCCCCCGGCAGGCAATAGCATCGACAGGATCAGGAGACGCGATGGTTGATGAGACAGGCACGATCTGGGCTACGGGCAGACGCAAGTCGTCGGTCGCGCGAGTCCGGCTCCGCCGCGGCCCCGGCGCCGTGAAGATCAACGCCCGCGAACTGGAGAACTATTTTCCGGTCGAGCGACACCGCGCCGCAGTGCTGGCCCCCCTCAAAAGCACAAAGATGCTGGGGAAGTTCGACGTGATCGCCAATGTCTCCGGCGGCGGGCTCACCGGTCAGGCTGACGCGGTCATGATGGGCGTGGCCCGAGCCCTGCACAAGGTCAGCGACGACCTGTATCCGGCTCTGCGAGAGGGGAAATTCCTCACTCGCGACAGCCGGATGAAGGAACGAAAGAAGTACGGTCGGCGCGGCGCCCGACGTGGCTTCCAGTTCTCCAAGCGCTAGTCTGGAGACGGGAAGAGCACTCTCTCCGACCCTGCCCGCGGTTTGTGGCGTGTTGTCTTTTTTTACCTGGGATGCACGACATGGCCGAATACACCACTAAGGACATTCGCAACATCGCCGCCGTCGGACACACCGGCACGGGGAAAACCTCCCTCCTGGATCATTTCCTGTTCAAGGCCGGCGCTGTGAACCGCCTCGGCTCCGTGGATGAAAAGAACTCCATCTTCGATTTCGAGACGGAAGAGCAGGACAGACAAGCCAGCATCTTCACTGCCATGGCGTTCTGCAGGTGGAAGGGTGCAGAGCTTAACCTCATCGACGCACCCGGATACGCCGACTACGTAGGCGCCGCCGTCTGCGCGCTGCGTGCGGCGGACATGGCCCTGCTCACCGTGGCGGCCCCTCATGGCGTCGAGTTGAACACGCGAAAGATGTGGGCGGCTGCGAAGGACCGGGGGCTTGGGCGCGTTCTCGTGATAACCAAGATGGACGGCGAGAATATCGTCAGCTATCCGGAACTCATCCAAAAGATACGGGACGTCTTCGGGCAGGAATGCCTGCAGGTCAACCTGCCGGTGGGCGTCGGTCCGGACTTCAAGGGCGTGGTGGACCTGATCCAGCCGCCGGAGCAGCCTCCGGAGGGCGTCCTCGGCGACGTTGCGGCCGCCGCGAGCGCGCTCATGGACAAGATCGTCGAGTCCGACGAAGCGCTCATGGAACGCTACCTGAACGATGAAAAGCTATCGCCCGACGAACTGGCGCAAGCCCTCAGAAAAGGGATCGCGGAGGGAACCATCGTCCCCATACTCCACGTGTCCGCCACGGGCGGCGTCGGAGTGGAGGAACTCATGGACTTCCTGGCCGCGTACGCTCCTTCGCCGACCGATGCGCCTGACTTGAAAGCCAAAGACGCGAACTCCGACGAGGAGGTGGATCTTCGCGCTGAGCCGGACGCGCCTTTCAGCGCGCAGGTCTTCAAGATTGTCACCGATCCGTTCGTGGGCAAGCTGAGCTTCTTCCGCGTCTACCAGGGAACGGTCACGGCCGACAGCCAGGTGCACAACGTCCGCAGCGGGAAGAACGAACGCATCGCCCAGCTCTTTCGTGTGTTCGGGAAGGAGCACAGGTCCGTAAGCCGGGGGCTGCCCGGCGACATCGTCGCGGTCAGCAAGGTCGAGGACATCCATCTCGGCGACACGCTATCCGCGCCCGGAGGGCGCTTTGAAATACCGCCGCTGTCGTTTCCCACGCCCATGGTCTCTCTGGCCGTCGAACCAAAGGCGCGCGGCGACGAACAGAAGATATCCGCCAGCCTCCGGAAGATGGCCGACGAAGATCCCACCTTCAAAATCCACCGCGATCGGCAGACCGGCGAGTTGGTGGTCACCGGCATGAGCCAGCTCCATCTGGACGTTCAGCTCCAGTGCCTGAAGAACCGCTTCGGCGTGGAGGTCAATACCAAGCAGCCTCGCATTCCATATAAGGAAACCATCACTGTGCCCTCCGAGTCCTCGTATCGTCACAGAAAGCAGACCGGCGGCCGCGGCCAGTTCGGCGAAGTGTGGTTCAAGCTGGAGCCTCTGGAGCGAAGCGCCGGGTTCGAGTTCGTGGATAAGATAGTCGGCGGCGTGATCCCAAACCAGTTCATCCCGGCCGTGGAGAAGGGCGTGCGGGAGACCCTGGCGCGCGGCATTCTGGCCGGATACCCCGTGGAGGACCTGCGCGTTATCCTCCATTACGGCAAGCATCACGACGTGGACTCCTCCGAGGCCGCCTTCAAACTGGCCGGGTCCATGTGTCTGCAGGATGCCTTCATGAAGGCCAAGCCGGTGCTCCTCGAACCGATCGTCGACGTGGAAGTGACCATGCCCATGCAGTATATGGGCGACATCACGGGCGACCTCAACAGCCGGCGCGGCCGGATCCAGGGTATGGAGTCCGGAGGCGATGTGCAGACCATCCGCGCGCAGGTCCCGATGGCGGAGGTCATGAGATACGCCACGGAACTCCGTTCCATGACCGGCGGAACCGGCTACTACTCCATGGAGTTCAGCCATTACGACGTCGTGCCGGCCCGCATGGCCGAGCAGGTCATCGCCCAGTCCAAGAAGCGAGACGAGAAATGACGTTCGCGCGCCTGGACCTGCTTGTCCAGCGCGGCAAAGGGGGGGACCTTCCGCCGAGCAGTTGTCAGAAGCCAACGGCCAGTGATCAATTGGCGCTCGACCGATGGCAACTGACCGCTGATAGTTGAATCGTGTAGATCGGCGGTGCCAGCCGACACGGAATTGCAGACCACCCGCGCACCGGCGGTCGCAGTATGCAAGGCGTGTCGATAGTCTGCCGTGGTTGCAAGCCCCTATTGCATGCGCGTCTCTGCGGCCCCGCCTTCGCGGGCCGCCATAGCGCCCCTTCGGCGCGGCGGAGGCCCCACGTTCCCGGCGCTGAGACATGCGAGCATCTGACATGACGCCCTTGCATCGACTCCGGCTGTGGTTTGCGAAACTCATGCGAAGCGGCGAAATGCTTTGCGACTCCTGCCGCTACGATCATCCCAGTGCCTGCCGCCACCCCGAACGCCCCAACGCCACGCGCTGCAAAGACTACCGCCCACGATAAGCAGCCCGGTGACGCTTTTTCCTGGCCCCGTTTTTTTCTCGAAGCATCGATGACCAGATCGACCATCGAGCCTCGATCTCCCGCTCGCTCAGGCAACCTCAACTCTATCTCAGCCAGTGCAGCTGGCCAAAATCCCATCCCGCATGATATCCCAGAATCCGCACCCGGCTGGCGCAACTGGGGAATGTACTGCGCTGACCCTATGTTGGGCGGAACACCAAACTCAAGTCGCCGGACGTGTGGCAGAGCAAACCCATGATCCGAGCCGCGACGAACATAAAGTAGAATGACACGGCCATAGCCAGCAGATAGCTGACGAATGGGATCCCCAAGGCGCTGAGCAACGTTTGGCCGGCCAACCGGGCTGCAACCGCCACGATAACCAAGAGCCAGGCCGTAACGTAACGGCCCGGGGCCGCCTTGACGGCGCGAAATACCAGAAGGGGGCTCAAGCCGGCCAGATTATTCGTCAGCGCTGCGCAGAGCATGCCCATGGGAAAATAGAAGAGGCCGGTCGCGAGAATGAGAAAGGCGACCGTATCGTTTGGGCTGTTCGCAAAATGGGAATAAGCCAGTGTCGGTCCAATGGTGATGCCGCCCAGGACCAGCATGAATAGAAAAGGCTTCAGCACACTTTCGTGGCAATCGTTGAGGTCAGGCCAGTCTGGGGGATCCAGTTCTCCTCTCGCCGAGGTCTCCATGATGCTCATCAGATAGCCGGTGAAGTATCCGGTCAGCATGATGTGCGCGAGCACCGCGAGCGCCCATCCGATGAAAGGTACGAATCCAAGAAAAGAGACTAGGAAACGCGCCACGGAAAAGAACAAGACGCCCGCAAACAGCACCGCGAGACCGTCCAAGGTGAGCGGATAGGCAAAGGCTCCCGGCAGCGCCGCCCAGAAGCTGATTAGGGTCCTCTGCGGGCTTGGCTGCGAGCGGGGCGCAGCCGGCTCCTCCCGGGCCGGGCGCGTCGGCCGATGAGGGAGAGGTTCAACGGGCTGCAGCTTCAGTTCATTCCGGCTAGAGACCGTTGTGTCCGACTTCGCCGCGCCGCCTTCGTCTGACGCTGGTCTTTCCTCGAGCAGCTTGTCCAGATCGCGAGAACCCTGATGCGACGGCGACGGCTGCGCTGCCTTTACTTCCGGCAATCGGATGGTGCTGAAACATGCGGGGCATTTGACGAGCTTTCCGGCCTGTTCGGGCTTGAAGGAAAGCAACCGTTTGCACTTACAGCGGATCTTCGGCATGGCTGCCCTCCCCCGCGTGAACGGTATGTGCTCTGGATTTCCCAGATCAGGCCGTGGGAGCCCGGCCCTTGGCCTCTCGACGCAGATGTACTCCTAATCCCCGAACAGTCCCGTCCTCCTCGTCCTCCTTGACATTCTATGAGTCCCGTGCAGTCGGCGCAACAGCGGAATCTGTCATTTCGGCGGCCCTCATCGGACAGCCCAACCCCACCTCAGCCGCAACCGGACAAAAGCGGGGACAGGGGGGTGAAAAGCGGCCAGTCGTGTGATCCTGAGTCCGCCGGCTGGCGGACGAAGGATCTTTTGCACATAGTACGCCTGAACTTACAGCGAGCAAAGATTCTTCACGGAGCCTGTCCTGTCTTCGACCCTGAGGCTCAGACCCGAAGGGAGCGAAGTCGAAGGGTTCAGAATGACATTTTTCGACAGCCCCACAGGCCCCAATGCTCCGCTCGACTGACCGGCCGACTCAGCCGAAGAAGATCTTGGCGACTTCGTACAGTTCGTCCGGAACGGTTCGCCGTTTGCGCGTGGCCTCTTCCAGCGATATGCTGACAATGCGGTTCGCCTGAAGCGCCACCATCTTTCCGAAGTCCCCCTTCAGGGCGAGATTCGCGGCAGCCACGCCGAAGCGCGTGCCCAGGACACGGTCAAAGGCCGTGGACGTGCCGCCTCGCTGGGTGTGGCCGAGCATGGTAACCCGCGTGTCGTAGCCGGTGCGCTTTTCTATCTCCCTGGCGAGGACCGTCCCCACTCCGCCGAGGCGCACCCGCCCGAACTCGTCTATGGCACTATCCTGAGTGACGTAGATGCCCTCCTCATCCGGGGTCTCGGCCACGCGCGCGCCTTCGGCCACCACCACGATGCTGAAGTCCTTTCCGCGGTCGTGGCGGCGGAGGATCGTGTCGCAGACTTTCTGTACGGTAAAAGGCTTTTCCGGAATCAGAATGAAGTCCGCGCCGCTGGCCAGACCGGCGTACAGCGCGATCCAACCGGCCAGCCGGCCCATCACTTCGACCACCATGACGCGGTCGTGCGACTCAGCCGTAGTGTGGATGCGGTCGAGTGCCTCCATGGCAATGCTGACCGTTGAATCGAAGCCGAAGGTGTACTCGGTGCCCTCCACGTCGTTGTCTATGGTCTTGGGGATGCCCACGACGTTGAGGCCGTGTTCGGAGAAGAGCAGGTGGGCAACGCTGAGTTCGTCAAAGCCGCCCACGGCGATGAGCGCGTCCAGACCGAGCCTCTTCATGTTGTCCATAACGCGTTCCGCGCCGCCGGGAGTAGCAAAGGGGTTGGTCCTGGAAGTCCGAAGGATCGTGCCGCCGCGTGGGAGAATGTTGCTCACGGAGTCCAGGTCCAGGGGGATGGACAGCTCGTCCAGAAGTCCGCGCCAGCCGCGGAGAATGCCCAGACACTCGACGTCCGGCGTTTCGAGGCATCTCTTTGCCGCAGCGCGAATTACAGCGTTTAGTCCGGGGCAGTCTCCGCCTCCTGTAAGAATGCCGACACGCTTCGCCATCGACCCCACCTCTTGACCGGGACAAGCCCCACGGCCCATTGACTGTAGGAAAATGCGCCCCCAAAGTCAAACTGAATCCTGGCAGCGACGGCCCGACGCGAGAACCGCACGAAGACCCTCACCGCATCCGCCAGAGCGTCTTTTGGCCGCTCTTCTTGCGCCTGGGGCGCGCGCGTCGTGGGGGCACAGGTTCCGCGTGCTCGGCCGCGATTTCGCCGATGAACGCGGAACCGCCGCCCGTGTAAAGGATGTCCAGCCGGTCGCGCGCCCGCGTCATGCCAACATAGAAGACGCGCCGCTCCTCCTCCATGTCGCTGCGGAGGCGTTTGCCGGCGTCGCCTGAATCCAGGAGAAAGACTACCGGGAACTCGAGGCCCTTGGCCGCGTGAAGAGTGAGCAGCTTGACTCGGTCGGCTCGCGGATCGTGCACGTCCTCGGGCCGGCCTGTCACGATCTCGTCCAGGAACGCGTCAAGCGCCGGGCCCGGCTCCATGTGCTCATAGCCCCCGGCCGCAGCCACGAGACCCAGGATTCGGTCATACCGTTCGGCGCCATCGAGCGACCCGTCGTCATAGAACGGCTTCAAGCCGAAACGTGAGATCACGTTCCGCAGAAGGCCCTCCGGACGCGTGTCATGAACAAGACGCCGTACAGCGCGGATGCCTTCAGCGAGCGTTTGCAGGCCGCCCGCAACGGAGGAGGGGGCCTCATCGCATCTTCCGGGGCCACTCGCGGCCTCCAACAGCGACAGCCGGCGTGTTTGGGCGAATTCCTCAAGGCGTGCGAGGGCTTCCTCGCTGACCGTCCTTGGCGGAACGTTCACGATGCGCCTGAAGGCCTCGTCATCACTTGGGTCGTGCGCGAGACGAAGGTATGCCAGCAGGTCACGGATCTCCTTGTGCTCGGCTGGCGCCGGCCCGCCCACACGATGGAACGGCAGGCCTGCGGCGCGCAGCGCCTTCTCCACGCCGCGGCCTCGCGCATGGTGGCGATACAATACGGCGAAGTCCCCAAATCCGTGGACGACCTCCGCATCGCGGTCGTGCCGGTCCGCGTCCACCTCAGTGAAGGAGAACCCGCCGATAAGCTTGCGGATCTCGCTTACGATCAGGCTCGCCTGCTCGCCTTCGTCACGACACGGCACGAGGCGAATCTTCCGGCCCTGTCGACGGAGGGCCTGCACGGTTCCGGGAAGCCTGCGCTGGTTGTTCTGTATGACCGACTGAGCCCCAGCCAGGATCGGCGATATGGAGCGATAGCTTTCTACGAGCTGAATCACGTTCGCGGACGGATAGTCCTTCTGGAAATCGAGAAAGTTCTGAACGTCCGCTCCGCGGAAGGCATATATGGCCTGGTCCGGGTCGCCCACGGCGAACAACCCGCGGCCGTCTCCGGCCAGAAGGCGGATAAGCCTGTATTGAGCGTGATTCACGTCCTGGTATTCATCCACGAGCAAGTGCTGAATTTGAGAGCGCCGGCTATCGAGCAAGACCGGGTCATCGGACAGGATGCGCACGCACTCAAAAATCAGGTCGTCGAAGTCGAAGGCCCCCATCGCGGCAAGACCCTTCTGATACGTCGCGTATGGCTCGGCCACTGCAAGCCGCTCGGGATCGTCGGATTGGGCGCAGTCCTCGGGCGTCAGGAGAAGCCCCTTTGCCTTTGAAAGCCTCTTCAGGAGCTTCCTCGCCTCCAGGGCCGAACATGAGTCGAGCAGCCCGGCCTGCTCGGCCGCGTCCAGTACGCGCACGTCTCTGCACGGCTTGAGGGATCGCAGTATGGCCAGACACGCCGCGTGGATGGTGCCGATCCGCACGCCCTCGGCCCTCGGCCCAAGGCCGGCCGTCACCCGCTCGCGCATCTCCCGCGCCGCGCGCTGGGTGAACGTGACGGCCAGGATCGCTTTCGGATCAACGCCCTTCTGCGAAACCAAGTCTTCGATGCGAGCGGCGAGCGTGGCCGTCTTTCCCGTGCCCGGCCCCGCCACAACGAGCACGGGTCCCTCTGCCTGGACGGCCTCGCGCTGGCGGTCGTTGAGGTTCATTTCCGTGACAGCCCTTCAGTCAATAATTCGTTGGGGGAGTCCAGCGTACCGGCGCAGCGCGGCGTCGTCAATCGCGGCGACGGAAGAGAGGTCAGGATCTCTGGCTACGGGCGCGCAACGCCAAACCGTCCGGGCGCCGGCTCCTGACCCCTTTTTCGTGACTCAATACGGGGCGAGCCCGAGTGTTCATGGTGGCGGCAGGCCAGGAGCATCGTTTATCATGCGAGGCAATTCCAGAGGCTCCGTCAAGTTCTGCAATGCCGGGGGCGAGAACACGTCTCCGCCTGCGAGAACATAGAACAGGAGGACATGCATGCTTCAGACGACCATGAAAGCCGCGCGCGAGGCGGGGCGGGTGCTCATCGCGGCCAGGGAATCCCGAATCAACGTCCTGCAACAGAAGGGCGCCGACGTGAAGCTCGAGATGGACCGTAGGGCCGAGGACGCGATCGTCGCCGTTCTGACTGAGGCGTATCCGGATCATTCCATCCTGACCGAGGAATCCGGCAGGCTCGGCAAGGCGTCGGAGTATGAATGGGTGGTCGACCCCCTGGACGGCTCGTACAATTACCTTAAGCACATCCCGATTTGGGCCACGAGCATCGCCCTCCGCAAAGGGGGCGAGGAGGTCATCGGCGTGATCTACGATCCAAGCCGGGATGAGATGTTCCACACGGAAAAGGGGAAAGGCGCTTTTCTCAATGGGCGCCCAATATTTGTGAGCGATGCCGAGTCAGTGACCGTATCCACGATCGCCTTCGCCTCGGGTCCCCACGGCGAGCGTATGGAGAGGATCGCAGAGGCGATAGGGCGACTCATGAGCATGTCCAGGAAGGTTCGCGCCATGGGTTCTGCCGCGCTGCAACTCGCCTACGTGGCGTGTGGACGCGTGGATGCGTTCTTCCAGTTCGGCCTGTTCGACTGGGACGTGGCCGCGGGCATGGCGCTGATTCGCGAAGCGGGCGGCAGGGTCTCCATTCGCCGCCACGACGACACCACCCTCGACATCGTCGCCACCAACGGCCGCATCCATCAGGAACTCATGGAACAACTTCGGTGGGGCGCAGACCAGGACTGACTGCCTGACGCCCCCATGCCACCACCAAGTCACTAAGACATCAAGACCGGCTCGCAGAAGAATTCATCACTAACCACGAAAGGCACGACGAGTTCGAAATACGGCTGCAGAGTTAAGGAAAAATGGTGTATCCCCCACGCACTTGGCTGGCCTCATGTTGCGTGAAACGCTATATTCGAGCGCGTCCGGATATTATGCTTCACTGAGAAGAGACCGTGAGGACCGTGCAAGGAGGTCTTCGATGCACATTTTTGCGATGCTTGGGAGCCGGAATCCGGAGGGTCGGACGGCTCAGGCGACGGACGCGCTGTTGAAGGGGGCCCAGAGCAACGGAACGACGGCGGAAAAGGTGTTCCTGCCCGCCGTGCAACTGGAGCGCTGTCGGCAGTGCGACGAGCACGGCTGGGGACTCTGCCGGTCGGAGGGGCGGTGCGTGATTCAAGACGATGACTTCGCAGAGCTTACCAGCAAGCTGCGCGGCGCGGATCTCGTGGTTCTCGCAACGCCGGTTTACTTCAGCGACCTGAGCGAGAGCATGAAGTGCTATCTCGACCGGCTCCGGCGGGTCACGCGCCACGAGAACGGCCGGAAGGGCGTTGAGGGCAAGCCCGTGGTCGGCATCGCAATGGCCGGCGGCGGGGGCGGCGGCGCGCCGGCGTGCATCCGGAACATGGAGAAGACCCTTCAGAACTGCGGCATGGATGTGCTGGACATGGTCCTCGTCCGCAGACAGAACCTGGACCTGAAATGCGAGGTCCTCGAGGTCACCGGCAAGTGGCTTGCCGCCCAGCGCCCGGAAAGCTGAGGGAGACGCAGAACGTTCTTTTTTGGCTACTGCAAAAGATGGATCACCGCAGAGACCGCCGAGGGCGCAGAGAGTACCAATGAATATGGGGAGTGTCTATGCAACCGTTCTCTGTGTCCTCAGCGCTCTCCGCGGTAGACGCTTCCCGTTGGCATGCGGACTTTGACAGGAGAACAGCATCGTGCTGATGTCGCGACTCGGGCGAACGAATCTGGCCGTGCCGACCTGCGGCTTCGGCGGCATTCCGATCGGCCGCGACCAGCTCACGGACGACGAAGCCGTGAATGTGCTGAGGCGCGCGATTGAGGCCGGGCTCAAGCTCATCGATACATTCAGCGGATACGGTCGGAGCGAACAGCGCATTGGAATGGCCCTGAAGGGCCGGCGCGATCAGGTGACGCTGGTGACAAAATGTCGCGCCCGGCTCGCGCCGGACGTCTTCGCGCAGGTGATCGAGGACAGCCTGAAAACCCTTCAGGTAGACTGCATTGATTTTCTGCTCCTGAAGAATGTCGACGATGACGCCGACCTGGTGAACGTTGAGGCCAACATCGAAGTGCTCAAGCGTTTTCAGGAACAGGGAAAGGTGATATACACGGGGCTGTCCTCTCACAGCCCCGACCACACGTGCCGCGCCATGGAGACCGGTCTGATCGACGTGGCCGAAGTGCCGTACAACTATGCGAACCGGCATTTCGAGAAGGTCCTGGATCTGGCGGCCGAGAGGGATCTGGGCGTGCTGGCCATGAAGCCCCTGGGCGGCGGCCGGCTCTTCCCGGACGTTGAAAAAGGCGCGCCGCAGACTGCGGAAACGGTCGTCAACGCCCTGTCCTTTGCCATGTCGCATCCGAGCCGGCCGCCGCCCAGGGGCTTCATGGCC
>SDBU01004639.1_pt1 | contig 16787 bp, 12 predicted proteins | sample 2277071 | NCBI WGS metagenome assembly SDBU01 (sample SAMN10397929, study PRJNA504765) | marine sediment metagenome | isolation source: marine sediment core GS08_GC12, 126 cmbsf | place: Arctic Ocean: Gakkel Ridge, Loki's castle | collected 2008 | reverse complement strand
CGGCGCACCTCCCGCGCCACGGTGGGAGATCGAGTCGAGGAGCGTATCAGCGTCCAGAACCACAGTAGGTTCCCCAAGACCCTCCTTGAGATAGAGGACCTGAACGATATGCCGGGTCATAACACGGGCCGGGCCATCAGGGTGCCATCCGGAGGCTATCGCTCCTGGAGGGTTTCCACTGTCTGCAGGAAACGTGGCGTCTTCTCCCTGGGGCCTCTACGTGTCAGGGGAAGCGATCCCTTCGGTATCTTTCTACGGGATAGGGAGTATGCCGGGGCACAACCCCTGGTCGTCTATCCTCGGACCTTGGACCTCCCCAGATTCGCCATTCCCGCCGCCGACCTCAGGGGTGATGTCTCCTGGCGCCACAGGACTCCCTTCGTCACTCCTCACGCCTACGGTGTTCGGGAGTACCAGGGCACGGACACCATGAACCGCATCCACTAGCCCTCCACGGCCCGCTTCGGCAAGCTGATGGTAAAGGAGTTCGAACACGGTCAATCCAGCAACGTCTGGGTCTTCCTGGATCTCTATCGGCATGGCCAGGTCGGCGAACTTGAGGAAAGCACCGACGAGTACGCCGTCACCATTGCCGCCTCTGTTGCCAAGAAGTACCTGGAGAAGGGCTACGCCGTAGGTCTTGTGGCCTATGGCGACAGGAAATACTTCCTGCCGGCAGAAACCGGGCAGGGCCAGATGGTCCGCATTATGGAGTTCTTGGCCGTGAGTAAGCCGGAGGGGGAAGTTCCACTGGAGGAGGCCCTGCCCAAGGAGGAGGGCCTCTTTACCCGGTATGGCTCGCTGGTGGTAATAACGCCGTCGTGTCAGCAAGAATGGACTCCGGCCCTGAATGTCCTTATCAAGCGTCAGGTGAGGGTGGCGGCGATCCTTATAGACCCAAGCACTTTTGGGGGAAGGCACAGCAATCTCGGCCTTCTCGGTAACCTGGCCCTGAACGGCATCACCGCGTATAGGGTGAATAGGGGAGACGATATTGCCGCTGCTCTAGGCCATGCCTACACGTCACCGGAAACACCTGAAATGGTCGAGATGCGCGAGAGGGTTCTGCTATGAACTTGGAAGGGCTGTTGGCCCCCTCTGAGACCTCCTCGCCGCAGGGCAACCCAAGGGGCCTTCGCTTTGCCCGCTGGCTATCATTGAGGCTCGTTCCCGAGGAGGGGTGGTTCACCTTACTCCTTCTACTGGCCATGCTGCTCACCGTGGTCTGGTCGGTGGAGCAGGCCAACTGGATAGATACACCGGGACTGGCGCTCATGGTGACGCTGGCGGCCCTGACGGCGATGGTGCTGGCCAAGAGCGGGGCCCCGTTCCCTCTACCGCATCTGGTAGGCCTTGCCGTGGGCTTCGTCGTGGTGGTGTGGCAGGCCACCAGCCTGACCGAGGCCACATCGCTGGTCCCACAGGTTCAGGAGGTATGGCAAAGGGTTCGTCTATGGAACGAGGCCGTCTTTTCCGGCGGGATCAGCCTGGACCTGCTGCCCTTCTCCCTGACGTTGCTGATAATTGGGTGGCTTATGGGCTATACCTCTGCGTGGTTCGTCTTCCGCTTTGACAGCATCTGGGGAGCCATCCTTCCACCGGGCATCGCAATTCTGACCAACCTTAGCTACATGCCCTCGGCCACCAGAACGGTCACCCCATTCTTCGTGTTTCTGCTCGTCTCCATGCTACTGGTAGTACGCATGAATGTTCTTGGCAGGGGCGTCAAGGGTAGAGGCTCCAGAATAGACTACTCTCCCGCGAGAGGCTGGGTCACTATGAGCGACGCCCTCTGGTTTAGCGTTATCGTCGTTGTTCTGACCGCCCTGCTGCCCATGCGCGCCATCATATCGCCTCCGTTACGTGAAGCGTGGAATGATATTCGCGCCCCGGCGGCGTTTCTGGAGGACGAGTTCCAACGCCTCTTGTCCGGGCTGCCCGCCAAGAAATCCCCAGCCTTTCGCATCTTTGGCGAAACCCTGCCCTTCCAGGGACGGATGGCCCTCAGCAGCGACCCCGCGCTGTGGGTCCGTAGTGAGTATCCCTCTTACTGGGTGTCCAGGACCTATGGGGTCTATACGCCTCAAGGCTGGCTCAGCGATGAGATCGAGGCCCTGGATGTAGGCCCGCAGGGGGTACCACCTCCGCTCCAGGAGTCCCTGGGCCGGACCAGGGTGACCCAGGAGGTGCAGGTGGGTTACTCCACACGGCGTCTTTTTGCGGGGGGTAACCTGCTGGAGATAGATCGCCCTGCCCAGGTCAATACCCTGGTGCCCAGGTCCTTTACCATATCCATGAGAGGCGCTGGCGACGACGCCAATCTCCCGGGGGATATACAGGAGTTGGCTGCTGAGTTCAGAGACAAACTCGCCTCCTTCTCCAGGGAACTCCTTGAGTTCGAGATAGCGAGGCTTCTCCCCGACGATCTGGTTCTGGAGGGCTTTCTCCTGGATGATGAGGGCGCCCTTCGTTCGATTAACATAATCCGGAAGGCCCCCATCATTCCGGAGGTGGGCTCCTCTCAATTCGCTTCTAGGCTGTCTGCCGGCGAGAAGTACACCATGGTCTCTTCCGTCTCTCTAGCCACCGAGGAGGAGCTGAGGAGGGCCGGTGAAGAGTACCCTACCTCTGTGACCGATTACTATTTTCAGCTCTCTGACTCTGTGACGCCCCGGGTCAAGGAGCTGGCCCGCCGGTTAACGGCAGGCGCCACTAATCCTTACGATAAGGCCATGGCCATCCAGAACTACCTCAGGGGCCTGGAGTTCACCTTCAAGATCCAGGCCCCTCCCTTTGATGCCGACGGAGTGGACTACTTCCTGTTCGAGTCGAGAGAGGGATACGGCGACTACTTTACCTCGGCTATGGCAGTCATGCTCAGGTCTTTGGGTATACCGGCCAGGGCAGCGGCCGGCTATGCTACCGGGACCTACGATGAGGCTCAGGGCCTGTTCGTGGTCAGGGATAGCGATAGCCACGTCTGGCCTCAGGTGTACTTCGGGGGGTATGGCTGGATAGACTTCGAGCCCTCTCCCGACCGGCCGTTGCCTAAGAGAGAACTTCTGCCGGTAGACGAGGGTGTGGCGGGCAGTGGTTCCGGCTTAGACCTGGATGAGGAGCCGGATGAGGAGGATGAGGAGGCTTTGCTTGGGCTGGGGAAGGGGGCTTCTTCGCTGGGGGGCAACACCGGGGCGTGGAACTGGCTGGCCATATTGACGGTGCCCGCGGGTGTCCTGCTGGCTCTGGCGGCGGTAGCTCTAGCCCTGCGCATGATGTGGGCCAGGAGCCTGGCCTCGGTAGCGCTGGACGAGAGGGCCTACACCAGGATGAACCGCCTTGCGACCCTTGCCATGTCGAGACGAAGACCCCAGCAGACACCCCATGAGTATGCCGAGGCCATAGGCCACGCCTTCCCATCCCTGAAGGCCGACATTACGACCATCACCGGCGCCTTTGTTCGCTCCATGTATGGTAAGAAGGAGATCGTCGAGGAGGAGCATAATCTGGTGGAGGAGGCGTGGTTGCGGGTGAGGCGGACCCTGGTGCGAAACACCCTAAAACGGCTTTTGTCCATCTGGAGGTAGTGGTGTCTCTCTATTACGACGTCTTCGAGACTCCAATGGGCTGGATAGGGGTGACGGCCTCCTCTAAGGGCATCAGGAGCGCTACCCTTCCTCAGCCATCCCCTGAAGAGTGCGTAGCCCTCTTAGGCGATGAGGTAAGGGGTGCGACGCTCCTCGAATGGCCCTTCGAGGAGCTACGAAAGGAGATGGACAGCTACTTCCGTGGCGAGACGGTGGCTTTCAGCCAGCCCCTGGACTTTGAGGACGCCCCGCCCTTCTTCAAGAGGGCTTGGAAGGCCTGCCGCTCCATTCCGATGGGGGAGACCAGGAGCTACCAGTGGCTGGCGGCCCAGGCCGGCCGGCCCAGGGCTGCCAGAGCGGCGGGCCAGGCCATGGCCCGTAACCGGCTGCCTCTCCTGATACCCTGCCACAGGGTCATCGGCAGCGATGGCGACCTCTGCGGCTTTGGGAAGGGTGAATCTGCCCTGGACCTGAAGCGGAGACTCCTTGAGCTGGAGCGGAAGGCTATTAAGAGACCAGTCCCTCTCCACAGTAAGGACAGAACCTGGGGGTCTTGGGAAGGTTCAGGGACTTCCCGCAGTAGGGACATACCCTGAAGGGTTCCGACTCCTCCGCTGGGGGGTCTCCTGGCAACACGGCGAAGAAGGCGTAGGACACTACCTGCCCCTCTTTCCCTTCTTCGTCCCTGTAACGGGCCGTCAGGGTGAAGGGCACCCGGGTGCCCTCCTTTGATGGGAGCACCTCAATCTCTGAAGCACGGGTCTGGCCCGGCACCAGCGTGCCGATACGGGTGCTCTGCCTGGTGAGGCTGTTGTCCAGGGTCAGTTCCACATCCAGGGCTTTGGCCTCCCCTTTATTGGAAGCCGCTACCCTTATTACCCCCCTCTGTCCGGCCCTTAGCTCTGTGGCCCCCTGAAACGAGAGCCGTATTTGGGGCGAAGCCGACGACCGGGAGTCGGCCTCGCGTTTTTCCAGGATGGACCGGGCCAGGGCTCGCACCTCCTCGTCTTCGCCATGGGAGGCCTCCTCCAGGGCCTCGGTCACCTGGGGGGCCTTCCACGCCTCCAGGGTGGCTGCGGCGGCCATGCGAGTCCAATCATGGGGGCTTGTCAGGTCGGCGATGAGCCTTTTCAGTGTCCGCCACGCCTGAGTCTGGGCGATGTCCTCCTCGGCCCCCTCGTCCCACTCCTCAAGGCCGGCCATGGCCGTCTCGGCATCGAGGGGCTCTGGCTCTTCAAGTTCCCGTAGGGCCCAGTAGGCCCAGCCCTCAAAGGCCTCTTTCCCCTGAAGGTGGGGTTCCCCAGACGGTGACCTGGATTCCATACCATCCAATATCAATCCCGCCCAGGCCCCTGGGGAGTCGGGGAATGGGGTGGCCTCTTTCTCTGCCTCACCCAGCCTGCGAAAGGTCTGGGTTATGGCCTCCCGCACCGAGGGGTCGGGGTCTTTCATAGCCCTTGTGAGAGGGGCCAGGGCACGATAGTCGTTGAGACCCCCCAGGGCCAGGACGGCCTGGCGGCGCACCCGTGGCTCTGGGTCTCGCAGGGCCCTGGTCAGGGGTTCCAGGACGTCCTCTGGTTGAAAGGCGCCCATAGCCTCTATAGCCTGGATGCGAACATCCCTGTCGGGGCTTTGCAGCCTTTTTAGAAGTGTTTCCAGTGAGGCCTCAGCCATAGTTACCACGGCGCAGGTCTTTGATTCTCACCCCTTCGGACCGCTCAGGGGCACGTTCTCATCCTTCATCTTGTGGTTTTACTGGGGGAAAACCACCACTCATAAAGATAATAGATGAGCGGGATTCATGGTTCGACAGGCTCACCATGAGCGGTACAAACCCCGCTCACCCTGAGCTTGTCGAAGGGCCCACCATGATGGTTCGACAGGCTCACCATGAGCGACGCTTAGAGACTCCACTCCCTCGCCCAGGAGTCCGCCGAATGGGGAGTACTCATCTCAGGATAGGGCTATTTTAGCACAGGGGGCTACTGGTCCATTGAGATCCCTTGGTAGAAGCCGTTATCCGCTTCATCCCGCCCTCCCAAATAGGCCTGGAGGAGCTCGGCGGCCCTTTCCTTCTCCTCCTCGGGGACCATGATACGGCACGGGTAGGGCGAGACGCCGAGGAAGGACACGGCATCGCTGGGGCGTACCATGGCGGAGATACCCTCCCTCTCCAGGAGGTCGCGCCACATTTCCGCGATGGTCTGGTCCGGAGCGATGATCAAGTAGACCCACCTCAAGAGGGGATATCCTCCAGTTGGACAGCCTGGTGTCCCAACATCTGCTGGAGGCGCTTCACCATCTCTTCACAGCAGTTGACGGTGACAAGGGACATGTTCAGGTGTACCTTGCGCCCGTTGGTGGCGATCTCCAGCCTCACGGGGTCGCCCCCCTGATACTCTAGTAGCAGGGCGATGGCGTCCCTGAGCAGGCCCTCGTCCTGGTCGGGGCGGTCTGTCTCCCGTAGGCGGAGGCGCAGGCAGCGTCTCTGGGGGGGGGCCGAGGGTGGCCCTGGAGGCGATGGCCTGACTGGCTCCGAGGCGACCGTCTCCTCCTGAAGAGGCGTAACTGGGGGTGGAGAAGAGGCCGGGGAGTTCTCGGGCCCGGGGAGCTGGTACTCCTTGGCTTCGTCACAATAGATGCTCACCTGGTCGTCTCGAACCCTTACCCGGCCGGCTACCCACAGGAAGTTGCCCTCGACCCACAGGCCCTCGGTCTCCTCCAGGACCTTGGGCCATGCCATGACCTCTACGCCCCCGTCCATAAGCTCCAGAGTGGCGGTGACAAAGTAGCGCTGGTCGCGAGTGAATCTCCGCTGTGCGGACATTATCTGGCCTACCAGGACAACCCTCTTGCCCTCCATATCTGGCTCCAGCTGATTTCGGAAGACGATGGTCTCAGACCCAGCTTGATAGGCCACGCTGCTGATAGGGTTGTCCGAGAGGTAGACCCCTAGCAGCTCCCTTTCCCAGGTTAGCTTCTCCCTGGGAAGCAGCGGCACCTCCGGGAGGCTTATCTTCTCCAGGGGAGTGGGAACGGAGTCTCCAAAGAGGTCGAACATGGTGGCCTGGCCCGACTCCTTGAGCCTGGCCTCCCGGTGGCCCAGGGCCAGGATTCGTTCGGCCGAGGCCAAGAGGGAGCCGCGGTCGCCCATGGAATCGAAGGCACCTACCTTGATTAGGCTCTCCAGAGTTCTCCGGTTGAGTCCTCTCAGGTCGGCCCGCCGGCACAGCTCCTCTATACTTCCGAAGGGACCCTCCTTCAGCCGGGCCTCCAGGATGGGCCGGAGGGCTGCGGCGCCAACGTTCTTAACGGCCCCCATGCCAAAGCGTATGGCATCCCGACCGTCCTCCACCCTCTCGATAGTGAACTCCACGTCGCCCTTGTTGATGTCGGGGGGGAGGACGGGGATCCTGAGGCGGCGGCAGTCACCGATGGTGCTGGTTATCTTATCGGTATGGCCCAGGTATGAGTTGAGAAAGGCGGCCATGTACTCTACGGGGTAGTTGGCCTTAAAGTAGGCGGTCCAGTAGGCGATTAGGGCATAGCTTACGCTGTGGGCCTTGTTGAAGGCGTAACCGGCGAAGGGTTCGATAAGGTTGAAGACCTCCCCGGCCAGCTCCTGGGGGTATCCCTTCTTTTGGGCACCCTTTATAAACTTTTCCTCCTCCTGCCGCATGACCTCGGGTATCTTCTTGCCCATGGCCTTGCGAACTATGTCGGCCTCACCCAGGGAGTACCCGGCGAAGGTCTGGGCGATGATAAGGACCTGGTCCTGATAGACGATGACCCCATAGGTCTCCTGGAGTATGCTCCGTAGGGCCTCGTGAGGGTAACGGATGGGCCTCCTCCCGTGCTTGGCCTCGATGAAGGTGGTGATGTGCTCCATGGGTCCCGGCCTGTATAGGGCGATCATGGCCGCTATATCACCCAGGGAGGAGGGCTTGAGCTCCTTGATATAGCGACGCATGCCGGACCCCTCAAGCTGGAAGACGCCCGTGGTCTCGCCGGAGGACAGAAGCTCAAAGGTCTTGGCGTCGTCTAGGGGTATTTCATGGAGGTTCAGGTTGATCCCTTTAGTCTGGGATATCAGCTTACGGGCCCTGTCCAGAATGTTGAGGTTGACCAGCCCCAACAGGTCCATCTTGAGGAGTCCCAACTGGGCGATGGAGCCCATGGCGTACTGGGTCATGGAAGCCCCCTGACCGTCGCCCTTGATGGGCCTTTGCAGGGGTGCGTATTCGGTGATGGGTTCCTTGGAGATGACCACCCCGGCAGCGTGGGTGCTGGCGTGGCGGGCTATCCCCTCCAGCCTCTGGGCGGTGTCCACCAGGTTCCGAAGAGAGGCATCGGCCTGGTAGACCTCCTTGAGTTCTGGGTTCTCCTCTAGGGCCTGTTCCAGGGTTATGTGGAGGCGTGAGGGCACCAGGCGGGCCACCTGGTCGACCTCGGCGTAGGGCATGCCCAGGGCGCGGCCCACGTCTCGCAGGGCGGCCTTGGCCCCCAGGGTGCCGAAGGTGATTATCTGGGCTACGTGGTCCCGCCCGTACTTCTGCATCACGTAGTTGATGACCTCCTCCCGCCGGTCATCCTGGAAATCCATGTCGATATCGGGCATCTCCTTGCGTTCCACGTTTAGGAAGCGCTCGAAGACGAGGCCATAGGACAGGGGGTCTATATCGGTGACGCCCAGACAGTAGAGCGCCAGGCTGGCGGCGGCACTGCCCCGGACTCCGAACAGGATGCCTTTGCTGCGGGCAAAGGCTGCGATATCCCAGACCACCAGGAAGTAGTCGGCGAAGCGAGTCTGCCTTATAACCTCTAGCTCGTAGGAGAGCCGTTGCTCCAGATCCGGTATGACTCGATGGAAGCGGCCTTTCATTCCCTCCCAGCATAGAGCACTCAGGTAGTCGTCGGCATCCTGGCCGTCGGGGGCCTTGTATTCGGGCAGGTGAAGCCGGCCGAAGTCCAGCTCTAGGTTACACATCTCGGCTATGATCTGGGTGCTGGCCAGGGCTTCGGGGAGCTCCCCGAAAAGGGCCTCCATCTCCTGGGGGCTCTTCAGGTAGTAGGAGTCGTCTTTTATCGTGAGGCGCTTATCGTCGTGGATGTTGGTGTTGGTGTGGATGCAGATCAGGATGTCCTGAAGAGGCGCATCCCCCTTATGGATATAGTGGAGGTCGTTGGTGGCCACGATGGGGAGATCCATCTCCCTGTGGAGGGCTAGAAGCCCTTGATTCAGGGCCGGGAGCTCTGGGATATTAGCGTGCTCCTGAAGCTCCAGGTAAAAGTCGCCAAAGACATCCTTGTACCAGGCCGCCGCCTGGCGAGCCTCCTGGGTCTGGCCTTGGGTGATAAGGCGGGGTATTTCGCCGCTGAGACACCCTGAAAGGACAACGAGGCCCTGGTGGTGTTGCTCCAAGAGCTCCTTGTCCACTCGTGGTTTGTAGTAGAAGCCCTCTAGGTGGGCCTTGGTCACCAGTTGTATCAGGTTTCGATAGCCCTGTAGGTCCTTGGACAGGACGGTAAGGTGGTAAGGGCTCTTGTCGTTCTGGGTCTTGCTGTGGCGGCTCTCGCGGGCCACGTATAGCTCGCAACCGATTAGTGGCTTGATTCCCATCTCTCTGGCGGCGGTGTAGAACTCGACGGCTCCATACATGTTGCCATGGTCGGTGATCGCCAGGCTGTCCATACCCAGTGCCTTGGCCTCATCTACTAGGGGACGGATGCGGCTGAGGCCATCCAGGAGGCTGTACTCTGTGTGAACGTGAAGGTGGGTGAACAAGGGTCCTCCCTAAGGGAAGTTGGGGCTATTATAACACCGTGGCGGTGGCCCTAAATCAAGGGGAGGGAGAGGATATTCTGGGGGGAAAATTCGTTGACCTAGCGCCGACCATGGCCTAAAATAGCCTTAGACGTGGGATATGAAAGTCAACCCCAAGAGAGGAGACGATGTAGATGTATTCAAGCCTTATAGGGAAGATTGAGAAGGCCAAGCGGTATTCGGAGGAGAAGGAGCGGGTAAAGGTTTCCCAATTCAAGGCTGAATTCAGAGGCGAGCACGGCAGCTACGAAATATCCTATGACGGTGACAAGTGGTCGTGCACCTGCCAGTTTTTCGCGGGGCACGGCCTTTGTAGTCATACCATGGCCCTCCAGCGAATCTTAGAAGGGATGCTTCCCGAGGGGCAGCTTGCTCCTTCCCTGAGTATCTCCCTATAAGCTAGGATAGAATAGAGTGCTGCGGCGTAGCTTTATTTCGGTCGTCGCGAGTGTGCTTGTTATCTTTGCCTTCAGTAGAGGATGATGTCACCCGGTCTGGGTGGCGTTTCTGTTCTTAGACCTGCTGGGGGCCGTGTGGAAATTTTGGCGCCAAATGAACCTGTTTGAGATGGAAAACCTGGAAGCGACGCTGCTGGTGGAAAGTCACTGGCAGTTTCGGGCGTCGCGGGCTCTCCTGACGGCCCACCAGCTCGGCATTTTTGAGGCGCTTCAGGGGCCCAAAATGGCTATGGAGGTGGCGGCGCAGTGCGGCACCGATACACAGATGACGGAGAAGCTGCTCATAGCCTGCTGTGCCCTTGGCGTCACAATGCGTGAAGAAGGACGCTTTGCGCTGACCCGGTTGGGGCGTGACACGCTCCTGCGCCAAAGTCCCCGCTACATCGGTGGCGTTCTCGATCACGGAGAAAGCCTCTGGTGGTCCTGGACCGGGCTTCCCGACGCGGTACGGACTGGACAGCGAGGAGCGGCGCCACGGCCGCCTGAGCCATTCTCGTCCCACTCTCGTGAGCACTGGATTTGGGCGATGCACGGCAACGCTATCAGTGGCGGAGGGCAGTGGCTGGCGAGACAGTTGGAACTGGGCGGCCGGAGGTCCCTGCTGGATGTGGGTGGTGGCCCAGGCACCTTCAGCGTTGCCCTGTGTCAACGCTTCCCCGATCTGCGGGCGGTTGTCTGGGACGTGCCGGAGACCCTGACCATCGCCGAGCAGGTAATCGATGGGTTCGGGATGAAGGATCGCATCGCTCTGCAAGCGGGCGACTGGAACAGCGACGAGTTCGGTCAAGGTTACGATTGCCTGCTTATGTCCAACGTCTTGCATGGCCAGGGTAGCCAGGCGGAGATGAAGCTGGCAAAGGCGTTCCGTGCCCTGGCACCAGGCGGCCTGTTTATAGCCCAGGACTTCCTGTTGAGCAACGACAAGAGCGGGCCCCTGCCGGCGGCCCTCTTCAACCTGATGGTCGGTGCTTACTCGATACGCGAGCTCCTTGACCTGATTCGCTCGTCGGGTTTTGAGGAGGCCTCCCTTAGCGCCTATAACGGCCAGCGCGGGAGCGGTCTTGTCACGGCAAGGCGCCCATAATCACTGTGTATCCAATGAGGTCCGGCGAGTTGAAATGGTAAATCCCTGCTTAGTATCAGGGGCACACCCTCTGGTGCTTGTCTCCATGTTGTGGATGGCGTAGCATCTATCCCATTAAGTCCAGGCTAATTGGTGAGGAGGCGGCTATGACAGACCGCGATTTGGCCTTTACCCCGGCACACGAGCTGGCGAAACTCATCGTCCAGAGGAAGCTCTCCCCGGTAGACCTGACGAGCCTGTATCTGGAGCGCATCGAAGAGATGAACCCAAAGCTGAACGCCTACCTGACGGTCACCGTCGACGAGGCCTTGGCAGGGGCCAAGGCCGCGGAGAAGGCGGTGATAGAGGGCGAGGAGCTGGGGCCCTTACATGGCGTACCCATTGCCATAAAGGACCTGGAGATGACCAGGGGCGTCAGGACCACCCTCGGTTCGCTGATATTCAAGGACTACGTCCCCGACAGCGATTCCGTCGTGGTGGAACGAGTACGAAGGTCGGGAGCCATCATACTCGGGAAGACCAACACCCCTGAGTTCGGTGTGTGCAGCACCACGGAAAACAGGTTGGGAGACCCTTGCCGCAATCCCTGGGACACCACGCGAACGACCGGCGGCTCCAGCGGTGGTGCGGGGGCCGCCTTGGCGGCTGGTCTCTGCCCCCTGGCTACCGGGAGCGATGCCGGCGGCTCGATACGAACCCCTGCCAGCTTTTGCGGCGTCTATGGGATCAAGCCCACCCTGGGAAGGGCCGCACGTTACGGAGGCGTGGCTAGGCCAGCCCCCAACCCGGTCTCACAACCCGGCCCCATGGCCCTGTCTGTGAGGGATGCCGCCATGCTGCTGCAGGTGTTGGCCGGGCCGGATGATCGGGACCCGGTCACTCTCAGGGAACCGCCACCCGACTACCTTGCTGAACTGGACAGGGGTGTGAAGGGCCTGCGAATGGCCTGGAGCCCGGACCTGGGCTATGCCGTCGTCGATCCTGAGGTGGCGAAGATCACCTCCGAGGCCGCTCAGGTCTTCGAGGAGCTGGGGGCCATCGTAGAAGAGCCCAAGATCGCCATGGAAGAGCCTGTTACACGGCTGCGCCTCATCACGGCGGCCAACTCCTATGCGTCCTACGGGCACTTCCTGGAAGAGCGGCCTCAAGACCTGACCGACTACGCCAGGGAGAGGCTGGAGATGGGCAAGGGGGTCACGGTCGTCGACTACGCGCGGTCGCTGCGCCTCCTGGAGGAGCTACAGGCCCGGATGGCCGTCTTGATGGAGAGCTACGATCTTCTCCTGGTCCCGACTATGGCCGTTCCTGCTTTCCCTATAGGCCAACGGCCCGCCAGCATAGGCGGCCGCCAGGTGGACCCGTTCTGGGCCTTCAATCCCTTTAACTTCGTCTTCAACATGACCCGCCAGCCAGCGGCCAGCCTTCCATGCGGCTTCTCCTCCGGGGGGTTGCCTGTCGGCCTGCAGATCGTCGGTCGGTTGATGGACGAGGCCGCAGTGTTGCGAGCCTCGGCCGCCTTCGAATCGGTGCGGCCCTGGGCCGGGAAACACCCGCCCATCTCGTAAGAGCGTGGGTTGAAGGACACCGTATGAGACGCCTTTGCCCTGCGTTGCCCCTCCTTCACTCCTCGAAGCGGGCGAAGACCAGGCAGGCGTTCTGGCCCCCGAAGCCGAAGCTGTTGGAGAGGACCGTCCTGACCTCCTGCCGCCGGGCCACGTTGGGCACGTAGTCCAGGTCGCAGGCGGGGTCCGGGTGCTCGTAGTTGATGGTGGGGTGGATGATCCCTTCCTGGATGGTCTTTACGCAGGCTATCGCCTCCAGAGCGCCAGCGCCTCCAAGGCCATGCCCTATCTCCGACTTGGTGGAACTGATTGGCACCTTGTAGGCCCGTTCCTTGAATACTCTCTTGATGGCCAGGGTCTCCGTCTCGTCGTTTTTGGGAGTGGAGGTGCCGTGGGCGTTGATATAGTCGATGTCCTCGGGGGCCAGGCCCGCATCGCTCAAGGCCCATCCCATCGCCCGGGCGGCGCCGGCGCCGTCCTCGTCAGGCTGGACCAGATGGAAGGCGTCGGAGGAGGCCCCGTACCCGATTACCTCGGCCAGGATGTTGGCGCCCCGGCTCAGGGCGTGTTCCAGGGACTCCAATACAAGCAGGGCGGCGCCTTCCGAGGGAACAAAGCCGTCTCGCTGCGCATCAAAGGGACGGCTGGCCCTCTCTGGCTCCTCGTTTCGGGTGCTCAGGGCGTGTATCACGCAAAAGCCACCCAGGCCCAGCTGGCTGATGCCCGCCTCGCAGCCACCTCCCAGCACGACATCGGCGGCCCCTCGCCTGATCACCTCTACCGCCTCGCCGATGGACTGAGTGGAGGCCGCACAGGCTGTCGTAACGGTGGAGCTGTACCCCTTGATTCCCAGGATTCTGCTTACGTTGGAGGCGGCCATGTTGGGCAGTATCATGGGAATGAAGAAGGGGCTCATACGCATCGGGCCCCGCTCCACCAGGATACGTGCGTTCTCCTCGGTGGTAGGGAAGCTGTTGCTTCCGATGCCCATGACTATCCCCATCCGCTCCATGTCCTCTTTGGACAGATCCAGCCCTGCGTCCTCCACGGCCATTTGGGAGGCGGCCATGGCTAGCTGGGAGAAGCGGGCCATACGACGGGCCTCCTTTGGATTGATGAACTGGCCGGGGTCGAACCCTTTGACCTCTCCCGCTATACGACACGGGAAGGGGGCGGGGTCGCACAGCGTCATGGGTCCGATGCCTGACCTTCCCTGGACCAGGCCGTCCCAGAATTCGTCCACCGATTGGCCCAGGGGAGTCACCGCTCCCATGCCCGTTACTACGACTCTTCTCCTCTGTTGTCTGTTGCTCATAGCTACCTCACACTACGCTTAAGGGCTTTAGAGAGGGGCGCCGAAGGGTTGGATACAGCTCGGGTTCCATACCCCTGACCGCCTCGATGACCTCTGCGGCCACAAACAGTGAACCGGTGCCTACAACCAGGTCTCCCGCCTGGGCCATATCCAGGGCGTGGTGGGTGGCCTGGCCCACATCCTCCGTTTCATAGGCTACCTGTACGCCCTGTTCGGCGAAGGCCTGGGAGATGGTCTCGTTGGGTGTTGCCCTGGGGTGGCGAGGGCGGGTGGCGAGCACTATGGGCGATAGTTGGGCCAGTTCTGTGGCCATTCCCTTTACATTATGCCCACCCAAGGCGCCAAAAATCGCAATTACCCCCTTGAACTGGAAGTACTCTCTGAGGGCCTCTACCATCCTCCTCATGGAGTAGGGATTGTGGGCCCCATCTACCACCAGCGTCCTGCCGTTGTGTGTCAGGATCTCCAGACGTCCCGGCCACTGGACGTCCCGGAACCCCTGAGAGATGCTCTCGTCAGACACGAGGAAGCCCCGTTCCCTCAGGCTTTCCAGGGCCGCCAGGGCCGTGCATGTGTTCTCCAACTGGTGTTCTCCCAGCAGCGGAATCCACAGTCGGTAACCTTTGTGGGGTCCTCGTACGTTGAAGGACTGGCCGTCGAAGTTGGAAGACTCCCTTTGCCAGGACATGTCTTGGCTTACCGAGACCAGCTTGGCCCCCTTCTCTTCGGCGACCCGCTGGAACACCCTCATCGCCTCCAAGGGCTGAGGGGCTGCCACAGCCGTGGTCCCAGCCTTGATTATGCCCGCCTTCTCCAGGGCTATGCGCTCCAGGGTGTCGCCCAGGATCTCTGTGTGGTCCAGGCTGATGGACGTCAGCACGCACACCTCGGGCCTGACGACGTTGGTGGTGTCCAGCCTTCCTCCCATGCCAACCTCGACGACCTGGAAGTCGGCCCCTACTTCCTTGAAGTGGAGGAAGGCCATGGCGGTGAGTAGTTCAAAGGTGGTTGCCTCTCCGTAGCAGCCCTCCTGCCCGACCCATTCCACCACTGGCCATACCCGTTCTACCAGGGTGCAAAACTCCTCTTCGGTAACCGCCTCCTGGCCCACCCTTATCCTTTCCCTGATAGTGTGGAGGTGAGGGGAGGTGTAGAGGCCGGTCCTGTATCCATGGTCAGAAAGCGCGGATGCGATCAGGGCGGCGGTGCTGCCCTTTCCCTTGGTTCCCGCTATATGGATAGTAGGGGTGTCCAGGTGAGGGTCTCCCAGCCTGTGCAGCATCAGGCCGATGCGATCTAGATGAAACCGGGGGTCAGCGGAACTCCTGGCGGAACGCTCAAAGTCTGCCAGACTCATAACCCGCTCAAGGGCGGTCCTGTAGTCCAAGGAGGTCTCCTTTAGTTGTTAGTGTAACAGCTATGGTACGCCTGTTCCTGGTCGCTAGTGGTCTCGAATATGGACAGGGATGAACCCGAAACATATCTTCAGGGCGTCCATGTAGCTCAGCCTGGTTATGTAGTCGATGTTGCCACGGGGCGATCTGGGAGCAAAACCAAAGGTCTTCTCCACGGCCTGGGGATCGGTGACGCTATCCATCTTTAGAATCTTGAGCTGATCGGAGGTCACAGGAGGCCTGGGAAGCAGGGCATCCATTACCCCCACCAGTGGTCTCATCACCGGTATAGGTACGTGGGCCTTGACCGTCTTTACTTGGAGGGTCTCGCTTATCAGGTCTGTGATCTCCTCGTAGGTCAGGTGCTCGGGCCCTCCTATCTCGATGGTCCTTCCCACGGTGTGATCATCCTCATACGTCTTCACAAGGCACTCCGCAATCTCCTCTACAGCCATAGGCTGGAAGAGGGCCTTGCCATCCCCCACGATGGGTACAATTGGAAGGGCCTTTACCAGGGCCGCCAGGGCGTTGAAGAACTCGTCTCCCTCCCCGAACCCCAGGGAGAAGCGGAGGATGGTGTAGGGTATGCCGCTGTTAATAATCTCCTGCTCTCCGAGCCACCGGGAGTACAGGTAGGGAATGCCTGGATCGTCGGTGGCCCCGATGGTGCTGGCGCCGATGAACCTTTTAACCCCCGCCTCCTTGGCCGCCTCCAGGACGTTCCTGGTACCCTGGTGATTCACCCCCGAGAAGGTAAAGGGCCCCTTTTCACGTATGACGGCCACCAGGTGGGCCACCGCTTCAACACCTCGCAGGGCCTCCTTGAGCGACGAGGGGTCCAGCACGTCACCGTAGACGAGTTCAACACCTTGCCCCTGGATAACCTCTGCGCTGCGCGGGGTGTGAACGAGACAGCGCAACGGATGCCCGTGGGAGACAAAGGCCCTCACAGCCTGCCGCCCCACAAAACCGGTCGCCCCCGTAATAAGAAGCATTTTGCCTCCTATGAAAGGTTAGCAAATAGGGAAATGGGTGTCAACGAAATGGGCTCGATGGCGGGTAGAGTTTGACGACCATGGACGCCCGTTTTGCCCAGGTAAATGCGCTTTGAGCGATTGACACCCAAGGACTCGCGGCCCTATAATCTGGCCCAGATAGGATGTCAATTTCAAGGGCATCGAACGTCGTCCAAGATTCGAGTAGGGTCGGCGAGTTAGCCGTGCCGGCCCAGTTCAGGCTCCCCCCGAAAAGGTATCATCCTCTCAACGGTATTGCTGGTCGTTTGGCGATTCCTTGCAACGTGGGACCCGAAGGCATATGCCCAGACCATGACTGAGTACATATTTGTGACCGGAGGAGTTGTCAGCTCCCTTGGCAAGGGGATTGCGGTTGCCTCGATAGGGCGTATCCTCAAGGGGCGAAACATCTCCGTCTCCATCCAGAAGCTGGACCCCTACCTTAATGTAGACCCGGGCACCATGTCTCCCTACCAGCACGGAGAGGTCTTCGTCACCAAGGACGGCAGCGAGACGGACCTGGACCTGGGCCACTACGAGCGCTTCACAG
>SDBU01004638.1_pt1 | contig 16790 bp, 5 predicted proteins | sample 2277071 | NCBI WGS metagenome assembly SDBU01 (sample SAMN10397929, study PRJNA504765) | marine sediment metagenome | isolation source: marine sediment core GS08_GC12, 126 cmbsf | place: Arctic Ocean: Gakkel Ridge, Loki's castle | collected 2008 | reverse complement strand
CCTTCCTGGTCTACGACCCTCCTGGCGGACGGCACGGCGGCGGAAGGTCGGAGACTTTTGCCGGCTTTCTGGAAGTCTGGCTTTCTGGCTTTCCGGACGCCTCAACCCAAGCCTCAATCCGGTGCGGCTTCGCTACTCAACCCAAGCCTCGCAACCAATCATCAATCGTCAATCCAAAGGCGGCAGCTTCCTCGCCTGTGTAAAGTAGGGGCAGTGCCTCCGTGCCTGTCCGTCGTGGGGTCAGCGCCTCTGTGCCTGCCTGTAAGAGTAAAATATGAAAGATAATTTGACCAAATGGATTTCAAAAAAACCGATAGGCATTTGTATTGTCTGTTTTCTCACGTTCCTCTGCATTCTTGGTGTATCCTTGTTTGATGTATTTGAATTTGTGGAACTCCGCACTTTAGATATGCGCGCCCGATGGTTTTCCCCTAAGAAAGCAAAAGCCATTTCTCCGAAGTTGGAGTTGGTTACAATTGACAAGGAGAGTGAAACGGACAGAGAGCTTGAACTCGGTCAGTGGCATGCCTGGCCGCACAGCCTCTTTGGTTATCTGATTGATGCTCTCAAAGATTCCAAAGAAAGTTCTATTGGCATTTTGCTCTGGTTTATTTACGAAGACACTACAGATGAATCCCTCCGCGCGGCCATCGCTGAATCCCCCAATCCGGTGTATCTTGAATCAACTTATAGGGAATTGCGTTTTCCAAGAAAAGGCATACCGGAGATAAAAAAAGATTACTGGCATGATATTCCTTCAGGTTTGGAAGAGGTTGCAAAAGCGACTGGTATTATTGAGATTCCCGCGGGTAAAGATGGCTTCTACCGATGGGCGCAGATGGTTGTCAAAGATGAGCGTGATGGACAATATAAATATTCCCTCGCAGTTCGGATGTTAAGCGAACACCTTGGTTTGAATCGCATCACACTTCAGAACAGCTTTTGGAGCGGTCAGTATCTCTTATTACAAGATGAGGCAAGGCAAGAGAAACTGAAAATTCCAATTGATAAACGAGGGCGGATGCTTATCGCATTTCAAGGACAAGATTTAACGGAATTTTCAAACGCTCATTTTGTTGACATTCTGAAATCTCATCCTGAACAAGCAATGTTGATGGACATCCAACCGCCAATTGAAAATCTGGCGCAAAGGTATAGAAATAAACTGATTCTCGTTGGCATGGGACTCCCCAATTATGAAGTTAGAAGTTTAACCCCTCGCGGCGAAATGTCCGACCTTTTGATCCATGCCAATGTATTCAACACGTTGTTGAATCGGAGTTTTATCAGTAGATTGAGTAAGCCTGTGAATGGGATGTATCTCTTTTTAATCTCTATATTTGCTGCGGGATTATTTATCGCTTGGGAAGGATATACCCAAAGAAGTAATGTCTGGTTGCTTCTACTTGGCATCGGGCTTTTTATCCTCCATTTCGGCATTACTGTCAGGCTTTTTAAGTCAATAGGTGTTTGGGTTGATTTTGTAAATCCCGCCGTAGTCATCGGAATTTGCAGTATTGTGACATTAGTTTATCTGAGTTACATAGACTTGAAGGAACGTCAACGTATACTCCTTCAGATACATTCTGAATTAATCAATGTGTATCGTCAGGAAATTGGCGAAAGTAAAGAACAACAGGTTGATAGCTCAGATGAACTGGAACGCATTCGGACTAATTGTCATCAGTTCATTGAGGAATTTCGCCAAAGTCATAATAAATTGAAACAGCAGAATCAAGAAAAAAAGGATTTTTTCGAGAATTTTGCGCATGATGCGAAGAAAACACTGAATCGTATCATCACTCTCGATTCAAACCGCCATGAAACACTTTCTCCCATCAGTGAAATTTGTCATCACCTGCTGAAGCAGATTAACGATATCTTAGATATGATACGGCTTGAAATCGGTACGGAGAAGATAGAGAAAGCTAATGTCCATCTAAAACGGGTGATTTCCAATGTTGTTGAAAATACGGTGTTTCCAGAGGAGGGTCCGGAAATAAACTTATCTATTCCGGAAACGCTCCCCAGAATCAAGGTCGATGAGGAAAAGATTAGGCGAGTTTTGCAAAATTTGCTTGATAATGCGTTAAGGCATACCCCCTCAGAAGGGCTTATTGAAATTACCGTTCAAGAGGAAGATGGAATTATCGCTATCAAAGTAAGGGATACAGGTTCAGGAATTCCGCCTGATTATAGAGACCGAATATTCGATAAATACTTCACCACAGACCCAAAAGGAACAGGATTAGGATTGCCAATAGCAAAGGAAATTATTGAACGCCACGGGGGAACGATATCAATCGAAAGCGAGGCGGGCAGAGGCAGTACATTTACTTTTACATTGCCAAAAGCGTAAGGAGGGACAATATGAATCGAACAAAAGGATTAGCAAAAGCAAAGGTATTAGTTGTAGATGATGATAAAGAGTTTCTCGAAGACCTAATGGACAAGCTCAAATCAGAGCCATACGGATACGAAGTTATAGGTGCCGAAGACCATCCCCAAGCTCTAAAACAAGTTTCCATACATGAGCCGAATGTTATCCTTTTAGATTTAATGTTTGGCCGTGATAATCAGATTTACAAACAGATAATTGCGGATGTCCATGAACAGCGCCCCGATATTCCCATCGTTCTTGTCACATCCCATTCCTCTATCGAATATGTCGTTGAATCAATGAGAGCAGGTGCTTACGACTTTATTCCAAAACAACCCATCATTGATTACAAACGGCTGCATCGAATTATTGAAAACGCGTTTGAACACCATCACCTGCAACAAAGAAATAGATACCTCCAGATGGAGAACCAGCGGCTTCGCGAACAGTTGGATTACGAATACAGTGAAATTATCGGAGACAGTCCGGAGATTGTAGAAGCACTAAATTTAGTTGAAAAAGTCGCGAACACAGATGCTACAGTTTTAATCCTTGGAGAATCGGGAACGGGAAAAGAGCTAGTTGCGCGGGCAGTCCACTATACAAGCCCAAGGGCAGATAAGCCCTTCGTAATAGTCGCATGTGGAACAACCCCGAAGGAACTTCTAGGAAGCGAACTATTTGGGCATGAAAGGGGAGCATTCACCGGTGCTACAGCGCGAAGAGAAGGCAAATTTGAACTGGCAGATAGTGGTACAATTTTCTTGGACGAAGTAGGCGAACTTGACCCCGAATCTCAGGTTAAACTATTGCGCGTTTTAGAAGAAGGAGAGTTTGAACGCATAGGAGGTGAGCAGGTAATTCGGGTTGATATAAGGGTTATCGCTGCAACGAACCGACCATTAAAGCAGATGGTAGATAATAAAACCTTTCGAGAGGATTTATTCTACCGACTTAGCCAATTCACCATTGAGTTGCCGACGCTTCAAGAGCGTGGAGAAGAAGATATTCGATTGCTAACGGACCATTTTGTGCAAACATATCGCGGCAAGTATAGGAAACAAGTAGAAAAATGCAGTCCTGAAGCAATGAAATTGTTATTAGAATACCACTGGCCCGGTAACGTCCGCGAATTGGCAAATAAAGTTAGCAAAGCCGTTATCTTAGCAGGCGATGACGAGGTTGAATTGTTGCCTCAATATTTCCCTGATATACAGGGAGGTGGGACTCCCAAAATCTTTATTCCCCCTTCTGTGAAAGATGATATGACTCTTAATGAACTGTACAAATGGGTAATTATCGAACAGTTAAAAAAATGCAAAGGCAACGTAAAGGAAACAGCCAAATGCCTTAACATTCCTAGAAGAACGCTGTATGGACATTTCAACAAATATGGAATCGAGCCTAAAGATTATCGTGGAACGTATGCGTGAAACGTGGAAAGCGCCTTCTGATTTTCCGGCCGAAGTTCCCTTCTTCCGTATTCCGTTCTCCGTTTTCCGTTTAATGGAGTGTGCGGCTTTCGCTCATGTGCGATATTTGCACAAAGCGCCCAAGTAGCTTCCCTCTGCAATTGCAACGGTTTTTTCTGAGTTTTGTGTGCGAATATCGCGCACAAAGGCAAAATTTCATAGCATAAGCATTTCACCTAGTACGAAATCAAATCCCACTGCGGGCGAGGACAATCGAGTGCGGGAGCACTCTCCCACAGACGTGTTTTGTTTATTGATACGTAGCGGACGCTCTCCGTCCCGTCCGTTTCACAAATAATGGAGGCGAAAATGAACAGAAAACTTTTTTTCCTGATAATTTTATCCATTCTGACATTTCCCTGTTTTATTTTAATAGCATTTGCTGTCAACAACGCCCCCGTCGTAAAAAATATCCGCGTCCAGCAGATACCTGGCACACGGATAGTTGACATCACCTACGATGTTGAGGACGCGGATAGGGTTCTTTTAACCATCTCCGTCCACGTCTCCTTCGACGGCGGTAATACATTTGAAACAGATATCGTTAAAACCTGCACCGGTGATATTGGCGAAAACATCCAACCGGGCACTGGCAAACACATCGCCTGGGACGCAGGAACGGATGCCCCTGATATTTACACACTTGATTTCGTTGTGAAGGTTATCGCTGACGATAGCATACCGCCCGAAGTACCCGAAGGAATGGTCTTAATTCCGGCAGGCGAGTTTTCTATGGGCGACCATCACAACGCTGGCGGAAGCAACGAAAAGCCCGTCCACACTGTCTATTTGGACGCCTACTACATAGACAAATACGAAGTCACCAACGCCCAGTACGCTACATTTTTAAATGAATACGAAAAAAACGATGACGCCGCTGGACATGAATTGCTTGAAATTGGTTCCAGCTACTGCTTGATAGAAAAAGTAGGAGGTACTTATCAGCCGAAAGCTGGCTATGAAAATCATCCTGTCATCGAAGTCAGTTGGTACGGCGCGGCGGCTTACGCGCAATTCTACGGCAAACGCTTGCCCACAGAAGCGCAGTGGGAAAAAGCCTCTCGCGGCGGGTTGGTAGGAAAAAAATACCCCAACGGAGATACCATCTCTCACGACGATGCAAACTATTCTGGAACTGGCGGACGCGATATATGGGATAGAACATCCCCTGTCGGTAGCTTTCCGCCCAACGGCTATGGTTTATACGATATGGCAGGCAACGTTTGGGAATGGTGCGCTGACGAATATGATTCAGGATACTATAGCGTAAGCCCTAAAGACAATCCTCTCGGGCCTGGCACTCCTATATTTTTCGTTAATGATGGGTTCGCAAATGTTACATCTTGGCGCGTGTTGCGGGGTGGTAGTTTGCGCAACAATACTTCCTTCCTTACTCCCCGCCTGCGTTGTGCGGACCGCTACCTCACCTACCGCCGCTACCCGGCGGGTACGAACTACGACGTCGGTTTTCGTTGCGCGCAGGATTTTTAACCCTTTCTCCGAAAGGTCGGAGACCTTTAGCCCTTTTACTCTTTTACCCTTTGCGCACCGTTGGAGCTTATATGGTCGGAACGCCGCTTTTAAGCGGTTGGCGCGCCGCTTGACCGCCTGAAGTCGGCGTTCCAAAACTTTCATTGAGGTATAAAAAAATGCTCAAATATATTTTCGTTTCACTCACTCTACTTTTTGTATTAGTAACCAACATCCACGCCGATATAGGTTTTGCGTTAAGCAACGCAACCAAGCTGGACACGTTTTCGCCAAGGATTGACAACATTGCGCCTAACACCGTTTTAGTTGGCGAAAATAAAGTTATCACCATAACAGGCAAAGGTTTTTCAGACGGCATCACTCTCAAAATCGGTCAGTGGACAGCGAGCAATGTCAACGTAATAAACGCGCAACGCACAAAGCTCACGGCGGCGGTGCCGTCTGGCGGGAAAGGCACGTTTGACATCGTAGTCGAAAATCCAAACGGCACAAGTTACACTAAACGCGGTGGAATTACCTACGAATCCTCCACCGCGTTGTTTGTCCAGCCTGCCTCTGGAACCGTTGACGAAGCTGTAACACTCACAGGCACAAACTTCGACGCAAATAAGAAGGCTGGGAATTTGACGATAGATGGCCAGATGGTTACAGTGTACGCTGTCGAAGATACCACCGTCAGCGGAAATGATATTTACGCAGATGAGTCCGGCGAGTTTGTCGTCAAATTTCTTATTCCAAAGATTGCTGGCGGCTTTGTTGCGCTCGCGGTAGGCGATGCAGAAACCACTCTGGAAATTAAGGCAAAAATAAATGTTTCTCCGGAAAGCGGCAGAGCAGGAACGTCCATAACTTTGACGGGGGAAGGTTTTGGAAAAAGCGAAAGGGTCAAAATTGACTTCGGAAGCACAAAAAATATAGAAGAAGTCACTTCAAGAACTGACGGTTCGTTTGAAGCGAGTTTTCAGCTTGACGCGCAGATACCAGGCGAAAAGCTCATCGCGGCAAGGGGCGCGGCATCTAACCTTTCGGCTACGACGAGCTTTGAGCTTATGACGAGCATCCCCAACTCAGTCGCGGTGTCGGCTTCCAGAACTACGCTCATCGCGGACGATTCACAAAAAACAACGATTACCGCCTCCGTTAAGGATTCCGGCGGAAGGGTTGTCATCGGCGTAGACGTGACACTAGAAACCGATTTGGGAAGCGTGACATCGCCTGCAACCGATAACAAAGATGGAACATACACAGCCACTTACACTGCGGCAAAGAAAATCGGAAAAGCCACTGTTACGGCAACGTCCAACGGTAGGTTGGGTGACGTGAAGATAACGCTAATACCCGGTCCGGCTTCGACAGTCGAAGTGGTCGCTGCCCCTGATGAATTGTCGGCAGATGACAAATCGCAATCTACCATCACAATCACCGTCAAAGACAAAAACAACAATCCCATCGATAACGCCCTGGTCGAAATGGAAGCATCCGCAGGCGAAATCACATCACTCGCTGAACATCAAAGCGACGGCAATTACAATGCAACTTACACCGCCGGACGGACCGAAGGAAAGGTAACTATCACGGCTACTGCTTCGGGACTGGACGGGACAGAGACCGTCCACTACGCGGTGGAAGGCAAAACAGAGATTACGCTGACAGAAACCAGTTTGACCTTAGAACCAACAACTGGACCCGTCGGAACGAAGGTAACAGTAACCGGCGAAGGTTTTGGGGCGAACGCTGACATCGGTAAATTGACGATAAACAGCGTGGAAACATCCGTATTCGGCGTGGGGGAGACAGTCGTGATAGACGAAAGCATCCGGGCTAATAAAGACGGAGTTTTTGTCGTCACGTTTCTGGTCTCCAAGCAGCCCGGCGGCGGTGTGATAGTAGCCGTAGGCGATGCGGAAACGCGTTTTGTGATTACCGCTAAGATTTACATCGACCGCGAAAGAGGACCGGTTGGAACATCGGTAACGGTTACAGGCGAGGGCTTTGCACGCGACGAACCCATCAAGGTGGATTTTGGCGATACAAAAGAGATTGCAACTGAAAGAACAACGTCCGACGGTTCGTTTGAAGTTACTTTTGAAGCCGACGCGCAGGCATTCGGAGCAAAGCAGGTCGTGGCGACGGGATTGTTGTCCGACCGAACCGCCGAAGTCTATTTTGAATTGACGCCACCTGTCCTACAACTTCACAGCGTATCCCCCACCAGCGGTCAAACAAAAGGTGGAGAAGAAATCACATTAACTGGATATGGATTTGTCGATGGCGCAACTGTTACGATTGGTGGAGAAAAAGTAACCGATGTTGTCGTCGTTTCCAAGACAGAAATCACTGCCAAAACACCCCCTCACACGCTGGGCAAAAAACGTGTAATTGTCACAGACCCCGATGGAAACTCATCAGCCGATGAAATATTCTTTGAATACATCAGCGGCCCACCGCTTTTGACTTTGAATCCCCCTGAAGGACATATTAGAGATGCGATTGATGTTCATGGTGAAAACTATCCACAGAATACCAACGTAGGACAATTGACATTGGATGGTGAGCCTGCTGTTGCCATATCCCCACAAGGGGAAGGCGAAGTGATTTCAAATAACGAAATAAAGACCTCTGCAACTGGCACTTTTACCGTCCGTGTGTTGGTTCCCAAACGGCCAGGTGGACAGATGGAAGTTAAGGTAGAGCCTGCCAACGCATATTTCAAAATTCTACCACAGATTAGCATTTCACCAAAACAAGGGTCTGCTGGTACGAAGATAATTGTGGATGGGACTGGCTTTGCACCAGAGGATAGGGTTTATATTAACTTCGGTGCCACCGAAAATATAACTACTGGGGACGCTGATTCCGATGGTAAGCTGGACATAGAGTTTGAAGCAGACCAGCAAACTCCTGGGATGCTTGATGTAGTCGCCCGTGGAGTGCTATTCGACCATGATGCAAAAGCTACCTTCGAATATATTGTCCTGAAAATTGTCGATATTTCCCCCAAAAACGCCCATATAGAAGGTGAGAAGGTAACAATCACTGGTAATGGATTTGTCAATGGAACGATAGTGACAATTGGTGGAAAAGAAGCAACCGATATTCAAGTGAACCAAGAAGGGACAGTGATAACCGCCAAAACCCCGGAGATAGGCATAAGAGAACTACTGGATGATAGTGAACCAAGAGATGTGAGAGTTACCAACCCCGACGGGCGCTCTGATACACTAGCAACAATCTTTAATTATTACCTGCTTTATACATTCTCTCTTGTTAGAGGCTGGAATCTTATTTCCTTTCCTGGTGATGTCATTGAGCCAACTCCTGCTGGTTTCTTTGGTGCTGATATTACTATCATTCAGGATACGAGTGGAGAAACCCTTGACGCCTTTAAGCTGGGCGAAGGATACTGGGTATTGGCAATTGAAGGTACAAGCAGAGAAGTGAAACTTCTGCCGAAAGAGATGTACACCCGTTCCGTGAAACGGGGATGGAATTTCATTGGTAGTGCCTATGGCGTAGCGTGCATGCCAGAAGGAGTGACTCAATTATTTCGTTGGAATGCGAATGCTGAAACGAAAAATTATGAAAGTGCATCGCAGATAGAATGGGGCATCGGCTACTGGGCGCTGGTACTTAAAGATAGTGAGATAACGGTAGATGGAAGGAAACCTTGTCATCTAGCACCTCTACTACAGAAATCTAACATTCCACCCCTTTGGACGTTGCCCATACAACTCATAGATGTAGAGCTCGCCACAACAACGCGTTTGACCATCGGCATCAATTCCGATGCCAATCCCCCCTACCCCCCTTTGGAAAGGGGGGGATTTGATAGCAGGTTCGATGTGGCGCTCCCACCGCCGCCACCCGGGGAAGAATTACCAAAAGCGGCATTGCTTTTGGATGGTGATTTCGATACTTGGTTTCGATACGCTTCGCACTCAACCGGCGCTACTCAATCCAAGGATTTTCCGTTGCGTTTGACTAAACAGATATTGCCGGTGCCAAAAACAGGTGCATCGCAACAATTTTTATTGCAGGTGGCAAATAATAAAAATGACGCTGTGCTATCCTGGGATGAGAAACAATTTCCCGATGACTGGTCACTTTCTTTGATAGACCAAACGAGGCTGATTGATATGGCAAAACAATCCACATACTCACTTCCTAAAGGGAAGCGAGATATTGTTCTTGTAGTCAATCAAAAGTTAAAACAACCGCTCCCTAAATCCGATGCCCTGTTGCAAAACTATCCGAATCCATTCAATCCGGAGACATGGATACCATTTGCGTTGGCTGAGAATGCTGAAGTAGTGATAACCATCTATGATCTGAAAGGCAGATTGGTAAAGAAGCTGGATTTGGGCAGGCTTGGGGCTGGGAGCTACGTGAGCAAGAGTAAGGCAGCAGGTTGGGATGGCAGAAATGAACAAGGTGAGCGGGTGGCAAGCGGAGTTTATATCTATCAGATGATAGCCGGCAGGAAGATGTTCACCAGACGAATGGTTATTCTAAAGTAGGGACGCGTCCCTGTGACGGGGGGTTGCCACTACGTATCTTATGTAGCGGACGCTCTCCGTCCCGTCCGTAAAGCGTGAAAGCGTGAAGGCGTGAAGGCGAGAAAACGGGAGTTACGGGGAAAGCCTGAAAGCGCGCGAAGCCATCCCGATTCATCGGGGCGTGAAAGCAGGACCATTATTCTTCTCGTTTTCCCGTTTTCATGCTCTTATATTCCCCATTAGATATGGGAAACATAGAATATGATAGAAATCATCATTGTCGCGCTTTCCCGCTTTCTCGCCTTCTCGCTTTCGCAGTAATCGGCATGTAATTTGCCATCTCATGTGTACAAAATGCGCAATGAGGTGGCATTATAATGTTTTTAATTCTATTATTAGTCCTCATCTTAACAATTCTTCCCGTGCTGTTTGTACTCACGACTTTGAACTTAGCGGAATGGAAGCTGTTTTGGAATTATGCCTGCAAACGATGGAATATGCTTTTTTTATATTTTTTCGCGAGTACTGCCATGCTCCCTTCGGTCACCGACGACTGGCTGGTTTCGATACGGCTTCGCTGGTTTCGATACGTCACTTCGTTCCTACTCAACCCAAGCCTCAACCCAAGTCGCTGGGCTTACGGAACAACCGAAAAAATAAGTCATTTGTGGTGGTGAAGCCAAATTTTATTAGAATGGAACATTTATCCCGATGGCGATATGTGCGGATTACGCGCATGTGCGATATTTGCACAGAGTGCCCAAGTAGCTTCTCTTTAGAACTTCAACGGTTTTCTCTGAGTTTTGTGTGCGGATATCGCGCACGAAGGCGGAATTCCATGAAGTTCCTTTTTGATTACTCGTGGTTCATTTCATAAATCTGTATAGGAATTAGTCGGTTTTGAACCGACTTTTGCTTTCTTAGCCTCGAATTTATTCGAAGGCTTGTTAGTAAAACACGTTGGCATAACACTTGCTTTATGGAACGGTAGCGCGTGTAATCTTACGCGCTAAAGAAGTTTGATTTTCAAAAAACTCAATTATAACCAAAAATAGGAGGAAAAAAGGATGTTAAGTCTAAAGAACCGCGTGCAATCGCACGCAAAAAGCACCAAACTATTTTCAATCATGGGAATTCTGCTGTGTCTCTTTGTGTTCAGTAGTATCTGTGACGCTGTCATCGATGTATCATTTGTTATTCCTGACAACGGACCGTTTAACAGTGATAGACTCGATGCAGAGGATGTCAAAGCGCTCGGCAGTAAAAAAACACCACGCAGAATCTCCATTTACGGCGCGGGTTTTATTCGTTATATGGACGTCGAATTTGTGCTTGGGAATATCAGTAAACCCGTCGCGGAATTTAGGTATGTAAGTCCAACCGAAATACAGGTTATCCCTCCGGACTGGGAGATACCTGTAGAGAAAACTCCTGTGACCGTCGATATTGAAGTAACAAGTCAAGCTGCCGCCGGCGACCGTGACGTGCTTCGAGAGGGATTCAGGTATAACGTTCCCCCTGAAGTTGAAAGCGTTTCCCCCAATATTGGTCCGCAGGACCCGAGTATGCTGCCCGGGGGAAAAGAAATCATCGAGCTCAAAGGCGTTGGGTTTGTCAAAGAAGACCCCTCGCGCCCGGAGCGAACGATTCAAGTTGCCATCGGCACAAAGCGATTCACCCCCCCGGCTGTTCTATACGAAAGCGACCGACGCATCTCCCTGGCATTTAGCGAACCGCTGTACAATGCCGGGGGTGATGTGGACATCATCGTGATTAACCCGGATGGCCAAACCTCCGCTGTGGGCGGGCGTCCGTACAAGATTATTGGCGCGCCGGCAATCCAAAGACTCCGTCCCGGCCGTGGCCCGATAGAAGGCAAAAATGTTGTCGATATTGAGGGCTCCGGGTTTGAGGGCAGTAGTTTTTCAGTTAGAGCGAACAGCCAAGATGTCAGGGCGTCCTCACCAACTGATGAACTCGTTGTCTGTGCCATGCCCGAAGGAGTTTTCTCTACAGGGGTTGAAACAATAGCTGATGTGCAAGTCATCAAACACACGGTAAATCAGAGAGGACGGTCATTCGACCAAATCTCCAATCCTCTGAAGTATACCTACCTGGATATGCGCGTTTATCGTGTCGAACCGGACATCGGCGGGAAGGGCATGATGGCGACCATCACCGGAGAGGATTTCTTCACCTCTGATGATTCCGAAGAGGAACGAAGCACGGTTGAAGTATTCTTCGGCGGTGAAATCCCCGAGGGTGAACCCGAGGGTGGAGTTATCGGTGGCACAAGAGGTGTTAATCTCAATATCATCGATTCCACAAAACTCACGGTTGAAGTACCCAAGGGCGTTGGAATAGTGCCGGTGTATGTCCAACAATCCTGGGAAGCGGGAGAGGAATATCGAACAACCGACCCCTTCATTCGCCAGGTCATGAGCACGGAAAACAAATTTACCTATTCCACCGGACCTGTGATTAAAAATTTCACCCCCAAGAAAGGTTCTGTTTCTGGAGGAACAGAGGTGAAAATTATAGGCAGCAATTTTTACCCCGACCCTGACAAAATCGTGGTAACCTTTGGGGATGTGCAGGCGAAAGTCGAAGATATTGGACGTGAGGGCCTGCATGTTATTACCCCTCCACATGACGTAGGGATAGTTGTCATCACCGTCCAAAATCCTGATGGTTTATCGGATAGCCTTGATGGGTTTGAATATCTTGAAGGCCCAGTGATAGAGGCGGTAAAACCGAATTTTGGTCCTCTCGAAGGCGGCAATCCTGCAACAATTAGCGGAAAACAGTTGCTAGAAGCCAACGAAGCGCGCTTCGACAACAAGAAAGCAACACTTGGTGCGAGAACAGATAGTGAATTGGTTGTAAATGCTGTTCCCAAAAAGACCGCGCAAGCTGGTATAGTCGATGTGGTCGTGGCTGTTAAAGGACAACCCGACGCCGTTCTGCCGAATAGCTATACCTACCGGGAGATTGAAGCGCGAAGTCTTGTCCCCGATAATGGTGCCCTCAAAGGCGGAAATACCGTAACAATTCATGGAAGTGACTTTGAGGGTTGGGATTATGATATGCAAAAAGCCATCGCTCCAATCGTTGAATTTGTCGGCGTTCGAGTGAAGGTGATAAGCTACACTTTGAACGAAATTGAGGTTTTAGCACCAGAAGGAACCGGGGAAGTACCTGTCACCATCACTGTTCGGTACCTCTACACAACGCCTGGAGAGACAACGCCAAAAGAGGTCAAGCAGACAAATGCTGATTTAACCTATAGTTACAATCCCCTACCGGTGATTTCATCTTTCCGTCCTCTGGCGGGAAATAAAGATGATAACTTATTCATCGAAGGCGCGGGATTCCTTGCAGGAGCGGAAGTGAAAGTGGGAACAACGGTTGTCCAGCCAGTTTCCGTGACTGCAACTCAGATGCGGATTATCCTTCCTGAACCCAAGAAGGACGAATGCGAAGTTGGTATCGTAGTCGCCAATCCCGACGGGCAAGAGGCAAGTGCACCAGACCAGTTTGAATACCTGGATTGTTCCACAGTAACGCCGCCTCCTGACGGTGAGTGCAGTTATCCGCCGGATGGTTGGAGCGCTAAGCTCACGCTCACCTCGGATGATAATTCGGCGACCTTGACTGTCGGTGTTGACCCCGAAGCCACAGACGGTTTCAATCCCGGATTAGATTTTGCTTCTCCACCACTGGCTCCCGGAGCGGAGTTCAATGCCGTGTTCGCAGGAGATTTTGTCGATTTAGTCAATGATATTCGTGGGTTAGACCAACTCGAAAACACCTGGACAGTCAAACTCACGTCACAAAGTAACGTTATCTTTGAAGCAGATGTGAGCGAAATCCCCGAATGCTTCGTAGTGCAGTTGGGAAGCATCGACCTGCGAAAGCAAAGCTATGGTGACCTTCAACCCGGCGACCATATTCTCACTGTGAAACCTGGCGATGACTCACCTCCACTGGATGAAACAATTACTGTCACTATTCCCATTGAGCGTGGTTGGAATCTAATTTCATTCCCTGGAGATTTAGTGGATGCTTCTCCTCAATCCATCCTCGGCGGCTCGGTGATTTCAATATTAGAGGGAAATTCGGTAGAACCAGCGGCGCTGACACTCGGAGAAGGATATTGGGTGCTAGCGATTGCCGCTGCTCAGATCGAAGTAGAAGTTTATCCCGCCACGGAATACACGCGCTCTGTGAATCGCGGCTGGAACCTGATGGGCGGTGTAATATTCGACGCTCCCATGCCTGAAGGTGTAATCCAGTTAGCAAACTGGAATGCAGTAACCCAGGAGTATGAGAGTCCGACAACACTGCTCTCCACCGTTGGATATTGGGCCTTCGTGCTTGAGGATGGGGAAATCACAGTGAAAGTTACTCCACCACAGCCGCCTGGAGCACCCGGAGCAACTGCCCTGTGGGAATTGCCGTTGACGCTGACGAATGCAGAAGGGCATCGCACCGCGTTAGAGATGGGCATTTCACCTCAAGCGACTTCGGGATATGACCAGCACCTTGATAGATTTTTACCACCTCCACCGCCTGATAGCCAGGATGCTCTGATTGCTGGGTTCCCATTTGAACAAGATGAGGCTTTCTCCCTGCAACGAAGCGTTCTGCCTATGTCAGGAGATGGCGAAACCCGCTGGTCTTTGCGAGTATCGTCACCCGATTCAGAGGCGACGTTACACTGGGACGTTGCGAAAATCTCACGTGAATGGTCTCTGCAATTGGTAGACGGAAATCGACAGGTGGATATGAGCCACGTCAGCACCTATCAGATTCCGCAGGGGATGCAGGAAATCCAGTTTGTACTGCGTCGAAAACCTCAAGAGATAAAACCGGCTAAGTCGATGCTGCTGCAAAATTATCCGAATCCCTTCAACCCAGAGACGTGGATTCCGTATCAATTGTCTGGTTCAGCGCAGGTTTCGCTGACCATCTATGATGTGCATGGACGCATCGTGCGAAAACTCTCTATAGGTCAAAAAGCCGCTGGAGTTTATGTAGATAGAGGAAAAGCAGCTTATTGGGATGGCAGAAACGACCACGGAGAGAGAGTCTCAAGCGGTTTGTACTTCTACCGTCTGCGAGCAGGAGATTTCAGCGCAGTGCGCAGGATGGTAATAGAAAAGTAGGAACCATAGTAATTAGTATCTGCTGCAAAAATCGTTTAACGTCTAATGTTGAACGACGTCAGAAATCGCGCAACCCAGGCTGGAAGGTTGGATGATTGGAAGCGAAAGCCTTCCATTCTTCCATCCTTCCATAATATCTTTAGTTAAATTTATTTTAAGATTACTAAAGAGAAAAGCAGCAGATATTAAATGGTTTCCATTGCAAAATACACTTGACAACTCCAGTGTTTTCGTGGATAATATCCTCCGTAAGTACACGAAACGTACAATATGTATGTTCCGTCCAAAGAAAAAATCGGGAGTTATCAATGAAAGCAATATTAACAGTAAGTATCCTAATTTGCATGTGTCTTTGGGTAAGCATCGCATGGAGTGATATTATCCATGTTCCCGGTGACCAGCCTACGATTCAAGCCGGCATTGATGCTGCTGTGGATGGTGACAGAGTGCTGGTAGCCGATGGAACGTATACAGGTGATGGAAATAAGGATTTGGATTTTGGAGGCAAAGCTATTACCGTCACATCGGAAAATGGTGCGGAGAAAACCATCATTGACTGTGAATATGATGGTAGAGGATTCTATTTCCATTCAGGCGAAACAGAAGAATCGGTAGTGAGTGGCTTCACTATAAAAAATGGTTCCGCTAGCCCTGGCAGCGGGGGTGGGATTTCCTTAGAGAATTCCTCTCCGACTATCGAGGGAAATATTATCAAAAATAATCGAGCAGTCTACGGAGGCGGAATTTCTTGCAAAGAATCCTCTCCAACGATACAAAATAACGAGATAATTGGGAATTCGGCAGACAAGTCCAAGATAAGTTTGCCATCCCCCACAGGCGGCGGAATTTATTTATCCAACTCCTCTCCTACAATAGTTAACAATACTATTAGTGGGAATTCGTCAAAAAGCAAAGGAGGCGGAATTTCTTGCTGGAGCTCTTCTTCTGTGAAGGTTCTCAATACCATCTTCTGGGAGAATAATCCGGATGAAATCTTTGTTGACGCCTCATCAATAAACATCACTTATTCGGACATTCGGCGCGGTCATGAAGGCAAAGGCAACATCGACGCTGCCCCGATGTTTGTTGACCTAAAAAATGGTGATTATCACTTACAGGCAGGTTCTCCATGTATCGATGCAGGAACACCTGAAGGCGCACCGGATACAGACATTGAAGGCAATCCCCGACCCCCGGGCGTCGGCGTAGACATGGGCGCTTATGAATTCCCCAACCCTCCTATAATAGTGATAGAAACTCCCAATGGTGGTGAAAAGATAAAAGGCAGAAGCGTCTACAACATCAGATGGAATACCATGGGAGATGGAATAGACCACATTCACCTTTTGTATAAAAATGGCGGAGATAGCTATCAGGATATTGATGCAAACACCGCTGATGATGGCACTTACGAATGGACGACGCCTGCGATTGATTCATCAACGGTGGGTGTCAAAGCCATCGTTGAAGATGCCAGCGATAATGCGCTGGCGGCTGACGAAAGCGATGCTGATTTCACCATTGACAGCACTACGCCTGAAACCACCGCAAGTTTGTCTGACACTAAAGGTGAAAACGGCTGGTACATTTCCAATGTGACTGTTTCTTTGTCTGCAACGGACACTTTATCCGGTGTCAAAGAAACCAAATACAAGATAAATGATGGTGATTGGAAGATATACGCTTCGCCATTTACCGTCTCAGTCACAACAACAGTTTACTACAAATCGGAAGACAAGGTTGGGAATATTGAAGCAGAAAAAGCTATCGAAATCAAAATAGA
>SDBU01004637.1_pt1 | contig 16803 bp, 17 predicted proteins | sample 2277071 | NCBI WGS metagenome assembly SDBU01 (sample SAMN10397929, study PRJNA504765) | marine sediment metagenome | isolation source: marine sediment core GS08_GC12, 126 cmbsf | place: Arctic Ocean: Gakkel Ridge, Loki's castle | collected 2008 | reverse complement strand
CTGCCCCCGGTCGGCGGACTCCAAAAGAAAGGCAGGCTCTTCGCCTCTGAGTTTCAAGAATGCGGAGACAGGCGTTTCACAGTCGTCGATGAACGTGTGGCGTACCGGTATCAGGTTGTACTCGTCCGCGAGCTGCCGGGCCTCATCCAGCGAGGGTACGATCGCGGTGTCGTGCCCGGTCACTTGCCGTTCATCCTCGCAATCAACTCATCCAGCGCATCGGCGAACGACAGGCCACGTGCCTCCAGCAAGACTCCCAGGTGATACAGAACATCGGCTGCCTCTTCCACAACTCGCTGATCTGATTCATCTGTACCAGCCCTCGCAACTTCTTCAGCCTCTTCCTGCACTTTCTTCCCGATCCGTTCGGACCCTTGCTGCAGAAGCTCCGTGGTATAGCTGCCCTCCGGCATCTCCCGGCGCCGTGCCGCAAGCGTCTCTGCAAGCGCGGGTAGCGCCTCGTATGTAGCCTTTTCCTCGCGCCCCACCGTACGATAGAAGCATGTCCTCTCGCCCGTGTGGCATGCCGGGCCCCGAGGCTCTACCAGCACAAGCAGGGTATCGATATCGCAGTCGTAGCGCAGATCCTTGAGCCCCTGGATGTTTCCACTGGTCTCGCCCTTGTGCCACAGAGTGTTCCTCGAGCGGCTCCAGAAATACGTCTCGCGGGTCTCCAGGGTTTTTTCGAATGCTTCCAGGTTCATGTAGGCCAGCATGAGCACTTCGCCGCTGGTCCAATCCTGCACGATGCAGGGGACCAACCCGTTATCGTCAAAAACAATCTGTCCTCGAAGCTCCTCTTCCATATGGTGATTCTAACCCGCACAAGCGCTGCACTGCCAAAAGGCAGCCGTCGGCCGGGGAAGCGCGCAGCTAACCGATAAACGTGTCCCACAGTAAAAAGGCGTTTAGCGCGATGATCAGTGCCGCAATGACGGATGCTGCCAGTGTCGTGAGCCGGTGGTTCACAAGCCCACCCATGACGCTGCGGTTGGACGTGAGCAACAGCATCGGCACGAGCGCAAAGGGGATGCCGAACGAGAGCACAACCTGGCTGAGCACAAGAGACTCTGTCGGGTTGAACCCGACCGCAAGCACGATAAGGGCCGGTGCCATGGTTATCGCCCTCCTCAAGAAAATCGGAATGCGCCGGTTTATGAAGCCCTGCATAATCACCTGGCCGGATAGAGTGCCAACCGAGGAGCTGGATAGCCCCGACACCAGCAGCGCCAGGCCAAAAACCAATGCTCCACCAGCTGGCACCAGAACCTTCAGCTGGTCGTATGCGCCTTCGATGGTCTCCACGCTGGTGAGCCCGATCTTGTGAAACAGTGATGCGGCCATCACCAGCATCGCCATGTTGACCAGACCGGCAAGGCTCATGGCTACCACCACGTCAATCTTCATGAAACGGAGGATCTTCCGCTTCTCATTCTCGTTCCTTCCGACCACCCTGCCCTGCATGAGCGCCGAGTGCAGGTAGATCACGTGGGGCATGACGGTGGCGCCAATGATGCCGGTCGCAAGCAGCACGCTTTCGTTGCCTTTGAATCCAGGCACGACTGCGTGCTTTGCCGCCTGAGCAAAATTTGGGCCGGCGAAGAAGATCTCCAGGGCAAATGCGAGCACGATAATCCCCACCATTCCTGCAATGACGGCTTCCAGCCGGCGGAAACCACGTCGCTGCAACTCCAAGATTATGAAGGCACCAACGCCAGTTATCAGTCCAGCTGTAAAGAGCGGGATCCCGAACAGCAGGTTTAATGCCAGGGCAGCGCCGATGAACTCCGCGAGATCTGTCGCCATCGCTATCAGCTCCGCCTGGATCCACAGGCCAATGCTCGTGCGCTTTGAGAAGCGGTCCCGGCAGAGCTCGGGAAGGTTCTTTCCGGTGACAACACCCAACTTGGCCGACAGCGTCTGAATCAACATCGCCATCAGATTTGCGGCGAGGATAACCCACAGAAGCAGAAAACCGAACTTGGCTCCTGCGGTTATGTTCGTCGCGAAATTGCCCGGATCGATGTAGGCAACGGCTGCGATAAATGCGGGCCCAAGAAACGGAAGGGTTGCCTTCACGCCACGTTTATGACCCTTTAGCACCGAATCCGCGGCCCGCAGCACGGCTGCGTCGCCGGGCAAGGCATGCTCAGCCTCGTCCGAATGCCCGTCAATCTGATCCGGGCGATCGGTCACTTCCAACCCACCGACATAGAGCTAAGTTTTTATTCCCAGTAGAAAAGATTTAGACATGCCTAAATATTATAGGCACAGATTCCCATTCAGTACATGCCCATTCAACATTTAGAGCCTTGCCAGGATCTGCTCTTGCAGTTCGAGCATCCGGCCGCCATCTTCCTCGTGGTCCATCCCCGCAAGATGAAGCGCGCCGTGCACGATGGCCTCGACCAGATCGTCCGTATGCTCAGGGCAGACCACGATGTCACCCAGCTCTCTCGGGCCGACTACATCGCCCGGCCCGTCAACAGGAAATGAGAGGACATCGGTTGCTGCGTCCACCTTCCTGAAGCGACGGTTCAGCTCCTTGATCTTGCCGGAATCGACGAACGAAACCGAGAGGTGCCCATCGCTCACACCTGTGGCCACAAGCGAAGCGCTGCACGCGGCAGTTAGTTCCTGTTCACCCAGCCCGACCTTCTCAAGTCCGATGACATCAATCTGGTGAGATTCCGACAAAGGACCGCGACCTTCAAACCTACTCTGATTGCTTTTCCTTGGAGCCACCGGCAGTCTTCAGCTTCGGGCTCTGTCTTTCGTCATGTTCGCTATAGGCCTCAACCAGGCTCTGAATCAACTTGTGGCGCACCACATCATCGCCGCTGAAGTGAACGAACTCGATGTCGTCGAGACCGGTGAGAACGTTGTTCACTTCCACCAGACCGGAGTGCTGCTCACGCGGCAGATCGATCTGTGTAATGTCCCCCGTTACGACCATCCTCGAATTGAATCCAAGTCGGGTCAGGAACATCTTCATCTGCTCGGGGCTCGTGTTCTGCGCCTCGTCGAGAATTATGAACGAGTCGTTCAGTGTGCGACCGCGCATGAACGCAAGCGGTGCTACCTCGATCGTACCTCGCTCCATGTGGCTATTTACCTTCTCCGGATCCAGCATGTCATACAGCGCATCGAACAGAGGTCTCAGGTAGGGATCCACTTTTTCCATGACGTCACCGGGCAGAAAGCCAAGCTTCTCCCCCGCTTCAACGGCGGGGCGTGTGAGAATGATCCGGTTTACTTCTCCCTTGGAAAGAGCCGACACAGCCAGCGCCACCGCCAGGTATGTCTTGCCCGTACCGGCGGGACCGATCCCAAATGTAATCGTGCTCCGCCGTATCGAATCCACGTAACGGCTTTGGTTCATGCTGCGTGGGGTTATCCTGATGTTGCGGTGCTGCCAAATCAGGTCTCCAAGAGCGCCAGATACGTCATCGACCTCCTCTATCGCACCGGTAACTGCTTCCACCGTCTCGGCGGTCAGCTCGTTTCCACCCTCGATCAGTTTCGATACCTCCGATATGGCGGCGGACGCGGCGGAGACATCGGCCTCCTCACCCTCGAGCGTCAGGACGTTGCCACGGAGATAGATCTCACAATCGAGGTTCTCTTCAAGCGAACGCAATATCGCATCTTGCGCTCCGGCAAGCTCAGAAGCGATCTCGATATCAAGTTCTAGACGCTTTTTCATCTAATCAATAGGGTACTCCTTAGAGCCCATCCCTATGGGGGGAGGCTCCAACAGTGCCCCAGACACCATCGGCGTGCAAACGATCAAGTTGTATCTTGATGAGTTGACCACTGCACACGGTCCCGCGATCGGTATAAACACGGACGTAATCTTCCGTGTAGCCAGAAGCCCGAAAACTGGATGACTTGTCGATCAGTACTGCCCTCTCACTACCCAACGCCTTCGAGCGATACCGGCGACCTAAGGTCTCGGATAGATCCCTCATAGCTTTGCTTCGTTCCTTCTTCACCTGAGGAGCAACCGAGCCTTTCAGCTTCTCGGCTTTCGTGCCCGGCCGCGACGAGAAGCTGAACGTATGGATTTTCGTGATGCCGGCATCTTGAACGGATCTGCAGGTCCGGTTGAACGCTGCGTCGTCCTCGCCGGGGAATCCCACAATCACATCGGTGGTTATATTCAGGCCCGGTACCCGCTCTCGTAAATCATGCACCGACCTCCTGTACCGATCCGAGCTGTAACCACGCCCCATCGACCTGAGCACGCCGTCGTCCCCGGACTGCAACGGGATATGCAGATGTGGGCAGACCTTTGGGACCTCCCGCAGCGCCTCCACAATCTCGTCGGTAATGTGCATTACTTCGATGGACGAGAGCCTGACGCGCTCCACGCCCTCAACGTTTGCAACCTCGAGCATGAGCCGCCCCAGATTCCAGCCACGTGCGTTGTCGATGTAGTCACCGATCGATATTCCAGTAAGGACCATCTCGGGCTGACCCTCCTCAACTCTCTTTTCCACCTCATCGATAACGGCACCGGCATCCATGGAGCGAGCACTCCCTCGAACCCTCGGGACGACGCAGTACGAACAATGGCTGTCGCAGCCATCTTGAACTTTGACAAAACCGCGAGTCCTGAGCTTGTTCAACGGGCTGCTCAAACCGGCTCGATCGCCTGGAGCCCCGCGGGCCGGCCCGGATAGCTCCGGAATCTCCATGGCAACCTCATCGGAGCTTCCTGTCACCGCTGTCACCGCGGATGCAATCTCGTCAAACTGGGCTCTGTTGAGATTTGCGGCACAGCCCGAAACAAATACGCGCCGTCCCTCCGCCTCCTTCAGCGACCTTCGCGTCGCCTGACGCGACTTGGCCTCCGCCTCCCCGGTTATGCAACAGGTGTTGATCACATGAATCTCAGCGTCCTCCTCCGGCACCTCGGTATGGCCTGCTTCGAGCATGCGCTTGCGCGCAAGCATCACATCGGCTTGCGAAACCTTGCAGCCCAGGAATTTCACGGAAAAGGTAGTCATACAGCCGGGAGGTTAAAGCAGACCACGATAGGAAGTTGCTTGCGCCCTTACCGGGATGGGGCCTTAAGTTCCGATTTGGGACACTGGTACCGGTATGTTCCCCGCTTTCTGGGGAAGCGGTAGAGCTTGTTGATCGAATTAGCGTCGAATTTTTGCGGCCCACAGGCGATAAAACCAGGGCGAACGAGATTCTTGCAGCGGTTGAAAAGACCCACCCCTGGATACATGATCGAACACTTCAAAGAGGTGTGTACCAGCCCAAGCGCGTGTCCCAACTCGTGTGCCACCACGTCCGAAGCGACGACCCCACCGTTGGCATCACCTATGGCCAGCGTGTTGAGCAGGACGCGGCCTCCCGGCGGCAGCGATGCCCTGCCGGCCCACGCCTCACTCGTCGCCACCGAACTGATCGTTATATCGGCACGACGGCCCTTCAGCGCCCGTACAAGCTTTATTCGAGTCGCCTTGTTCCATCGGTAGACCGCCCTTCTAACTGCCCATCTGTATTTCGAGTTGTTGCGATACGTGAGCCTCGTTTTCGACCAACGGCGGCCGCTCGAGGCATATGGAGTTCTTTTGGACGCGGCGCAGACAATCTGCGAAGAAGATTTCGCGTCGATGAAAGTTGCGCAGCTCTCGATCGCCGCCTGCGCAGACAATGGCGCTAGTGCCGCAACAAGCGACACCGTCCCAGCAGCAATGATCAGACGGACAGTCATCACTACCAGTAAACCAATACCTGGGTCTAAGGTTCGTGCTAATGGACGATTAACTGAGTGCTCTCAACGAAGTGCATCGCGCAATCTCTTAAAGACTCCGCCCTGCCGACCATACGTTTTCTCATCCACGCTTTTCTCAAATTGTTGCAGCATCTGCCGCTGTTCATCACTCAATCGCTTTGGGATCATCACATTGAGGTAGACGATCAGGTTGCCGTGACTGCGTCCCTCCAGAGATGGGAAACCCAATCCCTTCAGCACAATCTTGTCGCCCGACTGTGCGCCGGCTGAAATCTCTGCCTCTTCATCGCCTTCAAGTGTCGGTACCGAGATCTTCCCTCCGAGAGAGGCCGTATGCATTGGGACGTCGAGCAACGTCATCAGATGGTCTCCCTCGCGCTGGAATCGTTCGTCCTGTTTTACTCTGACTTGAACAAAGAGATCCCCCTGCGAGCCTCCTCTGGCACCGGCATCGCCCCTGCCGGCAATGCGGATTCGCTGGCCGTCGGATATGCCGGCCGGAATATCGACCGTTAGCTTCTTACGTGCTCTGTACCTTCCTTGCCCCGCACAGCCGCTGCACGGTTTGCTCGCCATCTTTCCCTCTCCACCACATTCATTGCACGTTGTGGCACGAACCATTTGCCCGAAGGCCGTCTGCATTACAGCGCGCATCTGTCCCGTACCTTTGCACTGCTTGCACGTCTGGATAGGAGTTCCGGGCTCGGCTCCGTTGCCATTACATTCAGGACACTGCTCAACAAGCGCGTATTCGATCTCCTTCGACACACCCTTAGCCGAGTCTTTCAGCGCTATCTCAACCTTGACGCCTATGTCACCACCCCTGGTATCGCGGGCCCCCGTAGATGCCCCGCCAAATGGGTCGCCCCCGAAAAACGCATCAAAAATGTCCGAGATGCTGGAAAAGTGGCTGGATCCTGGGTCAAATCCGCCAGAGCGTAATCCATCATGCCCGTACTGGTCATAGGTCTGTCGTCGTTGCGAGTCGCTCAATACCTCATAGGCCTCCGCCGCCTCCTTGAACTTCTCTTCAGCCTCAGGATCGTGCTTGTTCACGTCGGGGTGAAGCTCCCGTGCCAGCTTGCGAAAGGCCGATTTGATCTCCGACTCGGAGGCTTCACGGCCCACGCCCAAGACCTCGTAGTAATCGCGGACTGCGGGACTCACTGGAACAGCTCCTCAACTATGTCGGACAGCGAGGCGGCAGCGTTCCTGACCCAGGGTATCGCCAGCTCATAATCCATTCGCACCGGGCCGATTACGCCAACAGTTCCCAGGTTGCGATGCGCCAGCCCGTAGTTTGCAGCCACCACGGACAGTGACTTGAGCTCCGGCTCGTGGTTCTCGCTGCCAATGCGCAGGAACGGGCCACGCTCTTCGATCGCTGACCTCAATAAGGCGAGCAGCGAGTACTTCCGTTCCATAATTCTCAGCAAATCGTTTATCTCTGGAACGCTGTGCAATCCGCCCTCGCCGGCAAGGTGTGCAGCTCCCTCGATGTAGAGTGAGCCCTCTTTGGGGTCCTGAAACGAGGTAAACGCCTCGAACAGTTTGTCCACGAACTCACTTTCGGACGAACTTAGACCAGGATCGTCCAGTTTCCGCTTGAGCATCTTTGCTCCAAGCTCCATTCCTCTGAGTCGTTCGTTGAAGTAGCTTCCGGCCCATTCAACAAGCCCCCGGTCAACTCGCTCATCGAATTTGAATACGCGCCGTGAAACGAAACCGCTGCTGGTGATCACGACGACGGCCACGACGTTGACTTGAAGCGCAAGAACTTCAACGTGCTTGATGGTCGATACCTGCATCGAGGGTGTGCTTACGATCGCCAGTAGCTCCGTTACATCCGACAGTGCCTGAGCCACTCTTTCCATCGCGTCATCGACCCCTCTGCGAAGTTCGGTTAGCTTCACCGGAAGGTCTCTCTTCGTGCGCAGCGTTTCGCTCTCGAGCAGCCTGTCTGCATATCGGCGGTAGCCAGAATCGGTCGGTATGCGGCCGGCAGATGTGTGCGGGTGTGAGAGCAGGCCTATCTTCTCTAGTACGGACAGTTCGGCACGCACCGTTGAAGGCCCGAACTGTATATCGGCCCGGTCAGCCACCCATTTGGATCCGATCGGCGCATCGAACTCCAGGTAGCCCTCCACCACCTTTTTTAGGACCAGCTCTTGTCTCTCAGTAATCATCTCTCACTAAAAAGGTACCGTGCCACGGTATGCAACGGCGGATTTTCGCTTCTGTATTGGGGTATTTGCAGTGTCAGTCGAGCTCTATTGTCGCTGATGCGTGAGAGATCACAGTGTCGCCAGAGTCATTTTTTGCCTCGATAGCGAACACCGTACCGTCGCCCGAGGGCTCTTCTTCGTTGCCCACGATCGTCACCGTTTGCTCGACAAGAACCGGCTTGGCAAATCTCACCTTAAGCTTCTTCAGCTTCCTTGGATCGCCGCCCGCCAAGTCGGTACACGCCTGTGCGACAAACGCCATCGCACTGAGGCCATGAAGGATGTTGCGCTCAAAGCCAACTGCCTTCGCAAACTCGGGGTCTATGTGAATCGGATTGAAATCGCCCGATGCACCGGCGTATCTGTGAGGCAGGTACTTGTCGGTCGTACGCTCAACATTGATCTCTTTGCCCATTTTTCTGCGCTAGCCCCTTCTGACTATCTCGGTCCACAAGGCGGTAGTTACCAGCTTTCCATCCTGGTTGACCGATTCGGACTTGATAACGATGAAGTCCATACCTGCCTTCTCGTAGATCTCGTCAACTGTAGCGGTGGTTGTGATCACGTCCCCCGCCCTGACTACATCGTGCCACTCGAACTCCTGACCACCGTGCACCATCATCATCAGGTTGATGCCGAGGTCGGGATCCAGTATCGCCTTTTTCATGGCGCCGCCGGCGTATACGACGGCAAACATCGGCGGTGCGACCAACGTGTCGAAACCAGCCTTCTTTGCTGCTTCCTCGTCCAGATACACCGGGTTCTCGTCACCAACGGCATAGGCGTACTCACGAATCTTCTCCCTGCCCACCTCGTACTCTTCGGGCGGATAGCTCTTGCCTACTGCTTCGGTGTTTATTGCCATCGGCTCGTTATATTACCTATGGATACAAGACAGCCCGCCACTTGCACCAGGGGGGCTTTCGCCCCCCATCCATTTGTTATCTATGTTGACGTCCGATTGCGAGCCGTCCCAGTCAGCGTACTTTCAGCCGGTGACGAAACGTCTTGGTCTTTCCACCAGTCTTGAGCTTTGCCTTGAATGTGAGCTGGTAGAGGCCTCTGCGGATCCGCTTGCCCTTCTTGAGCCGCTTCAACTGGCGCTTGCTCTTGCCAGTTGGCAGGTATTTGAAGGTTGAGCCGGTGCCTGCAGCCTTTATCGAGATGCCTTTTCTCGATGTCTTCCCGCATGAGGTGCGCTTGCGGGCCAGCGTGTGGCATGCCTTCTTGCGCTTGGCCTTTCCCTTCACACGACGATTGACGACGCGCACCAGAGAGGCTCTGATGCTCTTGTAGCCCGACACTTTCCCTTTGAAGCCTCGCTTGATGTAGCGGTAGAGCGCCGCGCGCTTCACGCGATTTACCTTCGACCGCTTCAGCTTCGGGTTTGTTAGCTTGAAGAGCACGGACTCAACACTTACCGGGCCAGCCAACGGCGGTGCTCCGGGAGGTGAGCTTGGAGGTGAGCTTGGAGATGATCCGGGTGGAGTTTCCGATCCGTTGTCAGGTCCAGGCCCGGGATCGTCGTCCGAGTCTTCCGACACAGCGATCGCCCAACTGGGAGCACCGTCGTCACCTTCATGTGACTGTGACCTCACTTTTTGCTTTTCCGAGTCAGAGCCATCCGACTTGATTGTGTAGATCTCCTTATCGGAATCATCATCCAGTTGCGCCGAAAACGCGATGCGCAATCCATCAGGAGACCAGGCCGGATTAACAAACTTGTTTCTATCGTCCATCGTCAAGTGCACCAGATCGGTACTCTCATCAGCGCTGACGACGTATATACCGTCTTTTCCTCTTGTTCCTCTGTCCGACTGGAAGGCAATCTTCGAGCTGTCGGGCGACCACGTCGAGTTTTGATCGTGTTTATCGACGCTGTTTGTGCGATTCTCAACCTCGCCTCCACCGATATCCGTAAGAATAAAAATGTCGCCCTTACCATCACTATTTTTTCTCGTAAAGGCGATCTTTTCACCGTCGGGCGACCAGGCCGGCTTCATGTCTGTTTCATCTTCTTCCGGAAATGTCACTTGTTCTGCACCGCTGCCATCTTCAGCGCTCATGACGTATATTCCCTGTTCGCCATCGCATTTTGTTCTGAACGCGATCTGCGACCCGTCTGGAGACCAAGTTGGATTTTCGTTGTTCTTCTCGGCATCCGTACAGGCTGTCAGCTTCTTCAGACCACCACCGTCCGCGTTAATAGTGTAAATGTCAAAATAGCCTTCGCGCGCCAGCTGCGATTGGAAAGCTATTTTGGTTCCGTCTGGTGACCAGGCCGGACTTCTAAACGGCTTACCGTCGTCGTCCAAGCCATCGGTCAAATTTATGACCGGACCACTGTCGTTGGACTCCATGGCGAATATTTGGTGATCACCATCACCGCCGCCGCCGCCAACTGCGCTGGATTCGAAAGCGATCTTGCCATTCTCGACCACCGCCCACGATGTCGCTGATGCGACCAACAGAAGGACTGCACTCGAAACGAGTACTACCGACAGTGTTAACAGACGCTTGACGTCTAGATGCAGATTAAAGCTCATCTTTTCCTCCTTGAAAATTAGTGCGTTAAGTTCCCTCTATTGGACAAGTGACACATGAGGTACGTCATTCGTGACAAGAAATGCGAGAAAAGTCTCGGTGGCAATGGCTGGGAAGTCTGTATTTGTGTTCTAAACGCTCAGGCTAATCCGAGCTGTCAAGCTCGAGCACCGCAAGGAACGCCTCCTGCGGCACCTCCACCTTGCCGACCTGCTTCATCTTCTTCTTGCCGGCCTTCTGCTTTTCCAAGAGCTTGCGCTTTCGAGTGATGTCGCCGCCGTAACACTTGGAGATAACGTCCTTGCGCATTGCGGTCACTGTCTCTCTGGCGATTATCTTCGCACCGATCGCGGCCTGGATAGCCACCATGAAAAGTTGACGTGGAATCTTTTTCTTAAGGCGCTCCGTCAGAGACTTGCCCGCTGCGTACGCTTTGTCTCGATGGACGATCATTGAAAGCGCATCCACCTTTTCTTCCGCCAGCAGGATGTCAAGTCTCACCAGATCCGAGGGCTTCATGCCGGTTATCTCGTAGTCGAGTGAAGCGTATCCGCGGCTGCGTGACTTGAGCTGATCGAAGAAGTCGAGCACGATCTCTGCCAGTGGCAGGTCGTAGCGTATTTGAACTCGCTGTTCGGACAGGTACTGCATATCCACATGGGTGCCGCGCTTCTCCTGGCACAACTCCATTATCGGCCCGACGAAATCGGGCGAAGTCAGGATAGTCGCCCTGATAAAGGGCTCGAAGATCTCTTCGATCTGGCCGATGTCGGGCATCTCGGCAGGGCTGTGCACCTCTTGCTCCGACCCATCGTTGAGTTGCACGTCGTAACTGACGTTTGGTGCGGTCGCCAGAAGGTCCAGGTCGTACTCTCTCTCCAGGCGCTCGCGCACGATGTCCATGTGCAGCAACCCGAGAAAGCCGCAGCGGAAACCGAATCCCAGAGCCTTCGATGTCTCTGGCTCGTAACTCAGGGCAGCGTCGTTCAACGCCAGCCGGTCAAGCGAGTCGCGCAGTTCGGAAAACTGATCCGTGTCGATCGGAAAGAGCCCGCAGAAGACCATCGGCTTTACTTGCCTGTAGCCTGGCAGCGGCTCGATGGCCCTATTTTCGTGCGCTGTGAGTGTGTCACCGACTCGCAGTAGCGACACGTCCTTGAGTCCGGTGATTATGTAACCGACCTCACCCGTGTCCAGGTAATCGGTTGAGGTCATCTCTGGAGAGAAGAAGCCGATGTCCTCTATCTGGGCCTCGACACCGGCCTGTATCGCACGGATGCCCTCGCCCTTGGTGAACCGACCGTCGACAACACGAACGTATGCGACGACCCCCCGGTACTGATTGAACTCCGAGTCGAAGATGAGTGCACGCGGAGCCGCATCCACACTACCGCGCGGCGGTGGAATTCGCTTTACTATCGCTTCCAGAACCTCCTCCACCCCTTCGCCGGTCTTCGCCGAAATGCGCAGCACGTCGTCTGGATCGTCGCCCAGCAGCTCCGTTATCTCGCCCACGACAACGTCCGGTCGTGCACCTTGCAGATCTATCTTGTTGAGCACCGGAATCAACTCAAGCCCGCCCTCCACCGCCATGTACGTGTTCGCAAGCGTCTGGGCTTCAATACCCTGGGATGCGTCGACGACCAGAAGCGCTCCCTCGCAGGCGGCCAGAGATCGAGAGACCTCGTATGCAAAATCCACGTGTCCCGGCGTGTCGATCAGATGTAGCCTGTAACTGTTGCCGTCCCGCGCCTGATAGTCGACTCTCACAGCCTGAGCCTTGATGGTTATTCCCCGCTCGCGCTCAAGCTCCATCGTGTCGAGCACCTGCGCACGCATCTTCTTGGGATCGATACTCTCGGTCAACTCGAGTATGCGATCGGCGAGAGTCGACTTGCCGTGATCGATGTGAGCGATGATCGAGAAGTTGCGTATCCGTTCCATGTATCCCTGATGGTAGAGCGCCCGGGAGCAGGAATCACCTAGAAGTGGTGATCGGACGCACCCTCAACTAGCCTCGGGAGCGAAACCAACCGGCGACATGGCCGGCGATCTTTACAGCCTCCGGCACCCGAAACACCAGCACCAGTACCGTGTAGATGACCGCACCCGCCGTGAGCCCGGCAAGAACTCCAAGCAGATTGCCACCGAATCCTTCCCCAAGTGCGCCGGATACCGCAGTCCAGACGCCGTATGAGACCAGTGCCAGCACAACGGCAGCGATGAAGGTCTTTAGCCCGGTCCAGAGTATTGTTCTTCCCTGGATCGGCCCGATATTTCTGCGTAGCAGGTAGGCAAGCGCAATCGTGGTAAAAAACGAGACGATTACGGTGGCCAGCGGAATTCCGCCTATTCCGAGCGGCCCGTACAGAATTGCATCCAGAACCGCATTGAGCACGATGTTCACCCCGGCAACCATTGTCGGTAGCCAGGGACGCTGCAGGCTGAAGAAGGTCCGGGTCAAAAGCAGGTTCAGGCCGGCGAACGGCAGGGCCGGTGCAAAGTACTTGAGAGCCTCGGCGACTATCTTGGTCTGGTGGGCGTCGAACTCTCCCCTCTGATACAGGACCTGTGTGATCGGCTCATTTAAGACAACGATGGCGGCAGCTGCCGGTAGTAGAAAGAGCAGGATCTGCCTGCTTCCCGATGCCAGAGCCGTAACCATGCCTTGCGTATCGTCTCGCGATGCCATGCGCGACAGCGTTGGAAAGAGCACTGTCGCGATTGCAACTGAAAAAATCCCCTGCGGAAGCATGTAGACGCGAAACGCCTTGTCTATAGCGGCAGGAGCCTCGTCCGATATCAGTGTTGCGAAGATGCTGTCGACGGAGAGGTTGAAGTTGATCAAGCCAAGGCCGAGGGTCACGGGAAGCATCAATATAAGGACTTTTCGGACATGTTCATTTTTCCAGCTGAGCGACTTGGCGAGCCTGAAGCCGTACTTTCTAAGCCAAGGCAACGGCAGCACGAGCTGCACGACCGTTCCTGCCAGCACCGCAATCGCGTAGGCATAAATTCGGTCATCGCCCTCCAGCTGGCCCGTGAGCGCAAAGAGCACCCCGATGATGGTGAGGTTCCAGAAAAGCGGTGCGATCGCCGGCACCGAAAAATGATCGAAGCTGTTCAAGATGCCGACGACCAAACCCGACATGCCGAGCAGAAGGACAATCGGGAAAAGCAGCTGGGCCAAATGTACGGTGAGAGACTGCAACTCGGCATTGAATCCGGGTGCAAACAGGGGTATGACCCAGGGTGCCGCAATGATGAAGATCGCCGTCACCGATCCCAGGCCGAGCAGGATCAGGTAAAAAAGCGTCGAGGCGAGCCTGATGGCGTCTACCTTCCTCCCTTTTTCAAGTTGCTCCATGAATACCGGCACGAAAGCGGACTGCAGAGCGGCATCGGCAACAAGACTGCGAACCAGGTTCGGAACCTGGAAGGCGATGGTGAAGGCACTCATCGGGCCGGTGATGCCGAAAAAACTGGCGGCCACGACTTCGCGGAACAGGCCTGCGACCCTTGATAGCGCAGTGGCCATCGAGAAGAATGCAGTTGAGATCGCTAGCCTGCGCGACGTGTCTGCCGGTGGCTTGACCGGCTCTTCAATTGCCTCCCCGGGCAACTTCGTTGGCGGTATGCGATCGATGTTCGACATCTATTCAACTTGCCGCTCTGGGCATGGCGTTGTAGACGGCATCGGTATACTGGCATGTTCACATGGCCAATATCGAATCACAGAAGAAGAGAATCCAGCGCTCGGCGAGAGAGCACGATGAAAACAGGCGGGTGCAATCATCCGTGAAGACGTATTTCCGAAATCTGGAAGACGCGGTGAAAGAAGGCGACTCAGACAAGACAGCTGAGACCCACCGCGTGCTTGTCTCCAAGATCGACAAAGCTGCCAAGATCGGAGCGTTGCATAAGAATAGTGCTGCGAGGAAGAAGTCCCGAGCGGCGCGCATGCTTGCATCCAATAACTAGCGCGGTTCTTCCCCCGGTAATCAAAGACGGTTTTTCGCATTTTGAAAGACACGTCGAGGGCCACTTGTCAATTCATTGATCGACGGCTCTTGCCAGGCATGCAACCAGGGACGTCCCGGAATCAACACTGCCTCCGCCCTTGACCGAATACTCGAGCTCCGCCAATGAAGATACCGTCTGCTTGAGCCAGCTTACATCCGCTCCCTTGGCCTGCTTCATGACGTGCTTGACTGCGTAGGGCGATAGGCGGAGCTTTACCTGCACCTCCTTTGCGGCGTGGCCGGACTCCAGCAGATTCCTTGCTGCCAACACATTGCGTAGCTGCCTGGCAATCAGATTTACCAGCTTAAACGTGTCCTCGCCACTGCCCAGGCTTTCATCACAGAGCCGGAGCGCACGTTCCCTCTCGCGTGACAGAAGTGCACCACCTATTTCATAGGCATTGAATTGCGTCTGCCCGGAGGCAAGTTCGCGCACCTGCTCCCGGTCGACCGTCCCGCCCCCAATTGCCGTCTCGATCTTTTCCAGCTCTCTTACCAGCCGCTCCTGACTACTCCACTCCTTACTCGTTCCCACGCAAGCGACAAGCTCCTCTGCCCCGGCGCGGTCCAAATCCATCCCGATCTCTTTTGCACTACGGATCACCCAGTCGGGCATCTCCCAGGGCTTGGGTGCATCGAACTTGCGTACCTCGCCTCCTCCGGCCTCTACAAGCTTGACGAGTCGGGCAACCGCCTTGCCGCGTCCGAGCATCACCAGGGTTGTGTCCTCGGGGATGGCGGAAACGGCTTTTTCCAACGGTTTCAACTCCCCGGCTTTGAACGTTTCCACTCCATCGGCGACGATGTAGCGCCGCCCGATTGACAGTGGCGCTGCGAGAATCTGATCGGCAAGCAATGACGGTGTGCAGCCGTCACCTTCAACGACCTCCGGACCTGACCCTTCGCTCTTGGCCCTGCTGATTATTCGTTTGCGCGCCGATCCAACCCTTGTCATATCGGTGCCGTAGAAGAGATAGAGCGATTTCAGATCTGCCATCCAGGCCAGTCTAACGACCAATTCGGCACATCAGTGCACTGGTACATATATCCTCGCACTTTGGACGATTGGGGCCATACGTACAGCAAGTCCTCTGGCGCATACAAGTTTTTCCGTGCGCAGAGTAGTATATTCTGCGCTATTGGCAATGGTGGCTGATGTAAGCCTACGAGGAGGTCATATGAAAAGGTATCTTGTTGCGCTGGTAGGGATTTCGGCGATCATGGCGCTGGTTGTGGCGGGCTGTGGCGGATCTAGTTCCAACGGAACATCCTCTTCAAAGGATCTCTTCGTAGAATCTTGCGGCAGTTGCCATGTTCTGAAAGCGGCAGGCACCAGCGGCAAGGTCGGGCCAAGTCTCGATAAGAAGAAGTCGAGCAAGAGCAAAATTGAAAAGCAGATCAAGGACGGCAGCAAGGGTATGCCGGCCGGCCTGCTTTCAGGCGAGGATGCGACGAAGGTCACGGATTACGTTTCGAGTGAAGCCGGCAAGTAGCTGTGTCCACGGTTGCAACAAGGCATCTGATCCATGTAATTGCAGCAGCAGCTTTGACTGTTCTAGTCGTAGCCGGGTGCGGCGGTGGCGATGATAAAGACGGCGCCACCACATCGACCGTTAAGAAGACGGACACCACCGAAACTGTCATCAGCAAAAGCGAGGCGAAGGAGCTGTTCGTCACGACTTGCGGTACTTGTCACACACTAAAAGCAGCCGACACCAGTGGCTCTATTGGACCAAATCTCGATGAACTAGCGCCTGACGAGATCAGAGTTGAGACGCAGATCAAGCAAGGTAGAGGAGCGATGCCGCCAAACCTCTTGCGGGGTGAAGACGCGCAGGCGGTTGCAAGATATGTGGCCGACGAAGCGGGCAAGTAGGGACCGGCTTCTAAAAGCCGGTCCAGATATGTGATACCTATCCCTGAATCGGGATAGGTTCTAGTTAGCTAGTCACCACGATCGGTGGTGACTAGAAGACCGCCGGATCGGTACGAGATACCCACTGATCCTTCGCGATCAGTGCGAAGGATCCGGGCACCGGCTGTTCGAAGCTGTGAAACCGTGTCTGGATCCGGGTGGCCGAAGCGGTTGTCGCGGCCGACGGAGATTACAGTGATATCCGGAGAAAGCGTCTTGAGTGCATCCCCAAGCCCTTCATCTCTACTGCCGTGGTGCGCGACCTTGAGCAGTTCGACATCGGGAAGATCGAACGTGCCCCACGTGTCGCTCTCTGTATCTGCAGGCATAAACAGATCTAACGAT
>SDBU01004636.1_pt1 | contig 16804 bp, 28 predicted proteins | sample 2277071 | NCBI WGS metagenome assembly SDBU01 (sample SAMN10397929, study PRJNA504765) | marine sediment metagenome | isolation source: marine sediment core GS08_GC12, 126 cmbsf | place: Arctic Ocean: Gakkel Ridge, Loki's castle | collected 2008 | reverse complement strand
CTTACGTACCGATTATATAATCATCACCAATCCTATGATGATGTTCACTTTGCCCCTGCCACTATATCGCGCGGTTGTTGCCCAATATCTAGGCAACTGACGTCAAAATGATACATTCCACCCGTTAAGGTGACATCAATCGGACTCATTCCGATGACTGACACAACCGATACAACCAGAGGGGTACGCGAAGAGACCCGACGACCCGCACATCAAGAGTAATCGTCATGTCAACGTCCGTCTACACAAACGTAACCTCTTCTGATTGCATGAGTTACAACGATTGTATGATGCACGCAGGTTGGCAGTCAACTGGCACGACCGGCACAACCGGCGGGAGGGTCAAAATCGTTGCGACCCCACCCCCACCCCACAATTAGGGGGTACCCATGCTCCCCTCTCCGTGCTCGCACCATTTGGGCGAGGGGTGACGCGGCAGTGGGCGGTCGCAGGCGGGGTCAAATCGCCTCCCAGAGAGAACGGCGCCAAGACCGGCAATTCACTTGGCGAGCCAGTGATTTCCAAAAGTGGGGTACTCTTGACGCGGCGAAAGGCGCATAAGTATAGGTTTTGCAGAAAGAGAGACAGTGCGCCGGTATCTTCCTCTATAGCAAGAAGTTTAAGTTATATTACTTTTCATTTCACATAGGCGATAAGATACGGGCGCACTGTCTCTCTTTCTGCAAAACCTATACTTATGTGCAAAACCCGCGCTGATCAGGTATCTAATAACCCCTCTGGATAAGTAGAAAATTACTACCAAAGGGGGTACATGCTGTGCCAAAGGTAGGTAGTAGCACTAATAGGGGGAAAGGTGTTTTAACAGTTAGTGCCATGTCGAATAGGCAGTTCCACCCCGCCGGCCGCCGCCACGCCCGCCGCCCGCCGCCCGCCGCCCTTCAAACCCGATTATGGCGTTTACACGCCTAGTTTAACGTTTCGCGCGGGTCCGCCGATTGAGGCCCCACCAGTGGGTGGTACGTCGAGTCGACGCAATCTGCCGCGATCTGCCGCGATCTGCCGCGATCTGCTGCCACGCCCCGCCGGCGCGAGAATTTAACAAGATTTAATGTCGGGTCATGGCCACGTTTGGCGATCATACTGTAGAGAGATTCCCGATTTTCATTTGACTTTCTCGTTTTACGATGTATGCTTGTGGTATGAAGTATTGCGTGTACTACCGCGTTTCCGACGTAAAACAGGGTCGATCCGGCCTCGGACTCGAAGCCCAGCGCCAGATGTTCGCCACCTTCCTGGCCACCCGGTCGGGGGAAGTGATTGGAGAATACATGGAGGTTGAGACCGGGAAATCCCTGAAAAAGAGCGCCCGGAGGCCCGAATTGCAGAAAGCGATTGACCACGCCCGGGTCGCCAAGGCGACATTGGTTATCGCCAAAATCGATCGGCTCGCCCGGAATGTAGCCTTCATCTCGTCGCTGATGGAGAGCGGCCTGCCCTTTATTTGTTGCGATATGCCTGAAGCCGACAACTTCACAATTCACATCCTGGCGGCCATGGCCGAGCGGGAAGGTCAGATGATCTCGGAGCGAACTCGCGCGGCCCTTCAAGTCCTAAAGGATCGCGGAGTGAAGCTCGGTTCCGCTCGGCTAGGCCACTGGGACGGCCACACGCCGGATGGTGAATTGAGGGTAGATTGCCGTAAGAGAGGGCTTGAAAAGGCACGAATCTCTTCCAAAACCACCATCGAAGAGGAGATGGCCAGATACTATGAACCATTGGTCCCGTGGATTCGTGAGATGCGTGAAGCCGGCTTGACTCTTCAAAGGATCGTAGATTCTTTGAACGCTAAGGGCTGCCGGACTCGGCGGGATATGCCGTGGAATGCGCCGACCCTTCGCCGGGTGATTTTGAAGTTCCTCGGTGTAAATTACCTTGGTCAGTTGACCTCAAAGCTGAACCCTTGTGTCGCAGCGGGAGTCTGAAATTATGTCAAATCCTTGCCCTGTTGTCAACTCCGATGGTGAACGGTTTTCGAGTATCACGGAAGCTGCGCGTCGGATGTTTCTCAAAACTACTGGCAATCTTTCCTCGGCACTCAAAGCCACGTCACTTGGCTACTATGCGAAGGTCGCCGGCCTACAGTGGGCGTATGCCGAGGAAGTGCCGGAGGTTTGGCCTGAAAAGGCGCCGAAGCCGAAGGCGCCGAGAACATTTGTGAAGCGTTTTATAGAGCACACTGATGAGCATCTTGATAAGTCGGCATTGAAGGGGATGTTTCCACCTAAATTCGAGGAGGAGACTTGGCGGCCTGTTCCTGGTTTGGAGGGCTATGAGGTTAGCACGAAGTGTTACGTACGTAATGTGGAGACGACGATCAATTTGGAAGACAAGTGGTATCGCGGAAGCGTGTCATTGGTAGAAATTGATGGTCGCCGCCACAAGTGCGCTGACCTGATGTTGTTGGCCTTTATCGGACCAAAGCCCTACGGCTATATCATCCAAAAGCGTGTCGGGACGAGTGAGAAGCTTTCAAACGTGTACTATGAACCGAGAAAACCAAGGAAGTCGCGATCAAACTAATCGAACTCGGGCTTCCGTCGGGTGGGTAAGTTCCTCCTCGACATAGTGCAACAAAACTAGGAGAAGAAAATGAATCGTGACAGAGATCGAGATTCTGACCGTGACCATGACCATGACCATGACCGCGACCAAGATCAAGATCGTGAATATGGTGATCGACCGCGCCGCGCGCCGCGTGTGGAAATTCGGTACATTTTCGCGGTGAACAGGGGACCCGCGCCGACCAGTATTCATGGATCACACTTCTACCAAGGGCAGATAATATCGACATCAAATGGCCCACATAAAGTGGTCGAAGTGTTTTGGATAACGGTGACCAAGGCCAGAGTTCTTCTTCGACCGATACCGCCTGAGAAGAAGTCGAAGTCGAAGTCGAAGTCGAAGTCGAAGTCGAAGTCGAAGCCGAAGTCGGAGTCGAAGTCGGAGTCGAAGCCTGCGGGTCGGCCGAAAAGGCGTTTCCCAAATCGATCGCGCTAGTTTGACTTGACTTTTCCGAATCACAAGGTAAGCTTGAGTAGATTCAATGAAACAAGACTAGGAGAATCCAATGCCAGAGATTTGTTACCTTTCAAAGAATTTCCGAGCCGCTACGCTGGGAATCATTGAGAAATCCAACCGCATTATCGCGGAATACCGGGCGCAGGGCTTCTGCCTGACACTTCGGCAGGCGTATTACCAGATGATCGCCCGGGATTTGTTCCCGGAAACGTGGATCGACTCGGTGTACAACGCTCGGCATGGTCTTCCGCCGGACACGAAGAATACCCAAAAGAACTACAAGCGGCTTGGCGACATCATCAGTGATGCGCGTCTCGCCGGCCTGATCGATTGGGATTCGATCGAAGACCGAACTCGCGAGTTGCGTTCTTTGGCGCACTGGCGTTCTCCAGGTCAGATTGTCAAATCATGTGCGCAACAGTTTCAGCTTGATCTTTGGGCTGATCAGGACTACTATCCGGAGGTTTGGATCGAAAAAGACGCCTTAATTGGTGTCATTGAGGGAGTATGCGATCAGTTAGACGTGCCCTACTTCTCGTGTCGTGGCTATACGTCCCAAAGTGCGATGTGGGAAGCTTCCCAACGTCTCATTAAGCGAGAAGACCGAGAACAGCAAACTGTCATTTTCCATCTCGGCGATCACGACCCAAGCGGAATTGACATGACTCGCGACATTGCCGACCGGCTGGAGATGTTCTGCTCCACCGTGAGTGTTCAGCGTATAGCACTCACCATGGATCAGGTTGAAGAGTACGGCCCGCCGCCGAACCCCGCCAAGACTACGGACGCCCGCTACGAGAAGTACCGGCAAGAGTACGGTGACGATAGCTGGGAGCTTGATGCTCTGGAGCCGAAGGTGCTGACAGCCTTGATTCAGGGTGAAGTTGAGCGTGTTTGTGATCCAGAACGATGGGATGCCCAGATGGACCGCCAGGAAGCGGCTCGGGCTGAACTCGAACTGGTTGCCATGAAGTGGAGTCGTGTTGTTCGTGATCTCACTGAGGAAGAGTAACAGTGGAAGAATTCATTGCCATGTTCGCACGAGTGTTGAGCAAGGCGCAGAAATCCCGGTCGCAGAAGTCAGAATGGATCGGAACTGAATTGGCGTGGACGCTTTATGAACGCGCAGTGATGTTGAAGGCGGTCAACGTAGTGCGTTCACAGAGAGGTTTTCCGCTCGCAATTGAAGAAGATGTGCGTCGGGCCGATTGTTGCGCCGCAGGACATACCGACTACAGCCAGAAGTTTGCTCTGTATTGCGCGGAATTGGCTTTAGGAGAGTAACAGTGGAAGGTAAGGTCATCATCTATTCGACCGATGTTCACCGCGACATGGGCAGGGCAAAGCTTGGTGTTGCGGCCGCGGCCGATGCTCTTGGTGTGAAATGTGATCTTCGTTTGTCGTCAGCTTGGATGATCTACATTGAACGAAGAGATCGCGCCACGTTTCTTGAACTTGCTCGGGAAGAAGCTAATGCCTAACAAAGTCTGTCCGCAGTGCGATGCGATCTATGGCGCCAGGAAACTGGTTTGCGATTGCGGCCATGACTTCGGTTGCAAGCGCGCCGGCAAAGAAGCTGTGAAGTCTGGCGATGCTCCGCATCCGCTCTATCCCGAGCCTGGAGCCTGGATTTTCGACAAAATGAAGGGAATGCCTGATGTCGATCCGCCGGAACCGTTGCCTTGCGATGGTCTGATTGATACCGTGGCTGTGCAGGAATATGTAGCATACGAAGGACTCGGTTTCGCCATTTACTCTCTCATTCCAGTGGAACGGATTTTCGATTCTCATTTGCGGACGCTATGGCGAGAGGCTCGCATAGCCATGCAGAAAGTCGTGGAGCATCTTGAAATTGATTCTTGAAATCACATACGCTTTTATCCTTCGAGGGAGAGGTGGTGATAGAGTGAGTCTCCACACGACGGAGCCAAGTCCGATTCCCGGCATCTCGAAGCAGCCGCTTTGCCTCGATTTCATTGTTGCTCACTGGGAAGGGCAGGAGTACGTTCGTCAACTTGGAATTCCAGATGGTCTCGTGGAGATTGCCGATGTTTAAGTGTCCCGAGTGTGGGAATACTACTCTGAATGAGCATGAAGTCGGCCCAACGATCACTCGCGAAGTGAAACGAGTCGACGCCGACGATTTTTGCACCGTGTACAACACCTATTGGGTCAGTGAGGAATCAAAGATGTGGTGGACGTGTCGGAAGTGTGGCTGGCGACTTCCGGCCAAGTACATTGTCGAACTCGTTGCGTATCTGAATAGGAGCATCAAATGAACGCCTACCTCAGTATCGACTTGGACTACTGGTCGTATGAGCGCAACCCTAATTTTGCCAAACGTTTCTTCCGGCGGCTTCTCCGAAACTTTGGTCGGCCGATTATGGTCGCGTTGCATCATCACCATCTCTTGGCCCACGTTAATAACCGAGGGCGTGGCTTTGACACTCTCATTAACATTGACTACCATTCAGACCTTAACTCTGGTCCTGATGGTGAATTTACCGAGGCTAACTGGGTAAACTACGTCAATTTCAGTGAGAAGGGAACGTACATTTGGCGTTATCCGAGTGGGCGTTGCTTGTCCTCGCATACCGGCTATTGTCACTCCGGCGACAATCCATTTGAATCTGACTGCTCTGGTTGGGCTCGCGTTAAGGGACAACATGGGCTTGCGCGGATTCCATGGGACTGTGTTCGCGAGGTCGGCGTCTGTCTTAGCCCTGGTTGGTTGAACGACAATCAACGTGGCGTGAGCTTTCCGATCGAAGCTTTCAATCTCTTTAATTGGCTGGGTCGATGGACGGCTTATAACGGTCTTTTGGATTCTACTTGTCGCGATATGGAAGATGGCGTCGGAATCTATCGCCCCCGCTTGACTCGGGTGAATCGTGACCTATGCTTGAGTTAGAGGAGAAGTCATGGTACTATTATCCGATGTTTTTGTCTTGGGTGTTGCTGTCGCCTTGATTCTTAGTTTCACAGAAGGCTTCATTAGCAATCTTCTCTGTAGGATTGATCCGAAGGGGATGGCGAAGAATCAGCCGCCGACCCGGCGGGTTGAAATTCACGATGTTTTCACTTTGTTTAGGAAGTAGAAATGGAGCATATTGGTCAACCAATTCGGAGTGTTGTTGCGGTTTCAGCAGGTGATCGTGTGGTCGGTGTCCATGTAATATCGCAACCACATATTTTACCTTTGATTGAGGACGGGGCGGTACCGCCGCCTGTCATTCCGAAGAGCCTCCAACACCACATCATCCGAACTGAGGATGCTGTTGTGGTTGTGCAAGTTCGCGCTGAAGTTTCCTCTTTCCCACGTACCATTCCACGCGCCGCAGTTGAGGCAAGGGCTCGCAATGGTTTACTGAAGGCATTGGAAGAGGGCAACATTGCACCGACGCCGGAGGATTATGCCGAGGGCTTGAAAGCTGTGACTCAGCGACTTGTCAGTCAGATGCAGGGATTCGGGGTAGAGATCACGTAGAAGCCTGCGATTGTGTGGAGGATTCCTATGCCAATGAGAAAGCGTAAAGCCAAACGTGGGCCGAATCCTGATAGTTACATACGGCGACGTGCCGCAGTCATTTTGTCAAAAACACTCGGTTGGGAAGTCTACTCGGATGAAATTTCCCCTACTCAAGGTTTCTATCGTTCCAACCCGTTGGCTGATATTTACCGTTGGGAGTTATTTACACGAGATACCAACGGGCTCGCACAGGTTTATGGGTGTTGGGAGACTCTTACAGAGTTTGTTCGTGAAGCTCCTAAACATGGATTCTATGTTTTGGATGGGGTGATCTATTTGGGCGATCAATTATCGAGTACACTATCATTTGAGGAGTGATTATGGGACATTCAACGCGCGAAGCCTGGTTAAGTGATTTGACTGATGAACTTCGGCCGATGTTTGAAGCAATCAATTTCCCACTACCGGAGAAAATTCGCGCCTCATGTGGCTTCCCGTCGAAGGGCGCACTTGCTAAGAAGGCGATTCGGGTTGGTGGGGCTTGGAGTTCCGAGCAAAGTGAGGATCAGCATTTTGAGACCTTTGTGTCACCGATGGTTTCTGATCCAGTTGAGGTCGCTGCGATTCAAGTTCACGAGCTTTGCCACTGCGCCGCCGGTCTGGAGTGCAAACACAGGAAACCATTCACGACGGTCGCTAAGGCTATTGGCCTTGAAGGTAAAATGACCGCGACTGTGGCCGGCGTCGAGTTGATAGCTCAGCTTGAAGAGCTTATTGAAGAACTGGGCCCTTATCCGCACGCCAAGTTGGTTCATAGCAGCAGTCCGAAGAAGCAAAATACTCGGATGATCCTGGTGAAGTGTCCCGAGTTGGAGTGCGGTTACCAAGTGCGTACGACAAAGAAGTGGCTTGAAGTTGGCGTGCCGACTTGCCCGTGTGGTGAGAAGATGGTCGCTGAGTTTCCCGGTGAAGAGGACGACGATGACGATGGCGAGTAAACAGGCGACGAAAATGTTTATTCGTCCGGAAGGCCATGATTGCCATGTTAGCACCGGGATTCACGATTTCCTCACGTTTGGCACGGGTGAGTTTTGTGACAATGGCTTCTGGGAGTTTCCGTGCGGCGACTGTGCGCGAGAACACGAGATTCAATTCCCTGAGTGCGGCCCATGCTGGCCACACACCTCAGAGCAGCTTGCGGAGATGGGCTTCAATGACGAGACGACCAAGACCAATTAAACTGACTGAAGCTGACATTGCTCGCTTCTGGGAGAAGGTGGACCGGCGCGGGCCTAAAGAGTGTTGGGAATGGCAGGCTACACGCATTTCTAATGGATATGGGCGATTTCGTATTGGTCACTTTTTGTATCGTGCGCATCGCGTCGCCTTTGTTATTACGAATAGTGATACCAAGTTGCAAGTTTGCCATTATTGTAACAATCCGCCGTGTTGCAATCCGAAGCATCTTTATGCTGGTACTCAGAAAGACAATGTTCAACAGTGTATTGCTGAAGGTAGATTTACCCGTGGCGATAATTGCGGTGAGAAGCAAGGCCACGCCAAATTGACTGAAGCCGACGTTCGGGAGATTCGCAGACTTTATGCTGGTGGTTGGCTCCAGCGTGTGATTGCCAAAGAGTATGGTATCAATCAAACTGCTGTCTCTAAGATTTGTACTGGTCGAAACTGGAAACACATCTGAATTTTCATTTGACTCTCCCGTTTTGTGAGGTAGACTTGAATAGTTAAGGTCGGATAGCCCAATTGGCAGAGGCAAAGTAGGATGTAAAGTACAGGTTCGAGTCCTGTTCCGGCCACTTGATTTCATGTTACTAACCTGGAGATTTATGCTATGTTGATGATTCAGAACCCTGGTGAAGCCCCGGTAGAAGGGTTTACTCTTCTTGGTGTCAGCACTACGAGAAACTGTGGCGTTGACGGCGTTATTGGTCAATTTGGTAGCGGCACGAAACACGCGATCAATGTTTTGCTTCGAGCGGGTCTGAAGGTTACTGTTTACTGCGGTTTGACTCGGATGGAATTCAAGACCCGCGAGGATATTGTATCCGATGGTCTTATAGATAAGTCTGTGCAGCGCGTGTACGTTCAGTTTGGTGGGACCAGCACAAAGAAGGTTGATCTCGGCTGGGTGCTTGATTTTGGAGCCGTTGATTGGACTGAGCTAGGCATGGCGATTCGAGAATTTGTCAGTAATGCCATTGATCGCACTGTGCGCGAAGAAAGCGGGCAATTTGAGGCTGGGATTCGAGAAGGTCGTCTTGCTGTACGAAAGGTTCCGAATACCGAAGTCCACGCCAAGGCTGGCTACACCCGTGTGTTTATTTCATCCAACGCCGAGATCGACAAGTACCTTGATGAGTTGCCGAAGCGATTCATTCACTTTTCGGAAAACCCTGTTGATGTTAAGAAGCGTCTGTTGCCGAAGGCCGACCGTAATCTCACTGAAGGCCGCCGCTCCGTCATGGTTTACAGGGAGGGTGTGTTTGTTCGTGAAATGACTGAGCAAGTGACTCGATCGCTTTACGATTACAATTTCAAAGGCTCTGAGATTGAGCTTGATGAGTCCAGGAACAGTAGTGAGTATGCTGTTAAAGCGGCCTGCGCCAAAGCTTTGAAGACGGCTGGAGCCGATGAGTTGGTCCCCGTGTTTCGGAGCTTGATGGATATGGAAGAGACATTCGAGTCAGAATTGGACCCGTACTATCTCTGTCCGTCCTATGAGACTCCTGCTGCTGAGTATCAACAGAATTGGCAGCGCGCGTGGGAGGCGGTGGCAGGTGATTCTGTTATGTGTGAGCCAACTGCGTATCAGGCTACGATGGTGCAGAAGAAAGGTAAGGTTGCCCAAACGGTTAAGTCCGCAGGTTGGGCGCAAGCAGCCGAGCGGTTTGGAATTCCGACTTCAGCTAAAGTGTTGACTGATTCCGAAGTTAAAGGCCGCGAAGCCGCGCCGACTTCGCCATCCGCGAGACGGGCTGTGGAGGCTGTTTGGAGTTGGGTTGTGGCACTTGGTTTGACAAATGGTCGCGAGATGCCAAAAGTGGGGTGCTTTCGCGAACTCACTAATGCTGAAGAGGATACGTTCGGCTATTACAAAGACGGTGTGGTATACATTCGCGAGGATGTTGCCTCAGGCGACAACAAGTTTTTGTTGAAAACTGCTTTTGAGGAAGTCGCGCACCACGTCACACAAGCCGGCGACGGTAGCCGAGATTTTGCCAACTTTCTAATTGATTTTGTGATAGAGATCGCCGCATGACTCGCGTTGGAGAGGTACATCAACATGATAGTGGAGATCGTTGCATGACTCGCGTTGGAGAGGTACGAGAATCTATTCGTGAGAAAGTGGCCGCGATGGATTACGATCTTCGCACACTGGAATTGCGGGAAAAAGCGGAGGCTCAAGGGATTGATTTGAGTGGAGGTGGTCGGTTTGGACTTGACACTCTCATGTTTACTCCGGCTCAGCGACGGGAGTGGCATTGTTTTCGCACCGCTTCGTTGTACGTGAAGCGACAGGTGCGTATCGTTTGAAACTGTACAATTACTTTTATTATCCTGATGGTCGAGTTGTCGGCATGACCGAAGAATGTACCGTTTGTAGTTTACCGATTATTCAACCGGGCGGCTGTTCTGGCGTATGCCAAAGTTGCTGTCAGTTATGCGACGATTCGGAATGTTACGATTACGAGAAAGACGTTGAAGCACGTCTACCGGCATCTAACTAGGGCCTTCGCGGCCGTCACCTCGACGGTCCGTCGCCGGATACTACCAACCGCACCACTGGAGGCTGTAAATCGTGAATAACACTCCGATGTTGCTTGAAGTCCAACGCAATGGGGAATGGCATTCGGTTCGGATCGCCTGTGAATTCACGGGTATCCAAGCGGCTATCTATTCGTTGGCGATTTTCGCTCGTCAGCAGAAGGTTGATTTCGCGGATGTACGTGTGAAAGCGTTGCGCACTGTGGAGCAGATTACGGCCGCTGAGAACGCAGTTATTGCCTATAATACGCAACCCGAATGAACACAATTCTCCAGCACTGGCAGAAGCCGTTCCACAGGGAGCGGCGTCCTGAAGCAGATTTACATGGTCAGAGTGTCAGCACGGCTTGTGGTGACGAGATCGACCTGTATCTTTTTGTTGAGGACGGGGTGATACAGGACGCCTTTTTTAATGGAGATGCCTGTACAATCTGTCTTGGGATGGCTTCCCTCACGACGCAGCATGTCGTCGGTTTGACAGTCGAGGAAGCTCATTGGATCACGGTCGCTGAGATTTTTCAACTGGTCTCAGATGTCAAGATTCCTAAATCTCGGCGTGATTGTGCCCTGGTAGCTCTCAGGGCTCTCTGGAAGGCTCTTTCTTGAGCCATTCGACCAAAGCCCGGTCGATGACACCTACCCTCTCACGGAAGTGTGGGACGTTCCTGTGCTTCTCTTTGAAACGCACGCATTCTGGGTGTATCGGATCGCGTGTCTGCCGCAGTAGGTGTTTGTAGGTTTCGATAGGATCGGGCCTGCGTTTGGTGTCAATGACGTACAGACCGGCCGGGATGTGCCGGTCGGCACACAGCACAGTCAGGGCTAGACCGAGATCATGGCAGCGCGTGCCGGCTCGGATTTGCTTTGCCTTCGCCTGTAGGTGTGGCGGGATCACTGCTTCAATGCGGTACTCAGGGCAGACTCCGTGGGAAACTCCAGCCGCTTTCAATACACTAAATCTGGTGAAGCGGTATACCCAGATGAGGTATGCTTCGAGAGTTTGATAATACACCCTGCGAAAGGGTGGTGTGTGGATGATTTTGAGCTTCAATTGCGGCATGGTGATCCTCTCTACCTGTGGATTGTCAAGCAGAGTCTTTGTCCGACAGGGAATCTAGGAATTTCCGGATTTCCGGGACACAAAATCGTGTTTGGCTGGTATATTGTAATGGAGAGGAGGTAGCGCGCACGTATGACCCGCAGATTAGAGCGTGTAAACGCTTTAGATGACCCGCGTCGGTGCCATGGTGCCACTAGGATTGGCCAGTGCATGCACGTTGCGGTTGATGGTGGGCACCATTGCCCTAACTGTGCGCGAATTGACCTTACTGAGGCCGGTCGTCGACAGTACCTATTGACAAATCCACGTTTCCAGGAGAAATTGGAGAAGTTCAGTACGGCTGACGAAATCAAGTCGTTGACTGAAGAGGTTGCAATTGCACGGATGTTGGTTGAGGAGCGACTGAATAAGATCGACACTGACGCGGATTTGTACGCATCTTGCGGTGCGATCAATACTCTTTTGTTGACTATTGAGAAGTTGGTCAGCCGCTCTCACATACTCGAACAGAATCTCGGACAACTTTTCCATCGATCCACGATTGTTCAGATGATGCAAGCTTTTGTTGCAGTTGTGGACGATGAAGTGCGTCCTCTTGAGGGTGGAGTACCTGCAATTGACCGGATCGTTAAGCGCCTTTATGATCTCGCATGTGATGCTCGTAATGAGCAGAAAGCACGCGGTATGAAGCTTTTGAAGGATGACATTTAACAAGAGACAGCATTTGACTCCTGTCTGGTGCCGTTGCGGCCAGATCGCTATTTACGGCACACGTTGCGAAGATTGTTGGGCGGTGGATCAAGCACGTTACGACGGGCGGGTAACTCGACGAGCGAGAATCGAGGTCACCAAGCATGACTCGAAAAAGAAACAACATCGTTCTTAACATGGATGTGATAAAACCGGGTGATGTCATCGGGTTTTCTGGATGTGGTTGGATTAGTGCAGTCGTCAACATTGGCACTTACGGCTTACCGTTTTTTGGTATCAGTCATGTTGGTGTCATGGCGAAGGATGAAGAGGGCCGATTACTAATTTTTGAGTCTACTTCGCTTCATAATTTACCTTGTGTACTTAGTGGCGAGAATTTTAGTGGTACACAGGCTCATGTTTTGAAGGATGTTTTGGAGGTATACTCGGGGCGAGTTTACCATTACCCTCTTTATCGACCTCTTTATCAAAATGAAAACACTCGGTTGACTCGTTTCTTGATGGAGACGATTCACACACCTTATGATTTGATGGGGGCATTTCGCGCAACAGGTGTGGGTATCTCTTGGATTGAGTCACTATTTCGTGAACAGGATTTGAGCGAAATCTTTTGTAGTGAATGGATTGCCTCAGCTTTTTCGATGGTTGGTATCTTTCCGACGAGCAATGCGAGCCGCTGGAATCCGAATCGTTTTGTACGTCATCTCCGTTGGAACGACGTACTTTTCAAACCGAGACGATTGAAATAGCTTGGATGGTTGAAAAGCAAACTTGTACGAAATGTGGTGAGGAGAAGGCGGTCGAGGAGTTTAGTTTCTATTCCCACAAATGTAAGGATGGCAGTCGAACTCGAAGTAAGGAATGCAAAGCTTGCAAATATGGGCGTTCAATCGCATGGGCAAAAGCAAACCGCCGTGAATACAGAGAGAAGAGGCGTGAGTATAGTCAGCAATGGTACGAGAAACATCGTTTTGTCGTAGTGTTGAGTTGCTCCTGTCAAAAAGCTAGAGAACGTAATCACTTACCTTGTAATGCAACACCAGAAGAAATTAAGGCTGCTTTTACTGGTAAGTGCGCAATTTGCGGTGTGTTGGAAACTGAGTGTTGTAGACGCTTGCACATGGATCACTGCCATAAAACTGGTAAGTTTCGCGGGTGGCTGTGCCAGAATTGTAACAGGATACTAGGTTCTTTGGGCGATTCACTAGAGATACTCGAAAAATTCAAGGGATACTTACATGAAAACACAAAAACCAAGTATTAGATTTCTTCTTGCAGCGGTGGTGTTGTGTCTTTCGCTGGTTGGATGTGAGGGTGATTTCAAACAACAGAGTCCACGATCACCTGTTAAGCGAGCGGTTAATACGGAGCGTCCGCTTATCAATGTTCCGATGACATTGCGACAGGCGAATTGGATTGGAAATCAGCGAGAAGGATCGTGTGTTCATGCCACAATGATCAGTCTCATGCGTTGGCAAGGGCGCCCCCATCTCGCTAACAAATGGAAGCGAACGTACGCCAATGGAGAGTGGCCTAGTGGTTTGGCTTCCAAATTTGACCGGGCAGGTGTTCGTTACGCTTACACCGACAAAGGGGATGTAAGGTTTCTTGAGTGGGCTAGTCGAACCCGGCGAGGTTGCGGAATCACTGTTAGGGGTGGCGCTCACATGGTCGCGCTCGTTCACCTTGATGATAAGTGGGCTTGCCTACTCGATAACAACAACATTTCCAAATACAAGTGGGTTTTACGCGAGTCAATGATTGCGGAGTGGAAAGCCAGCCATGGTTGGGCTGTCTCACCAATCTATACACCAGCGGCTCCGAGACCCATCTAGTCTACCTACACGCTCCACGTTTACTTTTTCAAAGGTGAGGAACTATGAAACATCTGTTGCTTGCTCTGTGTGTGATCCTTATGGCTTCGACCTGTTTTGCCGTACCGGTGAAGAGTGGTGTGTTGTCCGAGGACCGAGTTGTCAATTTGCCAAATGACCAAGGCAAATGGTACCTTAGCGTGGTCGGCAATGCCCGAAATGCTCAGTACCAAACGATTATGAAGTGGTTCAGTCAAGACATTCCTTTGCGGCAGTTGAAGGCACAAGTCCACTTCTGCCCCATCGAATCGAGTTCGGCCATTTACAAGGCCAGGTATGCACCCAATGTTAAGGGTCTACCGACTGTGCGACTTCAAAACAGTCAAGGCACTGTGATTTACGAAGCTGCCGGTAAGAATCTACCGTTTACGCCTCAGGGGCTATACGGTGCTTTTGCTGGTAATGTTTCAAAGGCTGAAGGTCGGTCGATTCTACCCTGGCGTCGGAATAATGCTCGTCCGTTCCCATGTCCATCGCCTCGTCCATCGCCTCGTCCATCGCCTCAGCCTGCGCCTGACCTTGATTTTGATCTCGATCCAGAACCGCAGCCGATTGATGATGGCGGGCAACCAGATTTCGAGGATGTTCTTGTCCCCGATCAATCTAATCTCCCTCCGCTTTGGTTGATGCTGGTCACGTTTGTTGTTTCCGCCGGCGTAGGTCTTGCCGTTGAATGGAAGGACACTTACGCGAAGAAGTAACCCGCGAGGTGCGGTAACCCAAGAGACGAGTCTGTTCACATTTCTGTCACATGCGAGGTACTAAGCTATGTTGATTTCCCTGAATGCTATCGTGATTACTGCTTTGATCGCGGTTGTTGGTTTCCTTGGGGCCAAGTGGCTCTTTAGGAAGGACACTGAAATTGAGGATCGCCGGCGCGGCGCCGCGAAGTTGGCCGCCAGCTTGAAGGCGTACGGCCTGGATCGGATTCCCGATTTCTTGATTGATTACTCGGTCGGCGACTACTCCGGCATGGCTGAGAAGATGAAGCAACTTGCCGAAATGTTTTTGTCCGGCAAAGAGGCTGTTGTCACTGAACTCGACGGTGTATACGAGAGAGTGCTTGCCCAAAAGCTGAAGACCGAAGCCGGTCGCGCCCTCGTCGCCTCGAAGTTGGCCGATGCCAAGAAGGTTGATGACGTGTCGTCTGTGCAGGATGCTCCTGCACCGGCCGTCCGATAACTCAACATGACCCTGCCTCAGCCAATTGGCTGAGGCCGGTTCTTTGAATACTCTTACTTGAGAGTGTTCAAAGAACTGTCAAGAAAGTGTAGATCGTGGGGAGATTAGTATGAGATTTCTTTTGGCGTCCGTGTGTGTGGTAGCGTCTCTCTTGTTTCTCTCTGGGTGTGAACCGGTTCCTTCGACGCCCCCCTTAGCCAATAGCCCCACGATCTACGCTTTCTTTTCACCTGGATGCTCGGGTTGCGTGGCGGACAAGGCTCTTTTGGTGAAACTTGAACGCGCCGGCTATACGATTCGCCGTATGAATATCGCGATCCATCCGGAGTGGGAAAGAAGGTACCGTATTGCAATGGTCCCGTTTTATATTGTCATTCGACACGGGAAGGTTGTATTGCGAACGCATGACTTGAACCTTGTGATTCGGACGGTGCATAATGCCTCCTCGGTACAAAGCCAAGCGGCGATGTCGCAATTGCCCTGAGACTGAAGAAGGTCTACCCGTACAGTCGTCTTTACCAGTTCCGGTGGCAACGTATGTTGGGGAAGGCGATGAATTGTGGAAGGCGGTTTCAGTAGCGTGCGGCACGTTATTTGAATTGATGTTTCGTTATGTCGCTTTGAATGTGCCGGGCGAGCCTTTACCACAATTGAAACGTCTCCATAATCGTCTTGGCGAGATCATTGAAATTCGTAAGAAGAGGGAACACGAAAATGTCGAAACTTCAGAAGATGGTGGTACAAGTTCCTCCGCTGGCTCAAAGTATTGACCCTGTTTCACATCCAATCACTCGAATCTCAATTGTGTATCCAAATGGGAAGATGCAGAGTTCGGAGTTTCACACCGGTGAATGCAAGGAATGTGAGTTTACGTTGCCATGCGGTATTCAGCCTGAGCAATGTGTCGCTTATGCTGAGGTGTGTCGCGTACCTGGTAGGGTGGACACAGTGATCGAACGTGTTGTGATTCAGGAGCCTGAGTCTGACGAGCCTGAGTCTGACGAGCCTGAGTCTGACGAGCCTGAGTCTGACGAGCCTGAGTCTGACGAGCCTGAGTCTGAGTTTTCTCGACCTCGACCTGAGCCTCGATCTCGACTTCACCTTCCAGTTAGTTCACTTCCTCGACTCCGCTCTGACTTGTCTGAGTGAGGCGATTATTGAGACGGTCCCAGTAAGATTGCCATCTTATGAGCGACAAGATCGCCGATGTTTGGAACATGTTAGGCGATGGGCTGGAGACGCGGAATCTAATAACGTGTTCACGTTGGTCCAATAAGCGCCGGATAATGGGCGCGCCTTTTCCAGGTCAGTATGGTTGGAAGTATCATCCTTGGGTCCGAGAGATTCTTGATTCGCAGGCCCCGTTCAATTACGCGATGAAAGCCGCTCAGATGGGCGTAACTGAGGTGGCGATCAATCGGGCTTTATTTGTGATCGATCGACTACACAGGGATGTGTTGTACGTATTGCCAACCGCCCTAAATGCGAGTGACTTCAGTAAAGCGCGTTTTAACACCGCTTTGAAGCTTAGTCCTTATTTGGACGAGTTGTTCACAGAAACGGACACTGTGAATTTGAAGAAGGCTGGCGCGAACAATCTTTACATACGCGGATCGCGAGGAGACAGTAATCTAAAGTCCATACCAGTATCAGATTTGATACTGGATGAAGTGGACGAGATAG
>SDBU01004635.1_pt1 | contig 16807 bp, 12 predicted proteins | sample 2277071 | NCBI WGS metagenome assembly SDBU01 (sample SAMN10397929, study PRJNA504765) | marine sediment metagenome | isolation source: marine sediment core GS08_GC12, 126 cmbsf | place: Arctic Ocean: Gakkel Ridge, Loki's castle | collected 2008 | reverse complement strand
CCTTTCGCCAATAAAAAACTTCCCATTGTATGTAACTCTTTTTCTTTTGAGAAAAAAATTGCAAAGATGGGACATCTTATGAATTCGGGGAGAATATCCTCTTTTCTTGAGTCGGGCTGCCATCTGATTGATAAGCTCCGTGGATCGGAGAGGGTCCTGGATCATTTTTTCAAAAAGAGGGATCATTAAAGGTCTCAAAATCCTGGGTTCTATGAGAACCAAACCCTTCTTTCCTAAGAAAAACAAAAGCAGGCGGGAGAAAAAATCTCCCAGGTTTTCCGACTGCCTGGCCAAGAGCTTAAGATCCTTAAGAATCTTATCTTTAAATTCGCTCTGGGGGGTAACTTCCTCTATCCTCTGAAAGAATTTCTCCATTTCCCGGGACTCCAGCTTGACCTCAGAAGCACTTCTTGAACCTCCTTTAATAGAGTAATGAATCCTCGAGGGTCTATTCTTGTCCATTAGGTAGATATCCTCTACCTCGGAGAGGTCATGATCCTCGGAGGCATTCCAGAAAAGAGGAACAAATCTTTGCCCATCACCTGAGAGTCTATTGGAGATGATAATAGCGGAGAGAGCTTTATAAATGGTATAAAGGGACCCGCCAAATATACCGGGCTGCTGACCGCTGACTACCACGTAGGTATCCTCATCTAGGAGAGCGTCAATATTTTCCATTACCCTGGAAGGAGCATTCATTTTTTCATTGTAGTCCCTGAGATACTTTACTAATCTTTCCCTATCTATCTTGAACTTTCTCAGTTTTCTTTGGGTAAAGTGAGCAGGGAAAAAATCTCTGAGCTTGGATGAGTTGTTTAGATAGTCCAGAGTTATAGGCTCGGAGATAATGTGGGTCAGAGGTAGGCTTCCTTCGAGCTTCAAATTATACTCTCCTTATGAGCGCTCGTTTTGTCGTCGATAGGAAAGAATCTTGGTTTTTCAGAGACGTGAGCTCAAAAACGGCGGGCCTCCCTGGCCAGGCCATGGGCATCCATGGCTTCTCTAGATAAATCTATTTCCAGGTAAGCCGCCTGGGAATTATAATAGGGGGGACCTTTGCGGGAAAAGAGTGTAAGTACCCTACCTCTCTGTTGCACCGCTATCCCATCGCACGACTCATGACTTCTAATCAGAGTCTTTATGTCCAGCCGATCCAATACAGTACGGGTTACTTTTCTACCGAAGATCCTGCCTGCTCCTCGGGGAGAAGGATAGCTTATTTCTTCCTCTCCTGGGTCACTCCACAGAATTTCTTCCAGATGACTTTTAACTGGGTGAGTTTCATGAGCCCAGGCAATATCAGAAAGAGAGATGATATTCTCGGGAAGACCCCCATGAAGCATCAAATATTTTCCCTCTACTACAGCACTATGGTATAGAAGATCAAATAGTTCGTGCAGCTCACCATAGACTTTTTTCCAGTTCGTTCCAAATCTACCTCTTAGAAAATATGGGAGATCGTGGGGACGAAATTCCATGTCTTTAGGTGCCTCGTGATTTCCCCTGAGCATTATTACCTTTTCTTTAAACATACTCTTAAGAGTCAAAACCAGGTGATAGACCTCAGGAGAATAGGAGCCTCTGTCGCCGTAGTCACCCAGAAAAACAAGGTATACCTGATTTTCGCTTTTCAGTCTTTCTATAAAACCGCTGTCCTTCAAAATAAAAACAAGACTCTCGAGGTCCCCATGCAGATCACCAACGACCAATACTCGTCCCTTTGAGGGAAGGTAAATTAGACCCCCCTCTCTCCTTATTTCATTAACTAACGCTTTGGATTTTTTCTCTCTAAGAGAGCCGCTTACTTCATGGATGAGACAAGAAAACTCATCCATACTGCAAAGAGAAGCTTTCCTGGCAAGCTCCTCTATTTTTATCAATAGCTACTCCTTTCACTGAAACTCCCCGTCTCAGATGATTTTTTGCTTTGCTAGGAATATCTCCACCTTGGTCGTCTTGCTGGATCCGAGAAGAGATTACCCCTCAGTTATGAGGGGTAATCTAAATCATAGCTATTTAAGGAAGGTGGGTCAGGCTCTCATTAGATAGGTGTGAAGCTCCCTGTAGACCTCTTCTCCCACTACCTTGCCCACCTGATCAAGAAGCTCTGTAAGGTATAGGCTATGTCGTGGAGTATAAACAATTATTACTATAAAGATAGCAGATCTGAGGCAGTGGTCAACGTTGACAGCCCCATTGGATCTGTTAAACTAACCTCACAGACCAAGAATTCACCCATAGTAAAGATTATACCGGGGAGGATACAATGTCGAATGGAAAGACAGTAACCTTTTCAGAATGGCAAAAACTAGATCTTAGGGTGGCACAAATCAGGGAGGTTAAGGATCATCCTCAAGCAGACAAGCTCTATCTTCTGAGGGTGGATCTAGGCAGCGAAGAAAGGTGGCTGGTGGCTGGCTTAAGACCCTATTATAAAAAGGAAGAACTGGTGAATAAGTTGTGCATTGTTTTTACCAACCTCGAGGCGGCTCTCATTAGAGGAGTAAAAAGTGAGGGTATGCTTCTGGCTGCCGGGGATGAGGAACAAGATAGAATACTCCTCATTAACCCGGAGAAAGAGATCCGGCTTGGATCAAAAGTAACTTGATGGTGGCTGTTATCCTAAAAGAGGAGATATATAATTCCTGATATCCAAGCCATTCATACACTGGTAAATTCGTCTACCGTTTTCTCATCCAATTTTTTGACTACTTCTATTATTAGTTTGATACAGTTTTCCACGTCTTCAAGACTGAGAATACCTGCGTGTGAGTGAATGTGTCTGGTGGAGACTCCTACCACCAAACTGGGACATCCTATTCCGTGGAGGTGGATAGCGCCGGCGTCTGTTCCTCCTGCGGAGGTCTGAGAAAGCTGATAAGGTATTTTGTTTTCTTCAGCTACACCAATAACAGTTTCTTTCAAGGGCTGATTAGGAATCATGCTGGCATCAAAGGTAAGGATAGATGGGCCCCTGCCCATCTTTGCTGGTGCCTGGTGAGGTTCTATTCCCGGAACGTCACCTGCGATGTCAACCTCCAGAGTAATACAAACATCAGGCTTGGCCACATAGGCCGTGGTCCTCGCTCCCCGAAGCCCAACTTCTTCCTGGGTAGTAGCTGCTCCCAGAACAGTATTGGGATGCTCGATTCTCTCTTCAAATAGTATTCTGATAACTTCTGCTGCAACAAAAACTCCTATTCTGTCATCAAAGGCCTTTCCTATGGCTAGTTTCACCTTCCCCTTCTTTTTTCCTTCCTTAAAGACAACCTTTTCCATGAGAGAAAAACGGGAGTCAGGAACAGCGGGATCGCCAATTCTCACCCCCATCTCCTTTGCCTCATCGAGATTAGCACATCCAATATCGATGAACATCTTGTCTTTAGTTACCACCTTTTCTCTTTGCTCACGGGGCAAAAGGTGAGGCGGCTTTGCTGCAATTATTCCCTCTATCACTCCTTTGTTGGTTCTAATCTTGACTCTTTGCCCCAGAAGAACCTGACTAAACCATCCCCCCAGGGTATTAAAAGTTAGGTAGCCACTCTTATGGATGCCGGAGATAACAAATCCTACTTCATCCACATGCCCGGGAAGAAGAACAACAGGAGTCCTGGATTGCCCCATTTTTTTGAAGAGGAGGGAACCAAGCTTGTCATAGGTGATCTCATCCACATAGCTTTTGATGTATTCTCGGGTGATCTTTATGGGCTCTCTCTCAAAACCCGCTGGTCCAAAGGCATTACATAACCTTTCCAAAAACTGTAACGACTTTTTGTTCATTTCAGCCTCCCGGAACAGATTTTATTTTCTTAATACCCCAAACTTCCCTATGAAATATAGCATGATTTATGAAATTCGTCCAACGAGAAAACAGTAGAAAAAGATGGGAATGGCTCGGAATGTAACGAATGCATGGAGAAGTGCCCCCTATCACCTCAATATTCCCTATCTTCTTAAGGAAAATATAGCTTATATGGAAAAACTCAAGGACCATAGTCTTCTCCGTTCATAGCCTCCAGAAGCTCGGAGATATCGTCCTCTATTATCCACTCCTCGTAGGTATCTGATTCCAACTCCTGGATAAATCGGGAGGTTTTCATCATAAGGGCCTGACTCCATCTTCCTCCCATGATGGGATAGCAAAGACAAAGCTCTTCTTTGGCTCGGGTAGTGGCCACATAGAGAAGTCTTCTCTCTTCCTCCAGGCTCTCGCCAGATTCTAGGGCCCTGGCCGCAGGAAAGCGGCCCTCAGATAACCATATTACCATAACTACAGACCATTCCAATCCCTTGGCCTGATGTACTGTACTCAGGACTACCTTCTCGTTTTCCTCCCCTCCTACTGCTACCACCTCTGATTCCACAGTTCCTAGAAGAGCTAATTCACTAAGGAATTTTTTTAAGGACCTATACTGGCCGGCAAAGTTGCCTAATTGATAAATACCTTCTGTCCTTTCCGCATAATCAGGATACCGACCTCGAAGGTATTCTCCGTAGCAGCCTTGAAGAACATTTCGAATCATCTCTCCTGGATTTCTTCTAAGGGCAGCATCCCGCAGCCGAGCAATGGTAGAGGTAAATTGGCCCCATTCGGGAAGGATTCTTCGGGGAAAAAGGGAAGGGAGTTTCTCGGATTGAATAGATTTCAAGGGTTCAGGAGTTGAAGCAATATACTGCCAAATCCTCTCAGCGGTAGCATTTCCTACTCCGGAAAGAAGTTTAAGAATTCTTTTCCAAGAAAGCTCATCCACCGGATTAAGTGAAATCTTCAAGTAGCTTATTACATCCTTGATATGGGCTCGCTCAAAGAACCTTAAGCCCGAGCGGACCACATAGGGAATTCCTTGTCTGGTAAGCTCCATCTGAAGTTCCAGGGAGTGATAGTGGGAACGATACAGTACAGCTATTTCATTCAAAGAATAATCTTTATCTCCGAGTTCCAATATTCGCTGGGCCACAAACTCAGCCTGTTGGGAAGCATCCTTAAGAGGAACAACCATGGGCAAAGACCCGGCTTTTCTTACCGGATGCAGAGTCTTGGGAAATTGCCTTTTGTTGTGGGAGATGACATTGTTGGTTAGATGGAGAATCTCCGGACTGCTTCGATAGTTTGTCTCTAACTTGTAGATTTTAACATTGGAGTATCTTTTTGGAAAATCAATAATATTTGCGAAATTTGCCCCCCGGAAGGAATAAATACTCTGTGAGTCGTCCCCCACTACCATAAGGTTTCGATAACGGGAAGCCATAATATCAACGAGATCTGCCTGAATTTTGTTAGTATCCTGGTATTCATCTACCAGAATGTGACGGAAATGGTAGCAGTAGGAATCCTTAACCTCGGGGTGCTTATCCAGGAGGGTTTTCCAGTTGCAAAGTAAATCGTCGTAATCCATGAGGTTAAGTTTTCTTTTACGGCTCCCGTACCGTTTGACCACCTTCTCAATGGTGGGAACAAGAGAAACAAAGAAGGGATATTTTTCCTCTACTATATCATGTATGCCTCTTTGGGTGTTCAGAGAAAGACTGAGAATATCCGAAAGAATGGCTCCCTTGGGAAATCTTTTTTCCCGAGTGTCAATTTTCAAGTCGGTAAGACACACATCCAGAAGATCTTTAGAATCCTCCCGGTCTATGATGATGTAATCATTCCCATATCCCAAAAGATGAGCATGACGCCTCAGCAGGAGATTTCCAATATGGTGAAAAGTCCCTCCCCATAATCTTTTCACCTGGCCCCCTACCAGAATCTCCACTCGATGGAGCATTTCCCTGGCTGCCTTGTTGGTAAAGGTAACCAGGAGAATTCGCTCAGGAGGAACCCCTGATTCAATAAGCCAGGTCACTCTATAGGTTATAGTGCGAGTTTTACCACTCCCTGCCCCGGCAATAACCAGGATAGGTCCACTTTCAGCCGTCACTGCCTCTAGCTGTTGGGGATTAAGCTGAGAAGCATAGTCCACTTTAAGTTCTTTCAATGAGGATGGACTCTTTAGGACATATTTTCTGGTTTTTTTCAACGTGCCGGTTCCTTAGTTTGGCTTTGCAGGGTTCTCTGATACAATTAAACTAGCAGCCACTTCTGTCATAATCAGTGTGGACGTTAGCATTCTTAACTTACTACCTCTTCTCCGTCAGCTCTTTCTGAATAGTCTCCCAAAAACACTTCCGAGGACATATTCTATTATTTCTTGCCAGAAAAATCAAATCGAAGGAGATACTCAAAATGCATATCACTAAGCCATAAATTAGGTTTGACAAAGAACAGGATTCGAATAAACTAAAACTTGAGGTTCCTTTGGAATAGCTATGGCCAAGACAAGAATAATGGAGTCTATATAACCGACCGGCTATACCGAGGAGGAATTCGCTTCCAAGAATAAAGGCACCTTTGTTGGTGATAAAGCGAAGATAAAAAGAATAGAGATAAGATGGGTACAACGAAGGTACGGAAACGGGAAAACTTGTGATATGAAGCAAGGAGAAAAAGGAAATGGATAGGGAGATATCCCGAGCATTTCTGATGATACCGGAGATTCGAGAATTCCTTTCCCAGAACAACAGGGAGGCGGTAAGAGGAATTTTTTACGAATATGAGCCAGTGGAAGTGGCTGAGATCCTGATAGAGTTTAATCTCAAGGAAAGAGTGCTGCTTTTCTCCTTGTGGAACATAGATTTTGCAGCAGATGTCTTTGAAAAAATGGAAAAGGATGATCAGATTGTTTTGATGGGGGCAATTGACGAAGCTCGCAAAGGCAAAATCCTTAATGAGCTAGCTCCTGATGAACGGGTGGATTTCTTTGAAGAACTTCCGGAGAAGATGGTTAACCGATTCCTCTCCATCATGGAGAGGGAGGAGGCTCGGGACGCCAGGGAACTGATGACCTATGATGCCAGCACTGCCGGCGGGAGAATGACCACCGAATTCGCCCGTCTTAAGGAGGATATGACTGTTCAGCAAGCCCTGGAGGAGCTGAGAAAAACGGCAAAAGAGCTGGAGATGATCTATTACATTTATATAGAAAGTAGATATAATCACCTGGTGGGAATTATCTCTTTGAAAGAACTTATTATGGCTGAGCCAACCACCAAGCTAAGTGAGATTATGCACACCAAGCTCGTTACCATTCCCATAGATATGGATCAGGAGCACATGGCGGCAGAGATAGCCAAGTACGACTTTCTTGCCCTGCCAGTAGTAGATAATCAGGGAAGAATGAAAGGTATTATTACGGTGGATGACGTTATTGATGTCATTGAAGAAGAGGATACGGAGGATATGTACAAATTTGGAGCGGCGGGAGAGCACGTAGAGGATTATATGTCTATGAGGCCCACCCTGGTAGCCAGGAACCGGATGACCTGGCTTTCAATTTTGGTAGTAACCAGTTTTCTCTCCGGATTAATCATGCAGAAGTTCTCCTTTGCCCTGGAAAGTATGATAGCTCTGTCTTTTTTTATTCCCCTGATTATGGGCTCCGGGGGTAATGCCGGAACTCAGGCAGCTATGGTGTCGGTGAGAGGATTGGCCACGGGGGAAATAAAAATGGGAGATATATGGAAGGTGGTGAGAAAGGAATTTCTCATCGGGGCTATGCTGGGAGTAGGTTTAGGTATGCTCGCTCTGATAAGGGCACTTATCTTCCAGAAAAGCTCACTTCTTGGAACCACGGTGGCTTTCAGTATGATTATTACCGTTACAGCAGCTACCTGCCTGGGGGCTATTCTGCCTCTCATATGCAAACGTCTGGGGATTGATCCTGCCGTCGTCTCTGGTCCTCTAATTACCACCATCCTTGATATCGCTTCTCTACTCATATACTTCAGAATAGCTATCTTCCTTCTGGGACTTTCCTGATTCTACCTCTCCCCCCTAAATATTTCTTGTAAAACTTTTCCTTTCCAATTCTAGAAAGCTTTTTCCCAGAAATCTTTTTGAACAAACAGGGGCGGAGTTGGTTTACATTTTCTCTGGTACAGATATTCCCAATAAATTGAGGACATCTCGAAGGGCAACTTGGACAGCTTTAACCAGGAGCAGGCGAGCCAGAGAAAGATCCTTATCCTGTCCAATGACCTGGTGAAGGGTATAGAATTGGTGGAAAATGGTAGCCATACTCTGGAGCCAAGTGGTAAGCCGATGGGGCTCCAGGCTTTCCCCCACCTCCTTAACCATATCGGGCAGAAGACAAAGTTCTCTCATCAACTTTTTTTCCTCGGGTGCCACCAGAAGATCCAGTTTTACCCTGGAAAGAGGGGGAATCTTTATTCCCTTATCCTTGGCTTTGTCCAGTATACTGGAGATACGAGCATGAGCATATTGAATATAAAAAACAGGGTTTTCTGGGGTTTGTTTTTTGGCCAGTTCCAAATCAAAATCAAGGTGGGAGCCGTAGGTGCGGGAGAGAAAGAAAAACCGACTGGCGTCTTTTCCTACCTCATCCAGAACCTGGGACAGTGGAACAAATTCTCCCTGGCGAGTAGAAATAGAGATCCTCTTCTTACCCCTTTTCAGGGTAACCAGTTGATAGATGATGACCCGGAGAAAATCTCTGGGATATCCTAAGGCCTGAATAGCTGCCTTCAAACGGGGAATATAACCAATATGATCGGCTCCCCAGATATCAATGACCCAATTCAGACCTCGCTGAAATTTGTCTTGATGATAGGCAATATCGCCGGCAAAGTAGGTATATTCACCACTTTTGCGTCTTAAGACCCTATCCTCTTCATTATCAAAGAACTCCGAGGTTTTAAACCAGAGAGCTCCCTCTTTTTGGTAGACAAAGCCCTTATCTTTAAGATTAGAAATAACTTCAGAAATATGGTTATCCTTATGAAAGCCGGACTCGGTTACCCAACTGTCGTATTTTACTCCGAAGCGGGTTAGATCTTCTTTTATCTTATCCAGGATTTTTCTTATGGTAAAATCAGCCAGAAGCTTCAGGGTTTTTTGGGAAGACTTGCAGGAGGCAGGAAGTTTATCTCTTAGCCCATCTTTTGCTTCTTTGGCTATCTGAATTATATAGTCTCCCTTATAGCCATCTTCCGGGAAAGATACTTTTCTTCCCTCCAGTTCCTCAAGACGAGCCCAGACAGAGCGGGAGAGTCTTTCAATTTGTCCTCCCACATCATTAACATAATACTCTTTCTGGACCTGGTAGCCGGATTTAGAGAGAATATTCGCCAGACTATCCCCTACCGCAGCAGCTCTTCCGTGGCCTACATGAAGGGGACCGGTAGGATTGGCGGAAACAAATTCTACCTGTACCCTCCTGCCTTCTCCATATGAAAAACGGGTAAAGCCTTCTTTTTGGGTAAGAATCTTCTCAAGGGTTTGGTGAAGGTAGCTGGGAGAGATAAAGAGGTTAATGAACCCGGGAGGAGCGAATTCTACCCGGGAAAGAAAATCCTCCTTTTGCAAAGAAGCAATCAAAATCTGGGCTATTTCAGAGGTGGGAAGATCCCACTTCTCGGAAAGAAGAAAGGGAAGATTGGTGGAAAGATCCCCCCACTCTTCCCTTTTGGGTTGACTGATAAATACAGGAGGAAGATCTTCCCAAGAGATCCGTCCTGAATCTTTGACCTCCTGAAGCGTTTTTTTCAGGTTATTTTCTATGAGTAGTTTAACAGAATTATTCATATGGCGATATAAGCTTATCCTATGAGAACAGGAACTATTTTTGAGTAGATACCCACACGGTCATTTCCCATATTCCATGGCGCACACGAAGCCTCACGATGTCTCCTGGCTTTACTTTTTTCATGGCTTCCTCAAATTCCCTTAGACTGTTGACCTTCACTTCACCGACTGGTTCTGTCACAATTGCTTTTATCACATCGCCAACGTTAATTCCTGCTTGAGCAGCGGGACTCCCTGAATCCACTCCTGTAACCACCACTCCCTTCTCTCCTTCTTTGAGATCATATTCTTTCTCCAGTTCAGGATTAATAGAGTGAACCTGAATTCCAAGAAGCCTCTCGCTTAATCCACCTTCGGTTATCTGGACTATCTCTTCTTGCTCCTGACCGGTGGGAAAAGTAATATTCATTTCCTTACCCTTCCTTACCAGAGTCAAGGTAATCTCCTCGCCTATCTCTGTCTTGAGGATCTCTTCTCTTAAATCTAAGCCTGAGTCAACTGGCTTACCATTTACCTTCTGTATAACGTCTCCTGCCTGAATGCTAGCCTTATCCGCAGGACTTCCCTTTATCACATCCGCCACCAGGACGCCTTTCTTTACCCCAAATTCTTCCTCGAGCTTTGGAGTGAGCTCCTGCATGAAAATACCAATCCAGGGACGTCTGATCTCGCCATACTGAACTAAACTATCCAGGAGCCTTTTGGCATTATCTATGGGAATAGCAAAACCGATACCAATGGACCCACCCGAAGTGCTCAAAATAGCGGTGTTCATTCCCACAATTTCCCCATAGATATTAATTAGAGGTCCGCCACTATTACCCGGGTTGATGGAGGCATCGGTCTGAAGGAGACCGGTGTAGGTTGTCACTCTCTCTCTTCTTCCTCCCGCCTGGATGTTCCTGTTCGTACCGCTAATAATCCCCGTAGTAACAGTAGGTTCATATTCTTTCTTCAATTGAGAAAGGGTGGCTCCGAAGGGATAGCCTAAGGCGATGACAAACTCCCCCACCTTAAGACCCTCGGAATGCCCAAAGGTTACTGCTGGCAAATCTTCATCTTCAACCTTAAGGACAGCGATGTCTGATTTCTCATCCGCGTCCAGAAGCTCTGCTTTCAGACTCCGGTGATCGGGTAAAATTACCCAGAGATTATCTTTGTCTAACTGCTGAATAACGTGTGTATTGGTAAGGATATAACCATCCTTATTGATAATCATCCCCGAACCTACAGTCTGTCTTTCCCTTTGTTCCCTTTGGGGGAATTGTTCGAAAAATCGCCTGAAGAAATCTTCAAAATCTTCAAAAGAGTCCCCAAATAACTGACTCCTCTGGCCAGATACGGGGTACTCCACCCGAATTATACCACTGATACCCACTACCGCGGGAGTCACCCTCTCTACTGCGGCGATAATTTTCCCTTGAAGACTCTCAGGATCAATGGGATGGGATTCCACACTTTCCTCATAGATAGGCCCTTCCAGTCCCTTCACCTCAGAAAAAGAGGGATACTCCAGGAGAAGCCCTGTAGCTAGAGCAGCTGAAAGAGCCACCGCTACAGCCAGAACAAGGTACTTTTTTCTGGATTTGATCAGATGTCTCAAACTAGTAAGTTCCAAAAACATAAAAACCTCCTTCACACTCGGAATTTTTGTAGAAATCGCTTTATTTCTGGCATCGGGGACAAAAGTAAGTTCCCCTTCCCCCCACTTCCATCCTTTCTATAACTTGCCTGCAGCGAAGGCAATTCGAACCTGCCCGCCTATAGACTCTGAGGCGGGGCTCATAATTTCCCTCTATTCCATCCAGATCAACATAGGTATTAACTGATGAACCGCGGTGTAAAATAGCTTCCTTAAGAACATTTAAAAGGTTATGATAGAGCTTTTCTATTTCCTGGTCAAGCAAAAGCGAAGGGCTGCGGGTAGGGTGAATGCCGGAAAGGAAAAGAGCTTCCTGGGCATAGATATTACCTACTCCGGCAATGAAGGTTTGATCCATTAAAAGACTTTTAATTTTACCCTTTTTGCCCTTTAAGAGCTGCTTGAACTTCTCCAGAGTAAAGCTCCTCCCCAGGGGCTCTGGACCCATATTAGCCAGAGCAGGCACTACTTCTTCAAACTTTTCATCGGGAACGAACCACAAACCGCCAAAACCACGGACATCAGTGAAGCTGAGCTGAGCATTATTCTCCAGGAGAAAAACCACTCGGCTGTAGCCGATTTCCTCTCTAGTCTTAGAATAAATTAGCCTTCCCGTCATCCCAAGATGAAGGACCAGACTCTCCCCTGAATCTAGCCCCAGAATGAGGTATTTCCCCCTGCGATGCATCTGGCAAAGCACTTTTCCTTGCATCTTCTGAACAAATTCTGAAGAAGGGGGAGTCTTCACCGACCTCTCATTCCTTATGATTACTCTCTTTATCTTTTCCCCCCTGACTTTTTGCTCCAGACCCCTCCTGATGGTCTCTACCTCGGGCAGCTCAGGCATTTCCTCCCACCTTTTCCCTCATCTTCAATCATTGAGACTCCAATGCTCGAGGAACTCCTTTCAAAATTACTCACCCATATTATATTAAATAGAAAAAAGGGCAACTATCGTCTTCTCAGAACTGATCTTACTTTACGGATTCGGCTATTTTGCGAAGTTCCTCCTTTGATACATCACTCATCAGAACAAAGGTCATCCCGCTCTTGTTCCAGACAAGGGTCTTCTCATCCTCTCCCGCTCTAATCTTACCCTCTAAACTTCCAAACATCAGCCTCTGGAAGTTTCTCATTATAATATTGGCTCTGGGTCTTTGGAAGAAACAAATCACCCCCAGGCCATCGGTATAGGTCAGTTTTGTCGCTATTCCTTCCTCCACCAGACTGGCTCCCTGAAGGATATAACCAGGGGGTAAATATTCAGGTACCTTCAGGCGGAATTTTACAATTCTGCCAATCTCCTGGAGGGTGTAAAAAAGAGGAACTGCGGGAGCTCTTTCTTCTCCCAATATTCGTCGAGCGCTTTGGTAGGCACTTTCTCCAAGGAGCTCTTTTCTCAAATTAAAGGGAACGAAGGAAGAGGAAGCGATCATCTTCCCTTCAGTGTTGTATCTCTCCTTTCTCAGGGGAAGGTAGGTACTTTTATCTACCCAGATATTGAGCCGAGGATTACCAGGATACCTGGGGATAAAGAAAATAACGTAGGATGGCCTGCCCAGAATAAACTCATCCGGCTGCCGGGAGATTGTATAGTTGGTAAGTAGTAGCTCAAGGTTTTCCCGACGCCGCTGTTGCATGAGACTGGAATTTAAAGAAGGATAAATTCTCAGTTTCTTGTTGTGGGGCATGTAATCCTTGCACGAGGTACCATCATCCAGGATCATTCTTCCCTTGATCTTAGAAGGAGATAAGTACAGAAGGTAACTAAAATCTGGTCCCAGGCGGATAAAACGAGCGGTAAGGGTATAGTCCTTCTGATGGGTGTGGAACTCGGTCTTTTTGATACCCTCAAGATCAAGTTCAAATTGGGCCTCCAGGGAGCGACTGAGGATCTCCTGGGGCTCAATGCCCCATGTTGCAGAAACGAGCCCCAGTATGGAGAAGGCGAAAACAAAGAGTTTGAAAAGGATAATTTGGTAAAACTTGAAGTCCATGAGAAATCTCCTTTTTCCCTATTCACTCTCAGCCGAGATAGGGAGAATCAGCTCATCGGTCAAGGAAATCATCTGTCTGGATCGGAAGTATTCTTCTTCGAAGATTCTCAGAGTTATTTGGGGAACTGAGAGAGATCGCCAAATATAAAATGAAGATCCACACACAGCTAAAAGAACAGCTACAGCAATGGACATTTTTCTTAATCGGGGAACAGGAAATACTAGGGGCAGCCATCTTACCCGGAAAAGTCCCTCGCGGGCAGTCTTTTCCTTCTGCTGGGAAAGACGGTGGCAAAAACGCACATAGAATACAGGTTCAGGCTTCTCTACGGGTATGTTCTGAGCCAGAGTGTGAATTTTCTCTAGCTGCCAAAGAATATGTGCACAGGAAGAACAACCCTTGAGATGTCTTTCCAGCTCTAATTTCTCTTTGACAGCAAGAGAGCGGTCCAGATAAGGAGAAAGCTTTTTCCTTGCTCTCCTGCACTTCATTCTTTCCTCCTCATAATCTCTATCGGTCTTCTCTCAGGTATACCTCAAGCTTCTGGCGAAGAGTCTCTCTTGCCCGGCAAAGTCTTGACTTTACCGTTCCTTCAGAACATCGGAGGGTTTTTCCCAGTTCCTTATAGGATAAATCTTCAAATTCCCTTAAGATAAAGGTCATCTTTAGAACCTCAGGGAGTGAATCAATAGCAGAATTAATTTTTCTAGCCAGCTCTTCTTTCTCCAGAATCTTCTGGGGAGAGAAAGATTCATCTTCCAATTCCCAGGTCCCGGGATTACTTCCCACATTGGCTACCTGGTGAGAAAGACTAACTACTTTCGATTCCTCTTTTTTCTTTCTTTGAGCACTGAAACAAACATTGATAGTGAGGCGATAAAGCCAGGTGGAAAAACGGCATTTTTTCTTAAAGCCATCCAGAAAACGGTACATGCGGAGAAATATTTCCTGAGAAAGATCCTCTGCTAGGCTTCTATCCTTTATGGTTCTGTAAATTATGTTGAAGACACGGGGGGAATGCCTTTCTACCAAAATGCGAAAACTGTCCTCATCCCCAGATCTGAACCTGTCCACCAGCTCTTCATCGGAAAGTTTCACCACCTGCCCTTCCCCCCTAGCAGCTCTGTTTATATGATGCTGAGTTCCGGCACCTAGCTATCCCCATTATAGCATTTATTCAAGAAGGGAAAAGGCACAATTTTCTCCTCAGTACCACCAATATCCATGGAAAGAAGGGATATGAAGTTTCTCCTTGAGGTGGAGATAACTATCAATCATCTTTTTCTGAATTTCAACCCAGATAGAGGCCAACTCGTCTATCAAGATTAGGTTGACTACGCCTTTATTAATTAGACTGCGGAAAAATGAAAATGTTCCCTGGGAAAGAGAAGTTAGAGGTAGGCAAATCTATGGGGTGAGATTACTGGCCTCAGATGTTTTAGTGGGCAGCTCTCAAATAGCATCCCTTATTTTTATAGGAATGGTTAACCTGTCCCTTTTTGGTTATCCGGGGCATTATTTCTTCCTTCTCGAATATATCTATCTTCTTTGCAATCGTCGAGCAATCCAGGAACGCTTTAACTCAATGGCTCCCTCAGGACAGAATTCATGGCAGACAAAACACTGAATACATTCTTCATAGTTAATGAGAGGTAAAGGATCCAGCCTGATAGCTCCTACAGGGCACTTTTCCTCGCAAAGACCACATCGAGAACACCTGGATTGGTTGAGTTTGGGAAAAACTCTAAAAATATTTATCCCCAGAGGAGTAAGTAGCCGCCGCAGGAAACGAATAGCAGAGTTTCGGTAAAGAACAGGTTTTTTGAAATCTTTCTTTATGAGACCCTTTAGCTCCTCCCCTACTATTTTTACCTTTTCTAAGCCCTCGGGTCCTATTCCACGCTCTATGGCATCCACCGAGGTCAGGATCTCTTCAGGCCGGAAGCTAGTGAGCTGAGAGGCCACTACATCCAGGGATACGCAGTCAAAGGAGGCAAGAATAGCTCCTACATTAGTGGGATTTCCGGCAGAAGGACCTTCCCCTTCCATGACTACCACCGCATCCATAAGCGCCAGCTTTGGCCGGCAAACTGAATAGATGTCCACTACCGCTTCGGCAAACTCTTTCTCTTTACTCAGCCGATGAGCTCTAAAACGATCGCCCGAGGGTACACACCCAAAAAAGTTCTTCACTGCCCCGGTAAGGAAGGTAAGTTCATGGGTTTTGAGTTTGGGAAGAGAAACCACCACATCAGCTTCCAGAACAGGCTCAGCTAGGTTAATTTCAGTAAGCCTTTTCGCTCCGGGCACCTGAATTTTCCTGTATCCGTGATGGTTGAAGTTAACTATCTGGCCTCCTTCCTTTTCCACCACCTCCCGAATGCCACCCACATCAAAGGCATCTCCTAGCCGAAGATCTGATCCCATTCCTCCTGTGGAAGCGGCGTCTCCCACCCAGACGATAGCTCCCGATTCCTTGAGGAGCCTCACCATTGCTCTCACCAGTGAAGGATGGGTGATAATAGCCCTTTCAGGGGAGGAAGCAGAAAGGAGGTTTATTTTAAGAAGAACTCTGTTGGATGGCTTTATTAGCTTCTCTATCCCTCCGATGAGATGAATCGCTTTCTTTACAGAGTCATAAACCCTTTGAGGCTGATAATCGTTGCATCTTACCAGGGAGACAAGAGACATAACAGGCAACCTCAATAATGAACCTGGCGCACCTGACAGGACGTTGTTAGAACTTTTTTCGAGGAAGATATAGATATTCCAATCTACGAGATTACTGCATAGCAACGTGCTAGAGCACGCTAGCTCAGACCTCCGCACTTGTCAATCTAACAGGGGGGACTGCTAGGAATTCCAACGGTGGCACATCTACATGATTTGACAGAAGTTGCCAATGCCTAATCCTTTGGACAATTCTACAACATAGTCAGAGACTCGACCATTCCAGCTTCCCTGAACCATTCAATAGCATCTTCGATCGATTCCTTGATAGGACGTGAAGAGTAACCCAATTCCCGCCGAGCTTTCTCAGAGCTCACCAGAGAATTGCTGGCCAGTACGTCAATCGAGTAAGCAGTAAAAAGAGGCTTAGCCTTAGCTAGCCAATAGTAAGGGGAGGCAAGTACACCTACAGCCCGGGCTAATCGGCGAGGCAGCTTCAAAGAGGGTGCCTTCACTCCGGTTATCTCTTCAAGGGTTGAGAGCAGCTCTGCTACGGTGATTCTCTCACCCGACAGAATATATGTCTGTCCAGATTCTCCTTTCTGGCCAGCAAGAATATGGCCCTTTACCACGTCCCGAACGTCAACAAAATCATAAGAGCCAGCTACGTAGGCCTTGAGTTTTCTTTTAAGAAAATCCGTAATGAGCTGACCCATTTCAGATACTCTGTAATCATAGGGACCTGTCACCCCCGTTGGGCAGACTATTACTGCATTAAGTCCTCTTCCTATCCCTTTGAGTACCTCCCTGGCAGCCAGAGCTTTAGATCTTCCATAATCTCCTATTGTCCTATC
>SDBU01004634.1_pt1 | contig 16808 bp, 27 predicted proteins | sample 2277071 | NCBI WGS metagenome assembly SDBU01 (sample SAMN10397929, study PRJNA504765) | marine sediment metagenome | isolation source: marine sediment core GS08_GC12, 126 cmbsf | place: Arctic Ocean: Gakkel Ridge, Loki's castle | collected 2008 | reverse complement strand
AATCAGGTGATACATTTTTAGTCTTAGAGGCAGGAGTAGGGTTACGAGAAGCGAATTATGATGATTTACCTGGTGCCCCAACGGCCTGGGACGATATAGCCGACCCTGACGCCGCAGCGACAATTGACTTCGTTACTTATACCCAGACTATTGATATTGGGGTTACTGACACGGGAGGCCCGAAAAGCGGATTGATTCTCGATGTTACCGGTCTTGGCGCGGGAGTGACCGATGTTATAGTCCTTGAGATAACCACTGCGGCCGATGATGATGCGGACTTCATTCCTATCGCAATTTACGATGATTCTGGTGTTGCCAATGATTTACTTTTCAAGATAGACTTTGACGGTGAAATAAGTACAGCGGATGGGCTTGTTTTCCTCGATAACTCTGCCCGTATATCAGCGGCGTTAGGAACCAATCATATACGTTTCTTTGAAAATAGCGATTTATTTGTGATGAATTTTGGTGGTACTGATATAGATTTAATATGGAACGATGGTGCATTAAATCTTCGCAATGATGAAGACGGCATTGATGCTATAGTAGAGATAGAGGGTAAAGATGGTGGAGAGAAAGGCATCCTGCGAGTAATGTCTGACGGAGACGATAAGTATATCGAACTTTACCACGATGATACTGATGCTCGTATAGTTAGTAGCAGCGGTTCTATAAATCTCAGCTCCCAAACTCTGACGATGCCCAAAAGAACATCAAACGACGACAGATTTTATAACTTCACTATTTGGAATCCAAGTTCGATTCAATCAGACGACACTCAACTCTGCATCGACCCCAACCTACCGGTGGCCATAACTATCACAGAAGTAACGGTTACTTGCGATGCCGACCCGACTACGGAGCTTGACTGGAATTTGAAATGGGCGGACGCTTTTATTGGACTGGCCAACGCCGCCCTTATCGTTGCGATTGATACGACAGCAGGAGTGGCTGATGTAGATTCTGGATTTACCGATGCTACGGTGGCGGCGGGCAAATGTATTTATATTGAATTTGATGCCGCACCAGATTCGGCAACAACACAAGTAAGTGTAAAAATTCGTTGGGATTACGATTGAGGAATGTCATGCAGATATTGACTAAATGTTATTGGTGGCTAATCAAATATTTTATATATTCGATTTCTGCCGCTAATTCTTTGTCTCCGAATCCTTCTTTTCTCATAATGAGGCTAAATATAGCGGCTCGCCTTATTCCTAATTCCATATCTATCACAGGTGGTTCGCTGGAAACTGGTTCAGTTATATCGGCGTGGCAACTGCACAAGAGAATAACAGCAAGAGTAATTATCAACCTTTTCATATTGTCCAGTATAACACATATGTGAACTAAATGGAAATAAAATTATTTAATGATGACATTGAGACTTTAAGGCCAATCGCAGAGTCTTGGCGGAAATATGCCGAAACTAACGAATTTGGCATTACCGTCAATGTTGATAAGCATTTGATTGAACTTGTCAATATGGCTTCTGGGCCGGATTCAGACCTGATTGTTCTCTATGATGGCGAAATTCCGGTCGGGTATTTAGGTCTGCAATATTTCGATAGTCCGCTGGGTAATCAGAAGATAGCAAATGAGCATTATTTCTTTGTCATACCAGAGAAGCGGGGATTGTCCAGTATGCGACTTATCAAAAGCGCAAAGTTCTTAGCTAAACATAAGGGCTGTAGCCACATCATTTTCAATGCCAGTAATCTGGCTTCTGATTTACACAAAAAAGTTTGCCGTGTCTATGAAAAGATGGGAATGAAACTTTTTGAAACGAGTTATATAAGTGAGGTTGAATAATGGGTTGTTTTAGTGGTAATATTAAAGGCCAGAGTGTTCAACAGATAGAAAAATTAACGCCGGAACAACAACGGTTAATAGCATTGCTGTCCCAAAAGGCTGGCCCTGCAATTCAGGGGGTTACAGGAGCTACTATCCCCGGTATGGAGTTTGCGCCTGGCGGGCCTGCACCGTTACAACAGCAGGCTTTCGAGCAGATGGGCAGATTGCCCGGCCAGATGGATTTTGACCCTTCGCAGATAACAGGGGCAATGGCGCCTGTTGGCGAGTTTGCCCGTCAGGGCTTTCAGCAGGAGACTATACCTGCGATAATGTCCGCTCTTGGTGCTGGGGGTGGCGCTCGTAGTAGTGGCGCTGCTGGAATACTTGGTCGAGAGGGTAGAAATCTGGAATTGGGACTGGCTGCACAGTTTGCGCCTATGCAATATCAGGGCTTACAGGAAAGTCTTGGCCGACAAATGCAAATACCGGGCATGACAGCCCAAATGGGTGGACTACAGCGTGGTATAGGAGAGGAGCAGAGACAATTTGGGCTTAGCAGATTTATGGCAGGCGCACCGGAGGCCGACCCACGATTAGGATTTATAGGCCCGGCGTTTACGTCTGCCTACGATACTGCCGTACAACAGGGATTTATGTCGCCCGGACTTGGTACGCAGTTGCTTGGCGCAGGGGGACAAATAGGTATGGGTATGGCTATGGCTTCTGATGAACGTCTCAAAGAGAACATTGAGCATATCGACAATGCCCTTGAGAAAGTAGAACAACTTGACGGTAAAATCTACAAGTTCAAATTCAAAGAAAAAGAGCGAGACGCTGGCATTATTGCACAAGACCTTGAGAGGGTTTTGCCTGAAGCCATAATAGAAAAAGATGGTATCAAATATGTCAAGTACGAAGCTGTAATAGCATTGCTTGTGAATGCTGTCAATGAGTTAGCGAGAAAGGTAGGTTAGTAATGGCACAATTGAGAGGACTCGGTCAACCTTTTGGCAGTCCAGGTGGAATCATAAATATACCCGCTCCGTCAGGAAGTGCCTTGGCAGGTCAGATACAAATGCGGGCTATGGAGGGCTTGGGACGGGGCCTTGGTACTTATATGGGCCAGAGACGAGCTAATCAAGATAGACAGGAAAACCTTCGGCGCATACAAGCTATGGGGCCACAACAGGATATTTTCAATACTATGTACGGAGCAAGGGGTATGCAAGCTCCGCAGGCACAAGTACCACAGATGGTAGGCCCAGAGGGACAAAGGGCACAATTAGGAATGGAATTAGGGAGATTATATGGCGACCCTCTCGAAACAGAATATAAGCGAGAGCGGATAGAAGCTACAAAGGCTCTGACAAAGCAAAGAGAGGAAGCGACGAAGCAAGCATTGCCAGATAGAATGTTGCGGCAGGCCGATAGGTGGTTGAGAATTGTCGATGATGTTATGAGTGAATATTGGTACACACCTGAAGGCCCATATAAAGACAAGCTCCTTAGAGATGCTCAGTCTGCAAGAGAAAAGGCAGTTAAGTTAATAGAAAAATATGGCGCAACATCCGAAGCTGGCAAGGCATCTATACAACAACTTGAGAGTCTCGATGAAGAAATAAAAAAAGCAGGTGGCAAGGTAAAGCCAGTACAACCCACTCCAAAGGCAGTTGCGCCGCCGAACCGTCTTAGGGATATTATTAGTAAATATGGCAAGCCAAAAACTAAGAAGGGATTTGATTCAACGCTTTCTCATATTACCTCAGAGGAAGGAAAGGACATATACTTCGAGATGTACTGGAGGCCGGAGTTCGGAAGATGACAACAGCTACACAACCTACCAGACAGGAATATGAGAGTATAACTTTTCGTACTACACCGTCCCGCAAGGAATACGAAACAGCCTTAAAGTCGTCCCGTCAGGAATACGAAAAATCTACTGCACAATCAAAACAAAGACCACAAGAGAGGCCTGAGTTTATATCCGGCCCCTTTGATGTCTGGGCGGCACCGCCTGATTCCCAGATATGGAAAAGTCCTGGTGCTGATTTTGTGAGAGGATTCGGGGCTGGCTGGGTAAAGCAAACTCAAGTTCCTGCCTTAATGGGAAAAAAACTTCCACCACCGGCAACTATAGCTGAAAAGATAGGAGAAGGCGCTGGCCGGATGATGGAGGTCATTACAGAACTTATAGGATTAGGTGCAGCAATGAGAGGTGTGGGGTTACTCTCTAAAACTATACCGAAAGGTGCTTGGGCTGGAAGGGCATTGCAAACCGGAGGCTTATTCGCTACGCACCAAATTACCGAAGAGGCACGCAAGGCAACGGCAGAGGCTATTTATGATGAGGACTTTGGCTCAAGGGGTGGAATAGCGGTGTTGGAGAGCTTTGCTCTTGGCGCTGCACTTAGTCTGGTTGGCTCAGGCATAGGCAAGGTCTGGTCAAAGCTAAAGCCGGCAGAGCAGGCACAGGCTCTAAGGACTCTCGGTCTCAAAAAGGGAGCTTCTTTATATGAAATAAACAAGGCGTCTCGTAAGTATGCCTTAAAATTTCACCCTGATAAAGTTAAGGGAATGAGGATACAATTTGAAAAAGTCATCAAAGCAAGGAATGCGCTCCGCAGAGCTAAGGCGGGGGATGTTATTATTGCCAACGCCAAGCAGAATTTCAAAAAACAGCTTATGGCAAAGGTTGGTATTACAGAGGATGTGGCTGATATTGCCATTCAGAGGCTTGACGCAGGCGAATCCGTTACGAAAGTTGACCAAATGCTGTCTCAAGCCAAGTTTGGCATTAAGCCCCTTGTAACAGCCCCCACAATACCCGAATTAGCCCCTACGAAGCCCGTGGCGCCAATAACTAAGCCAGAAGCGGTAAGAGTAGGCGAAGATGTTGCAACAAGTATGATAGGAGCGAAAGGACGTTCTGGTGAAGGTTTTCGTTTGAAAGATGTTAGAGAGGGACGAGGAAGAGATATAACAATTGTTGCTGTTCGTAAAGGCGAACCAACCAGAGGGGGGAGCGAAACAGTTCAAGTAGAATGGAGCGATGGTCATAAAGAGGGATTTAATGCAGGCAGACAAAGTGATGGCAGTTTTTTACCTGTTGATGAAGCAATACAAGGTAGGTCTGCGGCAATTAAATTACTAAAAGAACAGAAGCCCGCGGCGCTAATAACCAAGCCAAAAGGGATAGTTACAGCAAAATATGACAAAGCATCTATACAAAGTGCTACCGAAGCTGTTAAGCGTACAAATCCAAACGAGGATAGATATATTTACGCAACTGCCGAAGGATTTATAATAGATAAGAATCCGCCTCTCGACAAAAATCAATCATATCGTGTCGTCCATCCGGATTATTCTTATGAGGATGTTCAACCATTCGCAGAGGGCGAAGAAGCAAGGATAGCAAGCCGTCGCAAAGTATTACAAGAAAGAGTAAAGCGTGGCGAACCCACACCAGAACCATTGCTACGAGAGTTCAAAGACGAGAAGTGGGCACAAGAAGCCTTAGCCAAGCCAGAGGGGAAGGTATTGACAGTCGTACCCAAAGATAAAATTGAGTATGTTTATGGGGACGTTATAGACTCTACTAAAACTGAAAAGAATTTACCATCAGTACCAGAAGGGCATATTCGTTTATACAGAGGACAGCATCCAACAGAGCAAAAAGATTTGTTTCATCCTAAACGTGGTGTACTTACAGATAAGGAAATTAAAGAACTTGGTTTATCACAAGGCAAGGGTGGTTGGTTTACTCCGTGGCTTAATTATGCTCTTAAATATGCCGAGGCTCAGGGTGAGGGTGGTGAAATAGCATATATAGATATGCCAATAGAAGAAGCCAACAAATATAGGCGAGAAGAAGCCCCTTCTGGTTTGGCTGAAAAAGGTGAAGCTATGGAATACTTTATTCCAGAGTTACGAACTCCCACAGTCAAGCCAGAGGCGGCAGGAGTAGTAGCAGAAATAGAGAAAACCTTAAAACCTATGCCTCGCATAAATAAGTTTTTGCCTAAAGACGACCGAAAAATAATAACAAAAGAAGGTGATTATACAAATGGTCGATGGTTAATAAAAAAAGAATTTGTTCCTGCGCGACTTAAAGAAAAAATAGATGCAGATACCGATGAAAAAATAAAGCCTCCCTCGAAAGATATTTATCCTGAAGACCCAGGCAGTTTATCTCAAGGGATAGTAGGAGTTAGTAAACCAGATGCTTTTGTTCCAATTTATGTTTTACGCAATACTAAAGGGGTAGAATTTGGAATAAACAAGTATTATTATGATTACTTAAATAAATATATATCTGATTTTGGATTAAGATTTTTTGCGCCAGATAGACCTGCAACTATTTATTCAGGAAAAAAGGTTGCGGGTATTATTATGCCTGTAAATTTGGGGACGAAAAAGGATTATATTTATTTAGCTAAGACAGTCGAAGCCCAGCCCCCTACCGAAGCCAAGGCAGAGGTAGGGAAAGTAGTAAGGCCGAAGGGCAAGCCCGGCTTTGTTGATGTTAGACCGCTCCTAAAAGTACATAAGACCTTTATGAATATAGTTGAGCCGAGCAAGGTGGTGGAAATAAAGTTAGGTAAAGAGCCTTATGCTGCTGTTATAAAAGGAATCCACCAGACGGACGTAGGCCGTATCGAGTTTAACGAAGCTCAGATAGAAGGGCAAGACAAATCACTGTCCCAATTAAGTCAGTGGTTCAGTAAATTCACAGACAAAGACTTGAAGAACTTTATGGCAAGTCGGGGCGAACCAACTACTGAAAGCGCAAGGACAATCCAAGAAGAAGCAAGAGGTAAATTGCCCAAAGAACTGAGGCGTAGTGATTTATTTAGTGCTGTCCAAAGAATAGCAGACCAAAACTATAAGTATCTTCAAAGCGTAGTCGGCGATGACATTAACAGAGTCGAGGATTATTTTTACGGAATTTATAAGAACCCCAAAAAGGTTGATAAGTTTCTTGATTACTGGCGTACCACAAAGAGATTTACCAAAGAAAAGAAACTGCCTACCGTAGCGGACGCTCTTGATTACGGCTTAGAGCTTAGGAACTATAATCCCATAGAGAACCTCAAGGCTGAGTACATAGCAATATCACACCTTGAGGGTATGAACTGGATGAGAGATGAGCTTTTGAGGACGGGTAAGGGCAAATTCATAGACAGTGTTGAAGATGCACCTTTGGAATGGGACAAAGTGCAAGACCCCGTATTCAGAGAGCTAAGACTCCAACCCGACCTTGCCAAATTGATAAACAATCTGATAGCCACTAACAAAATTACTCGGATACCGATTGCGAATACACTAAGAGAGATAAACAATGTAGCGAGGACAATCAAATTTGTCGGTAGCGCATTTCACCTTTTGTCGGTAGCCAAGCAGTCCATAGCTGATAGTGGTTATCTGGGGTTTCTATATAAACCCACAGCGACAAGGGGGTTTACCGGAGGATTTAGAGCAAACGACCCGATATTCAGGACAACTGCATATAAGGATTACATTCGTCACGGCGGTGGCCATAGATATTCGGTGGAGTCTGAGGCAAGAAGAACATTCAATAGAGCGGTCAATGAGCTTAATCGGAATATGGGGATAGCCGTCAAGGTCGGGGCTTTACCCCTGAAGATACCAACAGGTTTTGTGAACTGGATGTTCCAGAGCTATATTCCGAAAGTCAAATACTCAAAATTTCTCGATGTTGTAGCTGAACAAGAGAAAAAACGTGGTCGAAAACTCACAAGTCCCGAAAAGATAGACATTATTAAAGAGCAGCAGAACTTTTATGGAATGATGAACGAGAGACTGTTTGGCAGGAGCGGAACGGTAACATCAGCCTTGAGATTCTACTTTATGTCGCCTGGCTATGCTGAAGGTAATTACCGAACAATGTTGAAAGCGGCTATGCAATGGGGAGGCAAGAGCGGAACTAAAGCTAACAGGTCGAGGTCGAACATTATCAATTCCTGGCTGATTACTGGAATGGCCGCAACTGTCGGGACTCTGGCTTTTACAGGAAAGCTCCCGAAGAAACCCGAAACCCTTGAAGACGCAAGGGATTTATTTAAGATAGATACCGGTAAGAAGGACGAAAAAGGTCGTCGAATAATGATAGACCTTATGACCTTTGATAGGGACTACTGGAACGTGGCTTTTAATCTATTGAGGTTGCGTCCTGACGTAGCTTTTGGCAAGTCCTGGAAGCGTATAGGCGGAATGAAATCGCCGACCGCAGAAATAATACTTGACCTCGTGCAGATGTCTATGGGCAAAGCAATATACGACTGGAAAGGTGATAGAGTTGTAGAAATAACCGACCCATTCTTACTGAAAGCAATGAAGCTGACTACTCACGAAATAGAGAAACTCGTACCTATTTCAGTAAGCGTATTTCAGCAGTCCAAAAAGAGAGACATTGACACTACGATAGCTGCGATTGAAACACTATTGGGATTTCGCCCGACCAAGACGGAAAAAGACCTCAGAGAGCAGAAAATAATTAGTAAGATGTATTCGCTCGCCGGACAGAGAGAGGAAATGTCTTATTATATCGGCCAGTCAACCGACCCGAAGAGAACTGTTGAAATATACAATAAGACTGTTAATGACATACTTAATAGTCCCTACGTTCCTAAACCAATGAAAGACGAATGGAGTCAGAAACTTCTTGTCGATTACGAAAGCGTAGTAACTTGGAAAAGGTTCCCAGCAGGGAAAATGACAGACGCAGAACTTAGTAGAGCCTACGATGCACATACTCTATCAGTACCATACAAGCGCAGGGGTGAGCCATTCAGGGCGATAGGAGAACCCAAGAAGGGTTCTGAGCGAAGAGTAGGAGAATTAAAAGCCGAAGCTAAGAAGCGTGGCATTGAGCTAAAACGAGGCCCAAGGAAGCCGCCAAGAAGATAAAGGAATAGATTGATATGGAAGAAGTATGCAAACAGCACAGTGGATTAGTACAGATGGTTAATGATACAAAAGACGACACAAATAAGCAATGGACTGAGATAAACCATATTAAAAACAGACCCCCAGTTTGGTGTACTGCTGTAATTGCACTACTTACTGGACTGTTAGGGTCAGTAATAACGTATGCTGCTTTTGCTGTAAGAGTAACACAAGTTGCGCAAGCAGCTATAAAGTAAAGGAGAAAAACAATGAATATTACAAAGTTAATGAAGGACTTGAAGAGTTGGAAAACTACCGTTCTCGGTATAATCAGTGGTCTTTTGGTTATATTGCCACAGATTCAAAACCTTTTGGACGGAGACCCGGAAACAGTATTTTCTGAAACTATATGTATGACAGGTCTCGCCTTGATGGGGCTTGGTATCACCGCAAAAGACGGCGATAAATCCAGTAAGGAATTAGGTTTAGATTAGGAGAAACAAAATGATTAAGAAAATTGTAATTGTGTTAGTATTGCTCTCGATAGTAGGTTGTGGCGAGGTACAGATGTCGCCCCGGATGCAGCAGATTACGAGAATGTCCGCAATCAATGTCGAGGCTATGAGCAAAGACTGCCAGGCTGGCAATGCCGAATCTTGCACGCAGGGACTTATAGAAGCCTCGAAAACATTAAATCTTATAGTTGAAGCTATGGAGTAAACTATGCCGATTATAGACGACCTTATCAAAAAAATACCAGAAGAATTTCAAGACCTTGCAAAAGCTCATCTTCCTATCCTTGCGAATATGGCAAAAGATGACATTGTGGCGTGGATAGATTTAATCCTGAACGGCTATTATGAGAAAGCCTACCGGATTACTAACGGTAGAATGTCACCGTCAGAAAGAATAGATGAGCAAAAACGTCTGAACGCTCTGTATGAAATCTACAACAAAGATATGATAGGCAAGAAGGATATGTTCGCTGATTTCATTCGGCAGATACTTCTTATCGCAGTCTCAATGTTGTGGAAGAAAATAGAATAGTTCATCCCTCCTCCTTCAAGAAGTCCAGTTGAGATTTTGCTCTTGGCTGGACTTTTTTTACAAATAAATGACGTAGCAAATGACCGATTAAACCTTTTAATACTAAGGCTTTACGTTATTTGTCCCCAAAAAATGTCATAGAAAATGATAGGGAATGAGAAAAACTTTCCAGAATTATCTGGACAAACTTGTCAAAATATGCGATAATATAATACAGAATTGAATAACTTTGTAAGGGAACCTGACAATGACGAAACCACCCAAACAATCAAATCACGGCAAAGTACCGTTGAGGGGCGTGTCTCACCTTTTGTCAGGTTCCCACGCCTCTTGGCGGCTTATTCCTTTAACACAAGGCAAATATGCTATTGTGGATGCTGAGGATTATCCTCAATTATCAAAATACAAATGGCAAGCACGTAAAAAGGGCAATACTTATTATGCGAGCAGAGGAGTATGGCAAGATGGAAGGTCAGTAGTAATATATATGCACCGCCAAATATTAGGAGCAAAAGAAGGCGAAGAGATTGACCACATAGACCACAATGGGCTTGATAATAGAGAGTGCAATATCAGAATATGTACTCGTTCACAGAATAATCAAAACCAACAACCGCAGAAAAGAAACAATACAAGTAGATACAAAGGAGTCCATTGGAACAAAAAAGATAGTAAATGGATTGCACAAATAAAGAAAGACGGAACAAAAATCCATTTGGGAAGTTTTGACAATGAAAATATTGCCGCAGAAATATATAACATTAAAGCAAAAGAAATATATGGCGAATTTGCACATCTTAATATTATTGATTGCACAGTCCAAGAGCAACCAGAAGCTAAATGTGTTAAATGCGGGAAGATATTCTATTGTGCGGACGACTACGACACTCTCGGCTCAGATAGTGGGGTATGTTGTCCTGTTTGTGGCGGAGAAGATTTTGAACCTGTTGAGCAGCCATCGGCAAGGGGAATGACTAAGAAATTCAATGAAAAAATAGAAGAACTCAAATCAATGTTTACGGTATCCCAAGCAATGGCGAGAAATAATTTTGATTCGGTTGGCCAGCCAATTGAGGGTAAAACAGACAACCCAGACCCACCCCCAAAGACTACTTATCCAGAGCAGCCACCGGCAAGTAATTTTACGAAGGGATTACGTCGGAACGTACAAGAATTTCCTGATTTTCCAAGACATTTACGAGATTTATTTGAAAGTGATATTCTTAGAGTCTGCGACCGCCTCGACGCCGAAACCCAGAGGGTAAATAAGGCAGAGCTATTAGCAGCATTTTATCTCGAAGGTCTTGAAAAATCAGCCGAAGAACTCACGCAACTTGCCATTAAGGTTGACAAGGCAGAGGCAGAGAATAAAAGCCTCAATAAAAGCCTTGATGTGGCAGCAGGATTTGACGATGACAGAGAAGAAAAGATTGAGCAGCTCGAAGCCAAGCTCAAAGACCTACTGGTAGCGTGTAAGCGATTGTTAGGCGCAATGTTCTGTGATGAATTAAATAATGGTCAAGTTTTTGATGATGACCTAAGAAAAGAGGTTAAAGAATACGCAAATAAAGCTATCGAAAAAGCAAATAACAAGGAGATTAGCGGGAAAAAATAGAGAGGAAATTATGAAAGAGCAGAAGCAAAAAAGTACATTAGTAGAGTTCAAGGAAGATTCAATACGGTTGAGAAATGAACTCGAAGTAGAAAAGGACGAGAGCAAGAAAGGGGTTTTGCGGCTCAAGCTCAACTCAGCGAAATTCTGGGAAAGGTTACTAGAAGGGATTATTTTTATATTGTTGGTCGCAATCCTTGCAGGTTGCCGCTCTACGATTCGTGGCACAGGCCAGGTCTTGCAGGGAATTGGTACAGGAACAGGAACGATAGTTACCGGCGTTGGTAATTATCTGGTTGAAGAAGGACAGGAGTAAGAAAATGAGTCATCACGCAGGACAAATGAGCAACGAAATGTCAAAAGCAGTAAAGGATTTTCAATTAGGCGCAACAGGTGAATTTCCCAGAGGCAAAATTGACCGACTTGATGAAGGACAAATCAAGTTTGCTATTGCCGCCGACCACAAGACTGACACTGTGGTAATCAATTTCGGCAAAAAGGTGATATGGTTGGGAATGACCGCAGACGAAGCCTTAGATGTGGCGCAATCTATCATAAAGAAAGCGTTGGAAATCAAGACAAAAGTAATTGAATGAGTATGAGTATGGGCGGTGGCGCAAGTTGGCAGGAAGCTATAAGACAGTAGCCACGGAGGGCAGTTGCCGCCCCTGAAAGGATGAATGTTATGGATGCAAAAGAAACTATAAAGTATTTGTACGAAAACGGGCATATTATGAGCCAAGAACACTATAAGGCTATTTATGACGAACTTACTGAGAATGAGAAACTAAAAACGACAATACATAACGCTCTCGTTTCTCTGGCAATTATAAATATGCCAGTTTTAGGCAATCCAGCAAATGTTGCAACCAATGACGACTTATTAAAGATTATGGCTGACTCTTTTCGAGAAGCCCTGAAAGGCAAGCAATGAGTCTTGAAAAAATAAAAGAAATAGCGGAGCAAATGCCCGAAAGTCCTGAAAAGCAATCGGCTTTGCAAGCATACTCTAATCTGAAAACGTTTGAAGTTATAGCGGATTCTTTTGAAAGTGTAGTAGAGAAGGCCGCCAAGAGATTGGCCCGCACTGGTAGTCATAAAGACCTTAGGCGATTAAATAAGGCAAAGGAGAACGCAAGATGATTAAATATAAACACAAAGACAGGTTCGGTATTACTACCATTGTTAAGGTAGAGGGCAGATTGTTCGTAACCAAAGACAAGGACGGCAAGGATGTTTTTGAGGGGGATAAAATTTATGTTTTCAATAATAAAGTATCTTGCACAGTTATTTGGTCAGCTACACATAGGGGATGGGCTGTGCAATTAAGCGAAAATCCAAAAGGTTTACCAATGTCATTTATTAGTTTTTATCCCAGAGACATTGAGCTTATTGAAAGTAAAGAAAATGAATAAACTAATGGGAATGGTAAGAGTTTTACTCGTAGGGCTTGGCTGTGTCGTTTTGGTCGCTATGTACTGTATAATCCAAACACAGAAGCAACAAGTAAAGATAATCCGAGTCCCCGACCCGAATTTTATCCCATCGGCCAGGCAAATCCAACAGCGACTTACAGACCTCGGCAAAGCCAGATATGACCCTGGCCCAATTGATGGGATACCTGGGCCTAAAATGATTAAGGGTTGGGACAACTATATCTGCGACCAGTTCGCCAAGAGAAGCATTGAAGGAGAATGAGCTATGAAGCCACCATTTAAATTGCCAGTAAAGAAAATAAGATTACGAAATATAGAAAATAGTTTATATCACATTGAGCAAATAGTTCCACCATATACTAAAGACCAAGCCGATTACATCGTCACCGCAATAAACAGCCACGAGGGATTAGTGGAATTGGCAGAAGATTTACGAAGTGGTTTGGAGTATCTACGGGACACAAAAACAGAACCATACGGCTTTGGAATTGATAGGCTTGAACAAAAATTGCAAGCCCTCGAAGTGGAGAAGCAATGAGCCAACGCACACAAGAAAACCTACGCAAAAGGGGCTATGCCCCAAGCGAGAACAGAGGCAATCTGCCTGTGATATGCCCTACGTATTGCGAGGATTGCGGCCGTGTATTCTTGGGCAAGACCTGCACTGATAAAGTTTGCCAGAAATGTGAGGATAAGAAATGAATACAATGGCTGACCAAATCAGCGAATTGTCTGAGGAAGAACAGGAACAATTTCACCGTTACGTTCAAAGAAGCCTAAAACGCCAACGGGCGAAAGTCCATAACCAAACAGAACGTGAACAAGACGAAATAGATAGGAGAAAACAATGCAACTTTCAGACGTATTAAAATTACAGGAAAAGACGTGGACTCAAAAGGGCAACGGAGTCAATGCGGTGATAAATACCGTCCATAAAGCCAATCAAGGGAACTACGGTTGGAAACAGCCCGTTAATATAACCGACTTGACTGGTGCTACAATGGATATAACCTTCGAGACGGAATATCCTGAATCCCTGTTAGGCCAGCAACATATCGGCAAACGTGCTATCTGGCGATTGAAGTGGTGGAAAGGTCGTGGCGGCCAGAATATATCGGGTTATCCCGAACAACAGCTTGACGAGGCCGGACAGTCTGAAAAATGGCAGTTACCGTCCGTGTTACAGACCTCTCAGAATACCCAACAAGCCCCTCCACAGGCCGCTCAGGCAACGAACGTCCCTCAACCCACCCCACAGGGCAAGAAAGAGCCTGATTGGGACGCAAAAGACCAGCGAATGGCCAATATGTGCGCCTTAAATAACGCTACGTCTTATTTGACGACCTGTGCTGAAGTATCAAGTAACATCGCAACATATCTTTCACAGGAGAAGATTAAAGATATTGCCGCTTCGCTTGCTGAATTTATTTACACTAACAAAACAAATCCGCAACCTATCCAGCCGGTAAAATGCGAACAATGCGGGGCGATAGATGTTGCTCAATGTAGTTGTGTACCTTTTTAGGTGAGAAAATGCCAATACCACGTTTCCATTGCAAGTTCGATAAAGACCATCTCGTATATGAGAGGCCGGACTTATTCTGCGCCTACATTCAGGGCTTAGCTGAAAAAGGCGACCTCGAATGTACCATCCAACCGTGGCGCAAGGAAAAGAGCTTACAACAATTACGTTACGTTCACGGTGTCGTGTTCGTTCTATGCTCTCAGGCTTCGGGCTATACCGTAAATGAGGTTAAGGGCTTGCTCAAAGGCGAGTTTCTAACTGAATATGTTAAGAGTAAAACTTCCGGTAAGGAAATACCGATTGTGAAAAGTCTGGCTGATTTGACAATGAAAGAAATGTCGGAATTTATCGAGCAAGTAATTATCTTGGCTGCCAAGCAATGGTCTTGTGTAATTCCGTCAGCCGACGAAGCGACTTATTGAAAGGGAAAGATTATGAAAAAGAATCTAAAGATTAGAGTAAGGGAACATTGTGCCGGGCATCTATGGGATTATTGGCTTTATGATGGCGGAAAACGGCTTCTGCAAAATTCTTGGAGCTGGTATGAACACAAAGGAAATGCTATCAACGGCGCCAAAGCAATGGCCAAGCGTATCGGTATAAAGTACGACCCAGAAATTATCAAACAGCACGGATGTTAAGCTCCTCCGGAACGTATTAGAGCAAGGCAGGGGCTGGATGGGACTGACCCATAGCTCCTGCCATTATTAGAAAGGTGTCAAATGCAAAATACAATCTTAATAAACTGCCGAAACTTTGCTTGCCTTAACAATAAGAGCGGCGGGTGTCTCTTAGCCAAAATCTCTTTACAGAGCGATGGCACGTCTCTTGTAAGCAAAGTTATATGTATCGAAGCTGAGAATAAACCAGATGATACTTTGATACCCTCGGCGGGCAGTTCGTCCCCTGAGCGAAGCGTGGCGAATTCGGAAATAGCAGAAAAGGGCTGAAATGACAGACTTTGACCCAAAAGTATTAGTTGAACATATTGATTCATTTGGGCACGGACTGAGCGAATGGGAAATCAATTTCATAGCAGATATGCTTGATAAGCCACCTGAAACATATTCCGAGAAACAAATAGAAGTTATCAATCGAATATATGACCAAAAATGTTAAGGGCTGAAATATACAAGGACGTGGCAAATGGCAAAGAAAACAGAGCGGCAGAAAATAATAGCTAAACTCGATAAGGTAACGGCTCACGTAATAAAACTCCGAGACGACTATACTTGCCAAAAATGTAGCGGCAAGCCACAGCCGCAGGGATGCCATTGGGCGCACATATACAGCCGTACAAGCCACAAGATGCGATGGGACTTACTAAATAGCCTTGTTTTGTGTAACGGATGTCATAGGCATTGGCACGCTAATCCTATTGATGCCGAAAACTGGTTTAAGGATAAATTTCCTGTCCGCTATGACTATTTGCAGGAATTACGCCGGCAACCCACAAAACATATAACGTTATCTACCTTAATGGTACGGCTTGAATTCCTGAAACGCAAACTCTCAGAATTAAGGTAAGGATATGAAGTGGAATAGCTATCATTGTCAAAGTCACAAACAGTTCAAGAAAGGTGGCGCGTATCTGCCTTTTGGCGGGACGGAGTTTAGGTTTGTTCCGAGGCTAACAAGGATAAAGCTCGGAGTCCTTATGATTTTAGGCATTGAAATAAAACATATCCACGTCAATATCAAAAACTCCAGCCCAAAAGACGTTCAGAAATGGGTAGAAGACCACCCTGAGTTGTCAGAGGCGATGAGAAGAGCGACCGAAGCATTTAAGGAAGATTAGCCAATAGCCATTATTTCCAGCGTAAAAAATAAAGGAGAATAACAATGTGGATGAACATAAGTGGAAATCCAGTACATGATTTAATGAGGAAATGGGTTTTTGACGGAGAAACAGAAAAAGACTCGGCGATTGAGGAACTATTAGAAAATCGACCCGACCACGTAAGAGCGATGATTAAACTGCACACGGCTCAAACAAAATTGAATTGTGCTCATGCAATCCAAGACAAAATAAAATCTCACGATGAATTACTAAGGGCTGAGCAAGCGTAAGAAATAAAGGAGAATAGAGAAAATGGCAAGACGCGCCCATCCAAAACGTTCACATTCAGCAGTTATAGTGCACCTTGAGAATTTTATCTGCGAAATTTCGGAACAACAAGATAGATTAGAAGGTGCTCGTTTTGCTGAGTTAGAATATTTAGAAACGCTTTATCGTAGTATAGCTAAAGATTTGCATAAAATAGCAAAGGAAATGCACGAAATTGCCAATAAAAAGCCCTGTTCTAAGAAAGGATAAGAGAAAATGGATGTTCTCATAAAATTCACGGTTGACGTTGAGGGCGAATGTCCTGACGTAAAAAAGATGTTTTTTGAGAACATACCATTGGCTGGTTCAGTTATTTTATCAGAGGACGTTGATGGTACAGAAGATTGGGCTATTACTATAAGTGGGTGTGAACTTGTCGAA